>JAAUYH010055834.1_pt1 | contig 25579 bp, 14 predicted proteins | sample 7278061 | NCBI WGS metagenome assembly JAAUYH01 (sample SAMN14350203, study PRJNA611818) | marine sediment metagenome | isolation source: surface marine sediment (0.6m) | place: French Polynesia: Moorea | collected 2018-08 | reverse complement strand
TTGCCTGGCCGTACAAAATTTATTTCTGGGAATGTTCATATTTATAAAGATCCTTTTTCGGCGGCTTAACGTATAGCTAATGACGTTTTTCGCATTAAGATTGCTTTTCTGTTTTGAATTGTGATCTCTTCATTCAATTTAAATTTCATTCTTCATTAGAGATGGACTAATTCGCACCGAGTCCCGCAATCTGGAGCCACACATCACTCACAATAAAATGGATGTACCGTGCCAAGTCATATTCGGTTTTATTATAAACTAGTGTTGCAATTTTTGACACCACTCATGTCCGTCGATTTCATCCTTGTTTATCCTCTTTCATTGCTGTTCATCTATTCAATGTCGGCTTCTCTTACGCAGGCCTTTGTTCGATGGAGAAATCATTCCATACAAAGTAGACACGATGAAACTGTTTTATACTATCCTAACCGTTGGGATCTCGTGCTACTCTGCATTTTATTCGCTTTTTCAGAAGAATACAAAAATAAATCCGGTAATAAGTGATTTCCTCTATTTGAACTACCGAAATAATTTTGAATTCTTTTTAGCTATCCATCCCGCAAAATTGAGATTTAACTTTAAGATATTAAAATACATTAGTTGCTATCAGACTTATCTTGCTTTTAATGCAAATTCAAATGTAACGAACCAGAATAGGATATTTGAACGCTTACAAGACCATTCATCTATAAGTACATATATGTTGAAGCTTAGCGGTGCTTATCTCTCTCGACTGGATGTTTAAGTTAATGAACTGACAGACGTGGTTTAGGAAATTGGGAAGTAGCCAACGGGTCTCCATTTGCCGGCGAATTGCTCATCATGATGGTACATGCATACTGCCACAGTACTGGAAGATACCCGCTAGTGTGCATGTTTATTTGGCATGCCCTATTGGAAGAGAATTTATAGCTTGAGAAACTAATATTTTAAACTTACTTTCCCGTAAACGAATGCCCAACATGGACTGCGAGCCGTAAAGTGGCAGAAATCGTTTTTGATTTTTTTTCGAAGTATTAAATTGAAAATGCCAGTTTGAAAGCATAGTAATGTATTCTATCTAATCCACGTATCCATGTTTAATGAAAAATGATTTGAGCCATAGTATTCAGCCTCGGATTTTCGTTACATTTTGGCAATTTTAAGAAAGCGTAGACTCAATTCAGTTATACTGTTTTGCGATTAGCCCCATCATTCAAATCGACCCTTTAATTATGTTTCGTTCAGGTAATCGTGCTTGGAACCTCAGTTCCAGCATGATATAACTGTCGATGATAAAATTCGTTACAGAAATACCTAAGAATGCGTTGTTTTGTCATCCTGGGTGGGATTCTTTTCAAAGGACTGAGTTCTCAAGTGCATAAGTTGCTGAAATCATGGCACAGGTTGACTTCTAGGAATAGAATGTAATTTTCAATGCGTTTGAGTTATTAGAACATCAGTCAGAACTGTTTTGCAGATAGAAATTTCTCTCGCTGTACTTGCTGCCGTCGATATTACTTTATTCATGTCCATCGATTGGATTTGTATGGCATACAAGGATGTGAATTTGCAAAATAAGAAAGTTGCGGGGTACGGTATGCGTGGATACTGACTTGTTGAAGTAGGTAAAATTTTTCTGCGGGCCGACCAAAAGGCCAGATACAGGCACCAAAACAGTTGGGCTGGCAGTTTTTAATTAGTGCGAAAAGATATTAGGGTGCATGCGTGATCGTGATTCGTGTTCTTTGTTACCGGAATCGTTCCGAACAATTAAACTCCCTGAAAAATCAAATTAGAATGGAGCCTGTGAGGTATTTTCAGGTGATAACCGACAAGACCAGCAGCTGACAAAATCCACCATCATTACTTCGTGATGCCGATTTCCTGTAGAAGACCAAATTTTTTCCAACTCGCGAACAAGGTATGCAAAGAATCTGTGGCGACAAATTTCAGCCTCGATTTCGCTCTCACATTCGAATGATTCAATATCATCCAAACACTTCTTTCTTCCCAATGCGCCATTTGGCTTCTTTGGGCTTTGAAGATAAAGTGGTCCGTGCCGTCTGAGTATACTGCTTGCCTATGCCAATCCCGAGAATATGACTTTTCCTACCTCTGTCATATTTTAATCAGCTTGTTCCTGCCTTGTGTCGCAGAACAGTAGCATGCGAAGGAAATCGGGTTACGAATTCTTTCGAATATTTGGTAACAGCAAATAAATCGATTATACTTGATCTGTCGATGAGCTAACGAATTTAAGACCTCTGGAATGTGAATGGCAGGATTTGTGCGGAACTGGTCTCGTATGTATGGTGTCACATTGGTTTTGCAAAAATGTTTTCTTTTGTGCGGTCTAAATCTAAGAATGAAGATTGATTGACGCAGCTTGGTTTTATTTGACTCGCCCGGAATACCGATATCTTAATCCCATTCGATACCGCTTTGGCCGTGCTAAACCTCACTTAGAACGGAAATTTCGGTGAAGAGCATTCTGAAGTGCAGATTCTTGTCCACCATAATAGTTTACAGCCAAATATGAGTAAGTCATCTGAAGCAATATGATTAGAATAGAAGTGGCAGCTGCAAAAGTGAACGTCTAATGGAAGGCGAGTCATCACAAGAAAACCAATTGGCTGTAAGGCGCAGCTATCGTAGCGAACAGCTAATGAGAATCAATATACCAAAACGTCGGCTGATTTAGCAATCCAAAGAAGAAGCTAGAGATGAAAAGCCTATCAAAAGGGCGAGCATTATCTAGACGCTGATTGGTCGGAAATAAGACAAATATCTAGAAGTCTTTAGGAGCCGTGGCACCTAATAGGATTCCATAGGTAGCGGTGCTTTAGAGTGATGGGAAGTTGTAGTAAAAGTCTAAAAAAGGAATCGCAGTTCCTGGATCTTGGACACGAATCGGTTGTAGTGATTCACGCTCGCTGCTGATAACCCCCTCCTAAATCTCAAACTTCAGTGCGAATGAGACAAGCGAGATAAAAAGTAAATCACTCATAAACCTCCGCTTGGGGCTTCTCAGGGGTAGTTCGCCATATGTACTATTGAAATTTAATATTTTCTCTTAGTGCTCTACTATTGCGGTTCATGGGCACCGTAGAGCGCATGCTTCATGGCGTAGTGTAACGTACGCCAAAAGAAGAATCATGTAAGGAAACAGGTTAGATATTAGATTTAAAAGGCATCAAGCAGTTATCAACGTTACCAAAGTGGCAAACAGGCATCCGAAGAAAGGCTCAAGAAAGACGTAGGAGAAGCACCCGCTATTTCCATTGTTGTAAAACACCTCAAAAGAGACTTATTAGGCTATGGATCACCAACCGCAGGCCTCAGGAAAAAGGCTATCGAATGCTTTTTCAATGCGAAAGTTACGTTGATGTCGCAGGCTGGGCGAATGTTGACCTACAGTACTCGCAAAAAGCCAGAATTCGTATCAAATCTCGTTATATTACTGGAGTGTTAGACCATTTCTAAGAGTCTTTCGCTGGAGAGCAAAAAACCCTTAGGGAAGGTCGAGCAGAGAAAGAACGCAGCAGAAGAACCACAGGACGATTGTGCTATACAAACATGCTATATGTTCGCCATGCAGACTGCAAGAGTATGAAAAGCCCATTGTCTACTTTGAATCAGTGTAAAAAAAGCGATAACCACAGCTCGAGGAGAAAAAGCGCCCGATTCCGATGGAAAGAAAAGCGTTCCGCCTTTGGAGTCAAAATCGAGTAGCAGGACGACTGGGTGAATTATATCAATGAACAAAATCGTGGAAAGAAGATGGCCCAGAGAGAAACCATTAACATTATTTAAAATTTAGAGAACGGGACTGTGTGAACTTTAGATCAGTGGTGTACGCCTTACTATGTCTAATAAGAGATACAATTGCGATGTACGGGAAGGTGCTATATTCCTCGGAAGCATCAAAGAATATACATTCAAGTAGTTAGCGCATGATTCTGCTAATGTGGCAGTCATTAATAAAGGTATCATAATCGAATGTTCTGCGTGAAAAATGCTATTGTAGTACTACGATACATGGACTCTTGGAGACAAAGAAAATATGATTTTTGGCAACAGAAAACTGGAGGGAGAACTTTTGCTATCATACAGGCGCGTATGATAAGCGACCTAAAAGTAGTTATGATGTCGACACTACAAAATGATCAGTATGCAATTGTCAATCTGCATAGTGAAACAGCCTATCATATTTGAAGAAAGATAATCAATATCTCGAACTGCCTTTGATTGGTCTGAGTTTAAAATCTTCCTACCTAATCATTGGCATCCTTTACCACGTATGGACCTGGGTCGTGAAGCAAAGAATTATGTTCCTTGCAGTGTAGAATAGACTTAGACTTCGATCGATTTCCTACTCTTACTTCTGTAGTGCAGAAGAATTTAAAGACGTTCAGCAGCCAGACTAAACAAAAAATAAGTCAAACTGGATTGATCGCTACTATCTTTTGCTAGGGAGTAGCATCGTTATGATATAATCAGCTGTACGATATATGGAGATATACACTACGATAGAACATACGATGATTCTGATAAGGGAAAGATTAAGATAATTGAGATGAATTAATCATGTACAAATGCACATGATTCTATAACTTCGTTCATGATGGTGGTAAAATAGATGAAATTAAGATGGAACTCTATTCTGCATATGCACTGCATCTTAAGTAAGAACCATCATCGAATTTTAAGTTTCGATGCAGCCAACTGCCTAATACCTGATATTGGCAGTCTCCTACAGAAATGCACAGTCCTTTTGTAGATGTGATAGAGTACTCAACTCTTAGACCCTTATATGTTTGGCGTGTTGTAACGAGTTCCGCAACAAAATCAGCAATGAAACTAATGTTACTATTAGGTCCGCCGACGAAACACTGGTTGGTACAAGGACCTAAAGTACATTCTGCTATCCAGAATACAAGACAATTGAGATCAGCAGAACAGTGAAAACGGAAGGTGATTGGTATGCTTTGATTGATTCTGTGAACCGTTCATTGATTCTATAAGCAGAAGTAAAAAGGATTTTCGCAGAAAATTAGGTGACACTGTGTCAAAAGTAAGTTGAGTAGTAGATTGTCCCACTCCTGACGGATGGGTACCAGTTGGTTACTTACTCACATTAAAGAACTATGCAAAATCACTATATAATAGGTGAACATCCGAGAGTCAGAATTGGGGCAACTAACTTTTAACAATTTTTTGATCGAGACATGAATATGAGTCGATGCAGTTTAGCTGGTGGGCTTCTTATGCCGAGCATGTTGCACAAAGTACATTCAATCTGTTGAAATCGAAAGTAGCTGCGCGCTGCTTTCTATTTCGAAAGAGGACATATCGAAGTGGCTGAACGAAAACGGATTCGGTGTATATGCAGCTATTCCCAGTAGTGTAGACAGAAGAAAGCTGTCTAAGTATAACGTAAGCATGGATAAGGAGCAGGTATTAGCGGAGAAACTTGTCATTGGCAACTAACTAACAAAAATAGGTGGCGACGCGGCTCAGTAGTAGCTACAGCCCGGTAAACAAAATAATCGGTGCCGCGGCTCGGAGTGAAGGCAGATTAACAAAAATAGAAAATTTCGGCGGAGCGGCATGGTGACGACGTTAAACCGATAAAAATAAGATTTGGCGACGCGACTTGGAAGCAGCGGCAGACCAATAAATACGATGGTGACGCCGCGGCTACAATCAAAGTTAATGTTGAACACCCAACCCATTCGGGGATAGCTTCGCTCGAGAGAACGAAACGCCAGTAAGCACTTTTGCGTCCTGCACGCAGCTCGATCTGAGTTCCACAACAAGCCCGAGGAAGGAAGAGTGACATTGACAAAGTGATTGCAGGAGTGCTTACACGTGTGCTACGTAATTTGCATCCCGTCTGCTATTGATCTGATTTTAGATGTGAACGGCTAACTCTAAACGTTAGAATCAATCAATTGGCTAAATTAGTCTTCGGTGTAAACCAGCCTTATTGAAGGTCCGACAGATTGACGACTGACAACAAGAGGCTGTGTAGTCCTACCTGCAAAGAACTTGGAATAATATGCTTTCATATATGGCCTACAGGTGTGTGTGCGTGTGCGTCGTGGCGGGGGGGGGGGGGCGGTGAGAACCCTATTGTGGTGGGTAAGGTTGTTTGACGCACTAGTTCGTAGACTCTGTGTCCTGGATCCTCGCACTTTCGTTGGAAGCTGTTCGTTTCACAAGAGTAGACACGCTGTCACACACACCACACTTACTTCACGGTAAGTGCTAGTTCTCGCGTACTAGTTCCGCACTCGTAGGAGTTTCCCGAAACGGGGAAGAGCTTCGCCTTGCTCCCAAATGTTAGACAATCATATCCAGATCTGCTGTTTTGTGTTGATTCTTTTCTGTGTCCTCCGTAAAGCGGAGACCGAGGTTTTTATGTATCTATGAAGCTAGCAACAGTGCACTTAATCTTGCACCTTTATATTGAGAAAAATCGACTCAAATATCTACTTGGTATTCAATAATACATCACGAGGAATAGGTAATCAAGATGTAACCACAAACTAAAGCCATCACACTATTCCAAACGACATCAAAAATTTCAGAATCAAGACACCTATAACTGCTGAGACTCTTGCTCTTAAACCGATCTTCAGTATTTCTTTTTGTTCTTATAGTCATAGAATGTGATCTTGCGCCTGTCCGAGACAAATGGAACGCACGGTAGACTGTTAATGATTCCAATCTGCAACTCCCTCAGCAGGAGTAGTTCTGTGAATAGTATGGGATGTTCGCGAAGTCAAAAGCGTCATTGAATGGGCTCGTTCGCTACGAATCGACAGCAAAGCACCTTGTCTAATCCAAATCTGATGCAAATCTGAGAAGATTCGTAGTAGGTCACCCATGGAATCGTACATATAGGCGCATGTTCCAATTCAAGCTATACAGTGCTAGCAGCCACGAGTTTCTGTCACAACACCAAACCGTGCAATGAATGCGGCGAGTCCTCACTACTAGACTCAGTCGTCGTACATAGGAACTGTTTATTTTTTGGCAACCCTAGCCTTGTAAGCCCCTAACAGAAGTCGAATACGAAGTGCCAAATTTGTTGCACGGTTTGGTGTTGTGTACAACATGAACACACTAAGAAAGCACATCAGGCTCGTGATTTTTACAATAACAACTATTGTTTCTTGAATTCCAAAATGTATTCTAGAAAATAAATCACGAATGTGGAGAGCCTTCTAGATGGCTTCACCTGTACAGAACTGGTTTGATTTCTTTCCATGCTCGGAACACGCAGAAATCACTTGGGAACGAAGGTCAGCTGTGCAACAGTCTGCAAGAAATAAAACTTAATGCACATTATAACCATTTTTCAGATTACGAGTGTCCACAGGGATAAATCGGAATAGAACGGGTCTGTCAATTCTCCCAGCAGAAATTTCTCCGTTATTTACCAGGACTGCTGACATGGCGTAGGGATGTTATGCTCTGCAATTTGGGGTGCACGAATCTGCATGAGATGCGAGCACCCTGTATGTAACTGCAATGCGGAGCAGTGTGCTGTACAGGGAAAAGAGGGGCAATAATGTTCTAGCGTTGAAGAAATCAGATTCAACTGATTTGACTAGTGTCATAGTGACCCCATATTTTACGGAACAGCGCCAGATCGGGTACAGTACTTGTTTCACGACGAAACTAATTTCAGTACTGTTCCAGCGCAGTAGGGTATTCCGTTGTGTGTTTCGAATTTCTTTGCAGTCGTGATACCACGTTGGAACGCGCACATGCACACTTTCCTTCCTCCCACGCAACTAAATAATGGTTCTGCAAACTGGATGCAGATCGGTGCTAGGGCTTTGTGGCAAATCAAAGCTGCACTTTTTCATTTATTTTGACGAATTCAAACTAATTATATAGGGAAAAATCCCTCACCGGATAGAACAGGATATTTCAGTTGCGACTTTTTTATTACAATATCTATTTACAAATCTATTCGAGCCCCCGGTGCTACGTGAATCTCAAACCATCTTCGAGTAACTGCTCTGAATCTCGCCCTATAGTTCAGCTATCGACTTGTTCTACTTTTGCCTGTCTTGCTTGCGTATGAGTGTCGAGTAGTAACGATTCTTGACGGAGTTGTCTGACCTGCCCGGAAGCAATCGAGCGATAGAGGCCCATTTGTTGCCTATCCTCTTTCGTTCACTTAGAATGATTTTGTCCTCGTGCTCTGTCCAGTTGCCTTTGCGGATGTTCGGTCGAAGGTGATTCAGCCATCGCTCGCGACATTGCTTTCCAGTGCGCCCTGGGAGAGATGCGGCAATCGTATTCCATTTTCCGGGAGAAGCTTCAACGAGTTGACGGAGCCGTCTGTCTTCGATAAAGGTCCACATGTTTCTCATCTTGCCAATTAAAGAACCGGATCGCCCACTGCTAGAAGAGCCAATTAGTGCAGTTGTGACTGGGAGCGAAAGAAGGCTTTGGATTGGGGGCAAGACCTCATAATTTCGTGAGCTCAATCCATCGTTCGCGTCTACCAGTCTGTGGACTGAAATGCGAGATGCACCGGAACTCGGTACCGAAGGAGAAGGTCGATTTCGATAGCTCATTCTCTGCTTCTACGGAATCGGGATACTGACACAACGCCAATAAACAAATCGCACGTATGACAAAACGGAAGTCTGATGAAGTTGGAAAAGCGGAGTGGTTGATGTGGAACTTCCCTCGCTCTTCTCAGGTGAGTTCAGATATATACGAAAACAACTCGCGTTCATACGAACAATTTCACCATCAAAAGGCGCCTGCCTCGTCTCATCAAGATAGTTGGTCGTTCCAACCCACTGAACAGTGCATCGGTTGAAGGAAAGAGACGATCTTTGGCCGTTGCAGGTGAATGGATGGCTTTAATTAGAGAACCGAGCACGAAATTTTATGAACAGGGAAGGAATACCCCTCCTGAAAATGATCGAAATCCGGTGTGTGGTGGTACTTAAGTTCTACTTCTCTCCCTTGAAGACTGAAACAACCTTGTAAATACTTGTTATTTAGGACTGTATTTTTCCTGTTTTTCACTCCGTTTTTGCAACAAATGAAAGGGTTTCAATTATATTCTAACTAGCACTTTCCCAATCCGGAAGAGACGACAGTACGATTTGCAAAACAAGGAAAGTTTGAGTTCAAAAGAGAGTCCACTTGAAGAGTTGTACATTTCATTTTATTGGATCAAAGATTCGTCGGGCTCAACGACTTCGAGTATCGTTTCTCCGTATATTCACTGTACAGTAGTACGGTACAGTACAGGTAGAGTTACAAAATAAAATAATACCCTAGTTTCACACAGTATTCTTGGCGACAAAATCCTACTGGAAATTAAGAAATTTCAATGTTTCGTCTGATCGGGCTGACTGCGGAAGCCGAACGAAAACAGGCTTCATCGCCCAGTACATAAATTTTCTCAACTAGAGAGAAATGCAGGATCAAGCAATTACTAGACACAGGATTCTTAGTCGTAAGAAACAAAAGTTCAGTGTTTCTCGTAGTCCTCTACTCGATGATTATTCTCAAAGTTTAAGTGTGAAGAGTATAATCATAGGAAATCAGCACAATTTCGAACTGACCTTCAATTTCAGTTGATTGTTCAAGACAATGATACGAACAATCGAACTGCACTTCGTATTTATCCAGCTACATTCGTGTATCCAATACAGTACAGATATGTCTACATGGCTTGCTCTTGGTTGTAGTTAAGTAAAATTTTTGCAGGGAGAGGAGGCCTGTTTTTCGACTCCCTCTGTCTTCAGTCTTCTCCATCATAACCTTAAATTTTCAAAATTTCCATCTGGATTTCGTCGACGAGGATACAATGTGAAACTAAGGTATTATTTTATTTAGCAACGCCACCTGTACAGTAGGGGGACAAAATTCTGAACCCCCTTTTGAGTAGCATATAGGGCAGTACCCAAATATTAATCAATCAGAATTTATTTTACGAGACACTCAGCATTTTGTCGAATTCCAACTAACGTTAGCTATTGTCGTGGAGCGCATAGCTTGCTTACTCTTGCCTTGTCTTTAACTGCTTTCTACAGTGTCTTTGGGCATACTACAGGATTTCGCGATATATGCAGATGGTGGTCCTGCCTGTACCATGCTAAAATGTTCGACTTACGCTACTGTTTAGTGTTTGTCGACCCACAGCTACACCACATCTTCAGAATTTTGTCCTCCCACCGTACAACTACAATAAAACTACCTCATTTCTCTTGGTACTCGCCCCGTGCCTTGAAGTAATGAAAAATCAAGTTGCGTAGAAATTCGAGCGTTCCGTATTTTGTTGAAGCTCTCTCGAGTACGCGATATCAGATTGTTAGCTAAAGATCGAAGAAACAGTATAATTCGGAGACACAGAAATAAAGCAGATATCGTAATTTCCGAAACACGGCTTAGTGGTAGAGAGGAGAAAAGGCAGGGTTGGTTAGTAATGACCGCGATGGAACATTGATTTGCCGAATTCCATTTTTATCGACTTACTAAATTAGCAACGGTAAACGATGAAGTAGTAAATAAAGCCGTTTTTCGAGTCTCCTTACTTTCGTAACGCAAATGTTTGACTGTTACAATATGTAGATAGATGACGACGGGTATGAGAGACCGACATTTTATTTGATCGTTGGGGTGCCAACGAAATGGCGGGGCGAGTACCACGAGAAATACGGTAATTGTTGTACAGTATCACATCAACGAAGATTACATGCAGGAACCCTGCACCGAAAATTGGTGCGGATGCTTCAATTATTGCAGCACTCTCAGCGAGTTGGCTGTTAATGATGGATCTTTTTACAGGTACGCCACAGAGGTCCACGCGAGCATACTTCACTCATCTGTCAAGGTCATCATAAAATATCGAAGTAAAGAAGCAGTTATCCAATGAAGGGGAGGTCAGGTGAGGAGGCTAATAGGATAGATGTGAGTATTATTCCATATTTCGCCAAATAACAACTTTCGACGCCGGCTTTTCATTGCATGCTTGGTTGTTCGATTTCCTCGTTCAAGTCGGCTAATCTAATCAACGCAATGGCAGACTTTGTGGATTGAAAACGACACCACAGCCTTATTCTACTTCGCAAATGCAAGATCCTGAATAGTATGCCACGCTAACGTTGAATTCCTATAAATTCAAGCAGTGTGCAGTAAAAATGATAATATTTCGTTCTGTCTCACTAGATTGAAATAAAAATCTCCAAAACTTTGTGCCATTCACAACAGCCCTCGTGATTCTGGTCCATTTTACAGGAACGCATGCTTCGACAGGCTCGTTTAGTAACGCTTCAAATTTGGTTTGACTGTTAGCCTTCGTTGCCGCCCAAAAATTAAAGTGATCAGTTTCGAAAACCCGAAATGATGTACAGCTTAATCTATTGTTGACAACCAGATTCTTTCTACTTGTCATAACACCGTCCTGAATTGAGAAGAGGGATGAGAATCGACACGGGTCTGTTCGTCTAATAATTCTAATTCCTACTAGATGGAGTAGAAGCTGCCGACGGGTCCTGTTGGCGAATGAGTGCAGGTGTGAGCAGTACTGTTACAATTAAATTTTCGACGCCGCACCCATCAACCGTGGATTCCATTCTTCAACCAGTAAGTTCTAAAGAGCCTTCCCAGAGTTATGATCACGTGGTACAATTGCGGAGACATGAATCAGCCAGTAAATGAATTTACTCTACGATGGGTCAACTCCGTTGAAGAACAGTGCGAGAAATTAGTAGAGAACGGATTGCCCTCAAAATAAAATCATAATATTGAAGCATCCCGGTTGAACCCTCTTGTACACTCGACTCTTTCTGTTGAAACAGAACTCAAGTCAATCACCTGATCGATCATATTTTCTGTCACGTTACAACTACGGTGCAGCTACTGTACTAGGGCAATCACACTAGACACGACAACAACCGTTTTTCATTTCTTTCTCAAACGACAGAATCCATGTAAGCTAGGGTGAACGCAGGGTCATAGATTCCACTTTGTCTACATTGCTTTTCTCCTTGCTTAACGAGCAGCAATTCGCTAGATGGCATACAGTTTTGACAGTCGGCGGCATTCTGGGAGTAATCCGATGCTGTCTTTCTTGCACGCCATTTGAGTCTCTACGTCTCTGAATCTTCTAGAGGTTGAATTACGGGACTTCATGAGATTAGTGTTTCGCGACAAATCGTGTATTAGGAACAGCTACCGAGCAAGACAACCGGTCCTTCTACAGGGAAGAAGGATTTCACGGATAGATCCAACTATAATCCAATCTCATGCCTTTAAATGACGAGTTGGATTGTCATTAGACTGCTAGGTCGTTCATTGAAGGTTTACCTCTTCAGATGTATCATTTCCTTGACTTGCGCTCGCTGGTTTGCGTTCATCAGTACAACCCAAGCACCTTTGTAGGTATCCACACGACTGCTGATCAAAACTATGTAGTTAACAGCATAAACTGCTTAAACGGCTGTAAGTGTAAAATAATTGAACAAGTATCACTTATCCCACTTTTACCCTGCCTCGCAGCATCCATCGAGTGTGGGCCTGAGTACTGGACCATTACCGGTACTGTGGTTGTAGATAGTTTTAGAACGTAGGGGACTAGTTTTCAACCGGGAGTGACCTGCTGTCCTTAGACATCTCAGATCACTTTGTATTCACAGGTCTAAATGAATATCATACGAACAACATCCAATCATAGACTACTAGCTTACCTAATCATAAACTAGTAACTAAAACAATAAAACAACGAAAAAATGCCTAACAAATTAAAACTCAACACAAATAATACCTCCACAACTGTACAGTATCGAAGATGCATCCGTGACTGCATCTAAGTCATAAAAAACTTTTAGAGAGTGCGTTCTTGTTTCGGTACACCGTGGCGGATCCATCAAGGACCTACTCGAGATTCTCCACTCAACATGACATTCTACTGTTTTTCTACCCTTGATACTCGGTAACCTTCAGCGGCTTGAATGTAGACAGGCGGAAGCAGAGTACATGATTGAACCATTCTCCATGTGGTAAAGTCCGGGGTATTGTTTTATCTTTTCGTATTGTTTTGTCTCCTGTTGAATACTGCCTTTTTAGCTTGTATACTGTTTCCTACAGGAAGCGAAGAGCATCGCACGGCCCACGAACTACAGTAGTGTCCAGCCATCGAGAGCGCGTGTGTGTCAATGTAGTCGATATCCTGGCTGTCGACTCACATTTGCACTTTCTCAAGTAGTTTCAGTCTAGAATGACCAATTCGGTTTCGTCTAGGTCGACTAATTTCAAGGTAGACGGTTCCAACATCATCACGCAGTAGCGGCACTGCCTATGATAGAGACTGCACTCTAAATGGGAGCAGAATGAGCCTCTTGGAGCCATGTGTTGTACGATCACTCTGATCTCTGATGCTTTCGGAAATACGGCGATCCTTTCGACATAGGCTTCTTCATAATTTGGGCCATTGGCCCTATTGATTGCTTCGGGATCTATTGCCTTGCGCTAACTGCGCTGGTCTAGATTAACAGTTTCAATGTAGGTTCTGGTGTGGCATGGATGCAATACGTCGAACTCATTAGTTGATTCGTGATATTTGACGACGCGTACTTCGAACCACACCCTATCATTGTCGACCCACTTTAGGTGAATGAACTGACCTGTATGTGGTTTAGATAGAGGTGGGCATCTCAGACGATAAGTGTTGGCTAGCCTTATAGGATCGTCATTAATTGGTGTTGAGCATGTCTTGAGTATAATTGTAACCTTGTTATTTTGACGAGTCTGTGATTCTGGATCCATATGAATAGTCTCAATAGCATTTGTATTGTCATGTTGCGGCTAATTTTCAACTTCTACGTTGTCTTCACTTGCAGGTGATTGTCGATCTTCTCATGGCGTCATCGGAGAGAATATATACATCGTAGAATCTGAAGGTACAATATACCTTTTTATCATATAGGTCCAGTTATTTACAAGCTAGACTTTTCCTGGTGGACATGTGCTCGTGTGGCTATCGAACCATACTGGCACGGTTTTTTTAAATTGTAATGTCGAATGCAGCGCAATCTGCCTTTGAAAAGACTGTCGATTATTTCTGGCGCACTCTGTATTACATCAGATCATAAGGTAGGTCGAGTAGTAGAGTTGTATCAATCTTCTGAAACCCTAGGAGACTGCCATGTTTGGATATGTTTGTCTCACAAGAATTGGTAGAACGCAAATGAAGTGCGCATTAAAAAAATGTGATCAGTGGAATTGAATTCAAGTGAAAAAAATCAGGATTGAATATCATTCTGTACAACATACAATTTGTACGACACCAGCAATTAGTCACGTAGAATTAGTGAACTAAGTAAAACAGTCGTTTTTCAAATCTTACTCCATTATTATTTGAGAGAAATGCACTTCGAAGTGGCGCACTTCGAAAACTTACAATGGACAGTTCTAGGGCTTATTATCATATCAGAGCATTCAGGAAGGTAGCGTTTTCGAATTCAAAGCTTAAAAACACGCGCAATTTTCCTTGCAGGTGCTCGAATAAAATCAGAAATCATTTGAACATGTGTTTCGTAACAGTCGATAGAAACACATTCTGATCACAACATTGCATAATCTTGAAAGGTAATCAAATAAACGTCTCCATGACAATACACCTAAGATATCCAAAGTGTGTCCCGACCATGTGAAGTGTTAGAATGAGTAAAATAAAATCAAGTACACCCTGAGAAAAATACAGGATCTACATTTTCGTAGTGCAAGAATTCAAGAACGCACTGGTAGATGCTTGTGAGAACGAAAATAGTTTGATGTTTAAGACTTTCAGCTGGAATGATTATGAGAATTGCAGTCCATGTTTGCTCCCAAGAAATAAGAAAGTGCGATATAAGCAGAAAAATAGATTCTATCGGTTTTCTTCTCGGATTTGAGCTCAAATATTGTGCGCAGGGTTAGTAGGAGATGAATTATTTCTTATGACCCATTATTTGACATTGAAATCGGCCTTCCCGGTGCGCAACATGTGTTCCTACCCTGCACAATTTCAAATATTGGTAAGTCTATCCGCTGGATAATTTCGTCCTCTGATAAAACCGACGTTGAAAATTTCGTGGGTAGCTTAGGCGTTTCGAATGTATTACAGATCAATCATCAAGCGCTTCTACTGAGTATGAGAGCATTGTGTTACGACGTCAAAAGCCTTTTCGAGTCCGTGAACAAGGTAAGGGGTACTCGACGCTCAAGGACGCTCTCGAAGTCTACCTTGGCACAGTTTAGGTTTCAGCCCCGAGAACTGATCTCGCGACCCTGCGGCTCTTATAGCTCGCGAAGTGCAGCACGCAAGCATTTTCGTTCTTGTCACCTAAGAGGACGATGTAGCCTAGCTGAGAAGTGTGGCCACAGTTTGTGGAAAAAGATGCGTCAGCCTAAGAACGAATGCGCAGTGTGGTAGGATCCATTTTCCGCATTCTAATTGCCATTTGCCATGTAGACTGGAGATAAAGCACTGCCGAGTTGTACTGCTTCACGTGCATGCCTTCGAATGTTTCAGCAGTCACCTGAGCCAGCTTACTAGGAACCACGCAGATGTCACGCCTAGTGTGTACTAGCCACGATAGTTTAGCGCGATCTCGGCGGAAGTCTACGAAATCAGAGTCTTGAGGTAGCTCTTCCAGTTGTTAAATGTAGGCGCGCTGATGAATTTCAAACCCATCGTCATGTTTGCTAATGTAAACACCAGAGAAGCGCATTTTTCGTATTCTCGGTCCTTTATTTCAAAATTTTCTCCTTTTTTCTCTGTAAGACGTATGAATATTCTATCACCACAGGATAGAGAACCATCCATATAGGATGCTAGAAGCCCACAAACTTGGCGTCGAACCCGTCTAAAAAATAGAGACACGTCACTGGCCCCTGGTTTCATATTCAAGTCATTTGCTAAGTGCTTAGCAAACGTAGCATGCCAGTAGTCGCCGCTGTCGACTAGCCCATACAAAATTCCAAGGAGATTTAGGACATACCCTGCAGGCATTTTCAGTTGCCGATTTGCACGTAAATATATCTCGCGCAATGGGGAGCTTGCTGATTTAAGATAGACTTGAGAAATCTCATCAGTCCAGACATCAAAACCCATCACAGAAGCGAGAAGCACAAGCACCGCTACGGAGCTCTGGCGCGCCGTGGTAGAATCATGTATGAGCTGATTTTTCACAGCATCTCGATTTCCGTGTGCCACAAATCTTGCTCTAAATGTAGGTGTCTCCGTTTCTACGTCCTTGATTGTGAGTACGAAAGAGCCTGTTATCATGTTGGCGTCATCAGGCAAATCTTCTTCCAGCACCAGTCCCAAGGTCCCACGCCTTACCAGATTTTCGATCTCGCGAGTTCTGACTGCTTCCGCTTCTTGGGTACGGGTTCTAGGGTCGCAATGATGAAGAAATTCTGTGATCACTAATTTGTGATCCGATTGTTTTCTAGAGATTTCGCTTCGCAGATGGGTAGACTTCAAGCTAGGTAGCACTGAGTGCAGTACTTCTGCAAATTTCTCACCGTTAACTGTACTGTCGTAGGTGATAGCAAGAATGACTTGATGTATGCTGAATTGCACTTCTCGACCATCTTGCAGTATGTACACATGCTTTCCATCGATTCGGATTACTGGAAATGCCCCAACGTACTTTTTATCTGTTTCACGGTAAACACGACCTTATCTCCAGGTTCTATGATTAGGTCGGAATTGCGTGGTACTCGGGATGCCATTTCTTTGCTTATACGTTGCTAGGCAACGATAGTAGCCATTTCAGTCCGCTTCATTCGATTCTGGGATGCATTCGAAAATAAAAAAATGATAGCACTAGTGCGTTAGTCCCCATAGTGTCGTTCATAGCTTTCACTGCTAGTTAAAGTGCCACTTCTTCCTCTAGTTTCGGGCTCTCGTGCTTAACTTTGTTTTATACACGGCGAAAAGGTGCGTGGTATCGCCCTTCATTTCCAAATGCGTTATGTGCTTCAATACCTGATGTCTGCACTTCTGCTCCAACAAGTGCATCTAACGGATGTAAGTCCACTGCCTTAATCTACATTCATTTTTTCGGGAAATACAATGTAGAAGGCTGCCCAGCAAGAAACAAATGAATCCCAACTCCTTCAACCGACTGATGCTTCGGAAATATAGCAGAATTGAAGCTAGTTTCGCGATCCACCATATGTACTACAGCTTTTTTGTCTGTTCACATAACATCCAGTGCCACTTCACGGTTGAACGTGACTTCATCAGGTGGAAATGAAACACGGAAGCGCTGCGGTAGAATGCTGAATGTTTGGCAGGGATCACATTATCTTGATATATCCTCGAGGATTCTGCGCGTGGTAGAGTCAGCCTGCTTACGCCTAACGCGATTGATTAATACAAAAAGCTTATCCTCGAAGGGTGCCTGAAGTGCCTGTGGAGCCTTAATAGTTCATTTCTTGTGTACAAAATGTGTTTCGAACTGCATTACTGGTAAAAGTGTCCGTATTTTCGAACTATGCCCAACGGCCATCCATGGTAAGGTGCCAGGAATTCATTTAGCACATTGCTCGGTTCAAGACGCTCGCGGTCCATGATGTCCAACACAAGCAACGTAGGTGCATCTTCTTCGGCAACATCCATTTCGATTTTCAAAAAAATGCGTTGGGTGTTGGAATTCTAATTTGGGTTGACTCCAATGACCGATAAGCGCCCTCACAAAATTTAAACCTTGTACGAGAAGGCTTCAATTTGAATTTGAGTTGATGATGTTTGCAGTATGCACGTGCTTCGCGTCGTCCAATAACGATCTGCTATGCACCAGTGTCCAAGCATGCGCCTTGGAAATGTCTACCCAACCGTTTCGAAGGTTTGTTTTGGTCTTTCGAATTCCAAACTTCTAGAGCATTCAGGTTGATAATAAACTGCATGGGGAGCAGATTATCGGTTGATCTAGTACTAGGGGCATATTGGAGTGACATGCTCCGATTCAAAAAATCCGAATCCGAATCCTCAGTTTGGGGTACTATTATCGCGTGCCTGATTTCTGTAGGTAGATAAATTTCATTTGGTTCGTCGCTACTGGAAGATTGTTTTCCACCGTCACTTTCTGTGTCATCTGCGTCTCGAAACAAATTATTTGCAGTTCAATACTGTTCATCATAGTCTTCAATATCCATAATTTCATCCAGGCCTTGCACCATTTCATGCAGGATACGCTTACTGCCGTTGCGAATTTTCTTCATTTTTTGGTAGAATCTGCAATAACTGAAAGTCGAAGTGTTTTCCTACACTTTAGGTGCCGATGGCCTTTCTTGCCACAGTTCCAGCCCGAATTATCTCTTTCAGATCCAGGAAAAGTGCCTTCGTGATTTTTTAGCATATCCTGTAGCCGCAAAGTAGATCTTTGGTTTACCGTCCTTTGGGCTTATAAATTCGTTTCGAGGCTTCGATACACTTTCTGCTCTATACAAATTTGAAGTGCATTGCCGAGTTCGTTACGAAGTTCTTGCTAATTCGTTCCATCATTCATGCGTGACGGCGTGTTTTCAACCCAACTTTGCCAAACGAAGGCGGCACCCAAGAAGCTTATCTTGTGAGCTTCATTGCGCCAATTCGACAGGCGCAGTTGAGCAGCTTCTCGATGTGATTCTTCAACTCTCTTAATGCCTTTCTTTGTAGTCGTTTGAGTCCTTCAATAACGTTTCAAACTTAAGTTTGGATAGTTCCGTTTTGACCTTCTGTTGCCTAGTACCTGACTAAAATTGATGTTTTATAATGCAGATAGTCTGATAGCAGTTTGTTGTGCTAGTTGCTGCATTAGCATTATAAAACCGTAGGGCTTCGCCTCTGAACAGATTGTGGAGGTATTGCCGCTTCTCAACGTCACATAAGCAGAGGTCGCGTGACACAGCTTCATACTGGTCCAGAAATTTATCCATGCACTCGATGTCTCCACCGCTATACTTTTGGTCCTTACTACTAAACCATTTTGAAATGTTGAGCGCATTTCTTGGGTTACTCGCGATATATTGCTCTGCGTCATTTACTGTGGTTGGAGCATTGGTGTTCCGAAATTCTTTCGCGTCGTATGACTAGACACTGTTTTCACGCCCCAATTCTGGTGCAGCGAGGTTTGAAGATGTACCTTAGGCCATTCGATTCATATTGTGTGACGATTGATGTATTCCATTGTTGTCAATAAAAATCGTTCACGTGACGTTTTGAGCTCGCTCAGTTGCGCTTGAAATGAGTCCATTTTAGGTACCAAGTTCGAAATAGCTTCTTCCAAATGGCTCACCTTTGGGTTGCTTTGCGAGGTAAGCTATTGAGCTTCGACAGGCAATTGCGGAAAAGGCGCTCAGTGCGCTCTAGCAGTAATTCTATCGATTTGGTCTCAAATATAATGCAATTCGGTTGAAGAATCTTCTTGTACAGCCGTTCTGACCTTCTGTCCGACATAATTCGAGAAATTCGAAGTATATGTCATTGCCTATTCTGCTGCTTAATTTCGCAGCCGTTTCTCCTTTTCCTTGAGAGTTCTTTGAATTTTTCTAAACAGATCCTGTCCCGCGGCACTATCACGAGCCCTCGCGTCACTGCAGTAAATCATGTGAGCGTTTTTTAGTGGGATGTGTGCGTTGGATCGCGGGACAGGGCTTGGCTTGAAGTCATAATATAGCAGCGTGCCATACGTAATACGGGAGGCACGCTACGAATCGACTACAAGATTAGCCATTATTGATGAGCCGTACTAGCGCTTTTTTTCTACCGGCGTACGCTAAAACTATTTCAGCCATATCCCTAGTGCACTGTAAATGAGATTGATAGTTTCTTGTTTTGAGAACCGCAAGCGAGCAATTGTCTAACGGTCAACATGATTGCTGTTGTAAGTTCCGTGCAGAGATTGGCGTGTGTCACCGTATCAATTGATTGAGCGGAGGTGCACTTCCTTGTCAGTCACGGGTGCATCTTCGACCCCGCACTCACAATCAGGTAGACTACCGTATTTTTAATTGAAATGTACCCCACCTCATTTCTCATTAAGACAGGTGTAGTACATATCAAAATTTTTAACCTAAATTGCACAGGCATTTTCTAGTACTCGACAGTTTTATTTGTATAATAACAGCGAGGACAAGGTGATCTCAGAAAGTTAACGTTAAAAATCGTCTTCCTTTTTGATTACTTCCTATAGAATTTTTAATGTTATAATTAAGAAACACCTATGCATCCTACTCATGCCGCTAGAATGCATTGGTGTTTCTTAATTGTAAAATTAAAAATTCGACTGAAATCAATCGGAAACAAAGAAAATTTATAACCTCAGGGACAAAGCAAACTCATGTCTTCCCTGCGATTTTGTAAAGATTATCCATTAGTTTGAAAATCTGGAATTCGTAGCTTGGAATTACGTAATTATTTCCAATCAAACTATCGTAACTACTCAAAATCGTGTTTTCTTAACACAGGAGAAGAAGCAGAACAGTCATTCTGGGAGCAGTCAGAGAAAGAATTTCGGAGAGGTAAGAAACATTTTGGAGAGAGCTCACTCGAAAATTTAAACATGCATGATTTACTAATTGTTAGAGTAACGAAGTTGTTATGATCATATTAGATCAAAAGTAGAACAATCGGATTTAAGTCAAAGTAAATGAATTCTAAATACGATATAAATCAAACTTCTAGTTATTTAGAACTTCAGTTGTCATGTAGTAAAGGGGACATCTCCATGCGAAATACAGTAATACCGAAAGGCTTTGGTAGTGTACGCATGCCACAACGTACATGTACGGGTTTTTTGGTCTACAACTATCATCTTCTTGCGCTAAAGAGTGAACGAAGCCATTCATGTACTAAACACAAAGGGCTTAATTCAGATAATTCATGGAACATCGAACATATATCTCGAACGGGGCATATCCTTTCGTAGTGGATCTATAATTATCATAACTCTGTGCATTCCACGTTCATCATGCTTTACGAAGCATCATCGACTGAATCCAAAGCATTTTTACGAATACACTACAAAAATTAAATTATTTTTCACGGAAATTCCGAAAATATAATTAAATATATGCACTTTTGTTGAGCTAAGACTCGTATTATCATTCAAACTTAACCTTTCTAAGCCAACGGTAATCCGCCTATGGCACTTGATATTGTAACCTGACATTATTACAGATGTACATTCAAAGGAATGCCTTGCGAATTGCAGAAATGCATTGCTGCATGAAACGAGTACAACAAGGATACCGGAGAAGTGAAGTAGTTTAATTAGAATAATTAGCTTCATTTTCGTGTTTTCGAATCATTAATCTGAACACGACATATTGAGATCACTAATCAATCGAGTTAACAGGTAAAACGAGTAGGAATTGAATTATAAGTCGCGAACTCCATTCATGCAGTTCTATTTTGAAAGCTCTGATCTTATTTGCATCCCAACGATATCTTTGACTTGTACTTCTTAATTTCGCCTGTTCGAATCTATATTAGATGTTGAACTGCGTTTTGTTTTTCTACCTTAAAACTAAAGAGAAAACACCCATTTGATTAATAAAGCCTTGAGGCTTTATCAAAATTGTGAGTCTTCTAAATGAAATTCAGATGCACATAATTTTGCTATTCTAAAAGTCTCTGGTAAAGAAGACAATCACACTTGAATGCTTCGGAAGTAGTTCAGAAAACTGAAACCATGATGGCAATCATGTATCAAACTGGACCGGATTATTTGATTGCCTGCTGGACAAATCGTGAAAAAAATCCAATGAAACTGCTTTGAAGAATCTGTTTCTAAGGAAAGAAAAAATGTTCAGCATTACTTTGATAAAATTTTTTCCACTCATGAAATCAAGATTCCACTCGCGCACACTTCTGTAAGAACGAAAGAACCTTCGAATACTGCAATGTTTATTGCACCTAAATTCCCAATTAAGCAGCGAGTCTTAGATATTGGCTTGACATATGTGTGGCATATTCTGCTACTATTCGATGTCAGATTAGTATGTTTTTGATTGCACAGACAAAGAGAAGAACAGTCTGACGAGTTAGGAAACGAGTTATGGTCAGGCGGTGACATTTTTTGGCTCTAAAAACAATTATGATCGGAATAAGTACTCAAATACATATTTTTTTCACCTGGGATCGGTGAAAATCCTTTACAAAGAAACAAAACTCGTGAAAATAGTGTAAGATGTAATAGTTTTAGTTCACGCCCGAACTTCTACGATTCTGAGATAAATTTAGGTACCCTTTCTCCTTAAAACATTGTATCAAAGTTCTAGTCTTGATGTAGTACGATCGAATGATTTTCGGTAGAAAATTTGGCAAACTTACTTCGCTCTTGTCCTAGCAATGATTTTTACTACGTAATACCTACCTTTATACATAGCAGGTTATGTACTAGCTTGTGCGAGTCGATTACTGATTCAAATACCAACTTTTTCCTTAGTATAAATTTCGGTGCTTTTTGTTCAAGGAGCATACCAGTTAACTACATGTTCTAAATTTCTGTACTAGAATATTACATGCTAAACATAAGTTTTGACATTTTTTTATCACCTGAAGAGAATATTTAAAGTATTCTAAATTTTTTTCGGAAGCATGAACACGAAATATCACAGTTCGTGCCGGTAATGATTGTATATCATGCATGCTTTCTTGTATGCTCAGCTCTGTTTGAAATGTCTGCTGTCGCGGACGCTCGAACACATAATTGAGCTGCCGCGTACGCTCACTTGATGTCACACATAACATTGCTCGGAAATTCAGAGATCATGAAAACGTATCCGTAGTACTTAACAAAATTCATAACTCTGATTTTTCATTCCATGCCTTGCAGTCAGACAACGAACATATTGAAACGTACCCGAGTTGCGAGGTCGAATATCTTTTCTCTTCACAACAGCAATATTTGAGCACTTTTCATCGACAAACTGAGTTGTTTCAGAGCGTTAGGATTATGTATTACACTCGTTACATCCCAGATAATGAGCTTGAGAATAAAATCACTTTTGAACCGAAACTTCGAGTTTAGCATTACTGAAAGTGGAACACTTTCTGCTTGCATCGTTTTAGATAAGTTTATCATTGACATTTCGAAAATCAGGTTTTCTGTCCCGTGAACTTCGTATAGTTGATTTTTATTATTATTCTACTATTTGCTTCATACGGATCTATTGTTATAGCCTGAAAAAATTATTCTAAAGAGGTCTCAATGTACGCATTAAGCCTCAAAACTGTTCGCAAATTGAACGACGAGCGGCTGAACTGCAGCACCTCTATGAAGCAAAACAAAATTTGTGCGAGAACTGTCGCCAGATAACATGTAGCTTGATCTGCATTGAATCAGCTTGTCCTTGTCTTCATTCACTTTCTTTGCCTTCATTGACGAACGCCCTTCAGTTATCTCTATTTGTAATCGACAATGCAATATTGATTTCATGAATGATGGTTGATTCATCAATCAGTACAGATGTAGAATCTCTGAGTGGCACATAAATCCTGAAAAAAATCCGTGAGAGATACTTTGTATTGAGGACCGAATCGAGATGCCATACAAAGCTCAACCACTCACGAAAAAAAATTTTGCAACCTCTTACACTCTTATTACCGTTGCATCGTGAATAGTTATGCGAGTAACTTCCACCAATCAGCGAAAATCAAACCATTTCTAGAGTTGTAAAATTTAGTTTACAAGAACAATGCCCTAAAGTCAATTAATTTCGAACAAAAAGAATGAAATACTGGCACTGGTGAACAGCAGTAGCAGAGCTACGATTTGTCAAATATCCTCTACAAGAACTGACCTTTGTGAATTCATAAATCTCAACTCTGATTTTGATTTTGATAATTGTTCTCCAATGACAAAGTAACGAAGGCTAATCGGAAACTAATTCATGTACACGACATTATTCTGTAATACAACAATAACACATAGCATGCAAAATATCTGCAATGCTCGCTATGCGCCATTTCAGTTCAATTCTGATTGATTGAATAGCACTGAATTTTTTTAATACTGCCTACTGACTCTGTAAGTACAACATATTAGAGCCAGGAACTTTTATTTCATGTTTCAAAAGGCATAGGGAAAATTGGAACTATTTAAATGTAAAACAGACTTATTTTGATGCAAAAATATTTAAATAAGTTATGCAGAGAGTGTACTAATACATAAACGTGTTGAAGACCTACGTAATGACTACAAAGTGGGCTGTAGGAAAGCAAGTGCTCCGAAATTTGAAAATCATAGAAAAGTGAGTCATTTTAATGAAAACGTCAATTAATTTTTTCTTAAGCTGTAGACCAATTGGGTAAATTTTATGAGGAAAGTAAATAAGCAGATTTACTTGGGCGGAAGTAGCTCTACTGGGATTACATACGTCAATTACTCTGAAAGCCTAGTGAAATGACTGACGCACGGCGATCGACTTTGCGATCGCTCCGTGTTCCATAAACGTATTAATTCCAACGATTAGAAATAATTCGAGGAATCCTTGATTCGCATTTTGTTCCGCAGTGATTTCTGAGATGGCCTTATACGAGCTGTTCCAGTAAACGTGCAAGAAGAAGCGGACGAACGCTCAACTTGCGCGTGGTTGCTCGAGCGTTGAGCCGTCTCGAAGTATGCGCTGTGAGAAATACTTGCAATATAGACTCTGCTGTTGGTGTGCCAAGTCAATTGGAGATTATTCTGAAAAAAATAGATGACGGATCCTGATGAAGAACAGACTTACACTTTAATGCCCATTTCTTGGCTTTTATTCATCTCGACCAATTTTTCCTCATTTTCAAAGCTACAAGTGGTATATTTTAAAATCATAAACAACGCCTTCACACTTAGCTGTGGCCATCTCGGAGATTGCAATACAGAATCCATTTACAGTTACCCAAGTTTGTATAAATCGCAATATGTTGACGCCAATAGTGCACCAGACGACTCGAAACGGTAACGTAGACCTACCTCGTCGTGTAGTACTATCCCGAGAATCAATGGATAAAGCAATTAGCGGTCCTACGCGGCCACGACAGTAAGCATCAATCAAAGTTATAACGACGAGAAACTTGACCTGATTACATGATCCTAGAACAATTTTCGCACCTCCATCGAATAGCAACAGGTAAACATGAAGTGAACCGTTCTCACTGTATGACATAAAACAAGCAGAATGAGCGGGAATAGCTTTACTGTATTGAACAACGAACGTTTCGTCAGAACCTGTAAATCTATAATTTCATCGGTATCTGAAAAATATCTTCTCGCACGGTGCCGGAAATGGTCAGCTATAACAGCTGCAGCTGCATATTTGTAAATAAATGAAGGAATATGTGACCACACAGCACATCGGTATCAAAAATGGCGATGCATTATGGCTATTAGGTGCCGAGAGAAAGATAAAATTGCTCAATAGCTCGGACAGAGCTGTCAAGAACCCGCTGAATCCCCAGCCATAGCATAACTGAAATGTAATTGCTATGAGTAGGATAGAAGAGAATTTGTCCTCATCAAGAGTAGAATGGTTTTTGAATTCTAACAAGTAAAAAACTGCATAGTAGAGGCGATCAGACTGTTAGCTG
>JAAUYH010095502.1_pt1 | contig 25600 bp, 21 predicted proteins | sample 7278061 | NCBI WGS metagenome assembly JAAUYH01 (sample SAMN14350203, study PRJNA611818) | marine sediment metagenome | isolation source: surface marine sediment (0.6m) | place: French Polynesia: Moorea | collected 2018-08 | reverse complement strand
GTACAAAGATAAACTCGTTGCGATATACAGACATGACTTTCGATGGTCACAGGAGCTACATTATCAATCCAAGCTTCTTCACCAAGCCAAACATAATCTCCAATTGTCAATCGCCAAGGAAACTTCACCCTAACTCCTGGTTTTATTCTCACTCCTTGACCAATTTTGGCTCCAAATATTCTTAGGGTCCACACTTTAATGAGTGAAATAGGAATCAGGTGACTTTCAACCAAGGGAGAGCCGAAGAAATACCATAGGAGTTGTTTCCAGTAAGGTGCTCCAGGAGTATAAGTACCAACAGTGTAATTATCTAAACGCATAAGATTTGTAACCTTGAAGGTCGGGGTTAAGACTTGCTCCTGTACGACCAGTAAAAACCCAAATTAAAGAACGACCCGCATCACGCATTACATGAAGAGTAGATTCTTGAGGTCGATTGGAGGGTATGGGAACAGCAGTAAAAGTGATTTCTTGACTACCAAGAACAAATGCAGCTATTGTTTTTGCTCGCCTCATATGAAACTGAGAAGTAATAAGGTAGAGGTGATGAATGTTGCGGCTTTTAAAATCTTCAACCAAAGATGTAAAGTTAGTTACAGTATCCGCAGCACGGTAGTCAAGGTGAACTCGTTCCAGATCTATACCAGCATTGAGGAAAATTTTATTAGCTTGTTTTGGTGGAATTCCTGTAGAAACCCAAATGTCGAGAGAAGGATAAGACTGAGCAAAAACAGCGGTGAATTCTTCTCTTTCTGAACCTCCACCCAACGTGAGAATTGCTTGAGGTTTGGGTGCTTCATAAGAAGCGATCGCTAAACGAATGGGAATATTAAGTACAGGAAAGGTGATAATAGCAAAAATAATTAAACAAATAAATATTTTTATGATTCTTTTTTCTATAATCTTGACTTTAAGCCTATATAGTAAAGCTTTCATCTCTTAGTTGCGAGTTAAAGATACGAGCATTAATCTATGATTTATAGGTATTTTTTTACTTTTTACTTGTAACTTGTTTTATTTATCACATCTCAGCAAATCCAGTAATAAAGCGGGAACAAATTTGATTTTAGTTTAAGTAATGTAAAAAGTAAAACATATTCCCCGTTTAATGTCATTTGTTATTACCGATATTTTTAGACTTCGTAAATCTCTACATTCTTTTCCGGAGATGTCTAATAGGAAAAGTCCTCTTGAAGAGAACTATTTGGAAGATTTTACTTGTGCAATTACATAGAAATTTTCAATCCTTTGCAGGATAAAGGTTATAGCAATTTAATTGTGTTAAAAAATATTAGTAACAACAAGGTTGTATGTTCCGGGGAATAGTGAAGTGAATTGAATTACAGTACTTTAATCAAATTCAATTTAATTCATTTTTTGCATTGCTTTAACTAATTCAGCAGCAACTTCTTCCTCCAGCGAAAGGGTTACAGGAATTGACCATGGCTGACCATTGGCCAATCGCATATTTTCAACTACTGATTTGTAATCAGCTTGTTCTAAAAAGCCTTGTAGTGGGCTAAAACCACCAATCGCAATCATTTGCAGGTCTGATGTTGCTCGTTGGTCGAGTTGAACTTGAGGAAACTATCGGCTCTATCTAAAAATTTAGCTCTCTGCTCGGGGGTTGCGATCCGATCAACTAATTGATTACTGCTGGGAATGGTTTGTTGATGATTTTCTAAAGTTAGGCTCTGCATATTTTATAGATTCGGTGTAGTGGAATTTATGTCATAATAAGTGGCAATTATATATTTGCCACTGATTGCAAATTCTTATACATAAATTGCTGTTTTAACAAAAGTAATTTAAACAGCTTGCATTTCTACTACTTTGTTGAGATAACCTAATTCTTCAAGTTTTTTCAAAACTTTTGCTACACTCTCTTCTAAATCTTCAAGGTCAGTACGACATTCAACGTTAGGTTTAAAAGGTGCTTCATAAGGGTCGTCAATTCCTGTAAAGTTCTTGATTTCTCCTGCACGCGCCCGTTTATAAAGCCCTTTAACATCTCGTTCTTCACAAACTGTCAAAGGAGCATTAACATACACTTCGACAAAATCTCCTATCTTCTGCTTAACTTCTTCACGAATTTCAGAGTAAGGGGAAATTGCAGATACTAACACAATTACGCCATTGCGAGTTAAAAGATGAGAAACAAAACCAATACGACGAATATTTTCGTCTCTATCTGCTTTACTAAAACCCAAACCTTTTGTTAAATTTTCACGTACTATGTCACCATCAAGAATTTCTAATTTATGACCTTGCAAACGTAGTTTTTCTGCCACAGCTTGGGAAATAGTAGTTTTTCCTGCACCACTTAAACCCGTAAACCACACTGTAACTCCGCGTTGATTCATGATTTTCTCCAATAATTTTTACTTGTTCGTGGAAATAACAGCATATATCAACAGGAATTAATTTCCACTCTTTATAAAGAAAAAAATATTATCTAAATATAAGAATTACCAGTATATTCGGATACAAATCATCAATTATTATATTTTATGAATTAGGAATCAAAGCATTTTTTGATTCAAAAGTATTTATAAATACTTGTAGTAAATAAAACAAGATATACAATATTGCCATATTTATTTTTTATCTTATATAGCGATTTATCTTGATTTATATAGCAACAGACACATTGTTTGGGACATCATATTTTAATTTAAAGGGAACAGGGAATAGGGAACAGCGTGACTACTTCCCGCTTTTTCAAAGCTAAGCGGTAAAAAGTTGCAATACATGGACTAGACGTCCTAAAAATTATGGCGACTGCTATTAATTATTGATTAACTTAGAATATTGTATTAATATGTAATTTTTTAAGTTTTGGGATATTTTAAAAGTTCACCATAATTTCTATATTAACGTCATAATTCGCACCATTCTTGACAAGTAAAGTTATCAAATATCTATCTTCATTTCGTTTAGAGCGTATCAAATCTTTTGTAGCTGAAAATCAATCAGCGAAAACTTATATCCTATTATCTAAGGGATTCAAGTTAGTTCAGTTATATACTTTGACTGTTTCACCAAAGCGATGAATAAATATATATATATTGATTATTTATATCGGTAGTTGTAAAAAAACTTAACAAAAATTAATATTTGGATGTTGCTAATTTATTGGATAATCTAGTTTGGATTAAATTTTCCTTAATTAGTAATTTATGAATATCAAATTTATAAATATAAAATTATAAACATAGAATTCAGGTTTATATTTTAATATAAGTTGGTTTTTGGTATTTCGATTAATATATTTTTTTGTGATACATAACTTTTGAATCTACCTTTATGTGTAACTATTTTTGGAACAAGATAAGGTATTCGACCTGAATTATCTATGAGTATTTTTGCAACCCTCAGTATCGTTATTTTAACCTTAATTTGTTTTGTTTATGAATGGTTACCTGTTGATATGACTGCATTAGCAGTTATCGTAACTCTGATGGCTTTGGGATTAGTTACTCCCGATGAAGGTATTTCAGGTTTTGGAAATTCAGCAACTATTACCGTGATGGCTATGTTTATCCTAAGTGCGGGAATTGCTCGTACAGGAGCGATCGGATTAGTTAATGAATTGCTATTGAAGTGGGGTGGAAAATATTCAAATAGACAAATATTAGCTATTGGAATTATTACAGGTCCAATAAGTGCTTTTATTAATAATACAGCAGTAGTTGCTATTTTTTTACCAATAATAGAAAATTGGTGTCATAAGCAAAGAATTTCTCCCTCTAAGCTATTAATGCCTCTATCTTTTGTCACAATTTTAGGAGGAATGTTAACAACAATTGGTACCTCTACAAGTGTTTTAGCAAGTGGTTTATCTGAAAAATTAGGTTACGGTGCTTTTAATTTATTTCAGTTTACTGAATTGGGGTTGGTTGTTTTTATCATTGGTTTAGTATATTTAACTTTTATTGCACCCCGACTGTTACCAGAACGGGAAACATCAAACATTAATGTAATTACTCAAAAGTACGACCTTAAAGATTATGTGAGTGAATTTATTATTGCACCTACTTCTAATTTAATCGGACAAACTTTAAGAAGAAGCCGACTTCAAAGAAAGTTTGATTTAGATGTCCTGGAACTTATACGTAATAATAATCATTTTCCTCAGCCTTTAGCAGATAAACTATTACAAGCAGGTGATATTTTAATAGTCAGAGGTAGGAAAGAATGCTTGCTTACAGTCAAGGATGAAAGAGGAATAGAAATATTACCAGACATTAAATTCCAAAATAATTGCTGGGAAAAAGATCTCAGTTCTGGGGAAGAGCGTATTTCAGAGGTTTTAATTCTATCCAATTCTAATTTAATTGGATCAACCTTGAAAGATATACGATTTAGACAACGCTATAATGCTACAGTTTTAGCAATTCGTAGAGGAGAAGAATTAGTTCGAGAAAGACTTGGTCAAGTCAGGTTACGTTTTGGTGATGTACTCTTATTACAAGGACCTAATGAAAGCTTCTTAGGGCTACAAACAAGTAGAGATTTATTAGTTATTGGCGAACGAGATATAGAAACCCTACGAAAAGATAAAGCTGGTATTGCTGTCACTATTGGCTTGGGAGTTGTTATAGTTGCAGCTTTAGGAATAATGCCAATTTTGGTAAGTGCTTTACTAGGGGTAGTATTAATGGTTCTAACTGGTTGTCTTAAACCTGGTGAAGTTTATCAAGCTGTCCGTTGGGACATTATTTTTCTGCTTGCTGGGTTAATTCCTTTAGGGATAGCAATGGATAAATCGGGAACAACTGAGTGGTTAGCACAAAGTTTGGTTGCGATCGGAGGAAATCTTTCAGGTTACTGGTTACTAACTTTTTTCTATTTAATTACTGTTTTACTTACAGAAGTTCTTTCCAATAATGCTTCTGTAGTTTTACTTTTACCTGTAGCGGTACAGGTTGCAAAAAGTCTTCATTTTAACCCAATGGCTTTTATTTTGGTGGTGACTTTTGCAGCTTCTAGTAGCTTTATGACTCCGATTGGTTATCAAACTAATACTATGGTTTATAGTCCTGGTGGTTACAAGTTTTTAGATTTTGCTCGGGTTGGTGCACCGTTAAGTTTTTTGATTATGCTGATTATTCCGCCGTTAATTATTGCTTTGTATGGTTTGTAAGGTGATGGGAATAACTCATCACAACATTATCAATTATTCCAAATAAGAAACGATCGCTCTTCGTATAAGAAGGGCGATCGCGATCTTTGCTTGTAAAATATTCTTAAATGATTACAATATCATTATTGCTTAGAGTCGCTTTATTACCTAAAGTCGCTATTTGAACTTGTGTAACAGCACCATCACCATCAGCATCAAAGAATAAAGCACCAGTCAGATTATTATATATAAAGCGATGACTACTGTCTGTAGCACTTGAACCAAGAGTAAATTGTGGAGTGTTTAAGGTTCCAAAGTTTAATCCAGCAGCGAATCCATTTCTAGAAATTAAAATCTCATCGTTCTGTTGGCTATTAAAATCAGCAATGATATCAATTCCCTCAATTGGTGAATTGAATATGAAATCATCAGCACCAGCCCCACCTACGAGGCTGTCATTACCACTTCCTCCAACTAAACTATCATCACCATTAACACCAACAAGTGTATCATTACCATTACCACCATCTAGATTATCATTTCCTGTCTCACCAACTAACTTATCATTACCGTTATCACCTTCTAAGTTGTCATCTCCTAGACCACCGAGGAGAGTATCGTCGTTGTTCCCACCAAATAGATCATCGTTGTCATTACCGCCAAAAAGTTGATCATTGCCATTACCACCTTTTAAATTGTCACTTCCTGCATCACCAAGTAATACATCACTACCACCATTTCCTTGAAGAAAATCCTCTCCGTTACCACCGCGCAGAATATCGTTACCAGCACCTCCAGAGATATTATCGTTGCCATTATCACCATTTAGATTATCGTTTCCTGCTTCACCAAGTAACGTATCATCTCCATTATTTCCCCTAATATTATCTTGTCCTGCAGCACCGACTAGAGTATCTTCACCCTCACCCCCAAATAGATTGTCATTATTCGCGCCACCATTCAAGCTATCATTTCCTGCACCGCCAAATAAAGTATCTACTCCATCTTCACCATTTAAGGTATCTTCTCCTGCACCACCATACAGTTGATCTCTACCGCTACCACCAGACAAATTATCGTTTCCTGCATCACCATTGAGGCGATCATTTCCTAGTTCACCAAATATACTGTCATTACCATCGCCACCACTTATAATATCTTGCCCAATACCACCCCTTACCGTATCTTCACCATTACCAGCAAGCAAAACATCGTTACCGCTACCACCATCAAGGCTGTCATTTCCTGAGTCACCAATTAACCTATCGTTACCATTCCCACCACTTAGGATATCTTCTCCTGCACCACCAATAAGAGTGTCTCTACCGTCATCCCCTGCCAAATTATCTATACCATTCCCACCAAATAAAATATCTTGACCTGCACCACCAAATAAATTGTCATTTCCTTCATCTCCCCGAAGTGTGTCTTGTCCTGTACCACCACCTAAAGTATCTTCACCATCACCACCAAATAGATTATCGTTACCATTACCACCTTCTAGACTATCATTACCTGCTTGACCCACTAAATTATCATTTCCAGCATTCCCCAAAAGAGTATCTTGCCCTTCTCCGCCATTCAAGCTATCGTTTCCTCCTAAACCATTAGCTTGATCGTCACCAGATAAGAGAAATATAGAATCAGGAGCATTTGTACCATTAATAGTATCAGGGCCGGATGTTCCAAAAATAGCCATTTTGTATCCTTCAACTTTTAAGAATAGTAAATTAATGAACGATGAAAGTTCTCAAGAAACAAATTTCGAAAGTTTTAATATACAAAAATTTCAAGATTTGTCTTCTTTAGATATTCTGCTAGCAGTCATATGATTTGATGTGCCTGAGGTTGGCGCAATCAATCGACGCAATAGGACTCTAGATCCTATGTTTCTAAGTATAAACCCATGCACTCGACATGCAAAGTATAAAAGCATACTCTTATGTGAATGTCAATAATCCTAGCTCATATCTTGCACATCTGCGTATAAACTCAGGCTGAGTCTAAATAGGACTTGCTGAAAAAGTAGAGCTTCCCAAATCTAGAAACCACACTGTTTGCAAAATAGTAGTTTCATCTCTTATCTTCTACTTTAGCGAGCTATATGGCACACTAAAGCGCAAAATTTTTGAGACTATAAATGTTATTTCCTTGCGCTTGTTTGACACAAAAAGCTTGAAAGAATTACCTGTCATAATTTCCTATTTTATTCAGCAAGATCTACTTACACATTTACCTTTCCCTTTGTAGAACTACTTTTTCAAATTCAATTAACCGAATAGATAAAATAATTTCTGCTAACATCCGTTGAAATGCATAATACCAACCATGCCAACCATCTAGAATCCCACCTTTAATAAGAAGACAATAGAAAAAGACAATGAAGGGAGCAAGGATTTTTTGTTTGCGAATTTTATCGCTCAAGCTCAATTCGTTATTGGATTCTTGTGTTATTTTTTTTACCTCAATAATCGTATAATGGTCTTGCGCCCACAACCACCGACTTAACGGTTTGCGATCGTCGTGATGAATGTAGGAAGAAAGAGTTGCTGATTTTCCCTCAACATTAACCCGATGTGCATGACCATCATTTTGATAAGTTGCTTTTTCCCTTTTGTAAAGTACTTTTCTTGGTGGAAGTAAAGTACCATGAAGAGGTTTGCCAAAGACACAGTACTTAAATTGAGCGCTATAGCTGTTCAGGTCTGTTTCCGACTGTAGCCTTTTTAATTCATCAATTAACTCATCAGTTAAAATATAGTCAGCATCTAGTGATAGTACCCATTCAGACACTATTTTTTCTAGTCCAAAGTTACATTGAGTAGCAAAAGAATCAAACTTTCTTTGAAATACTTGTACTTGAGGGATTGAATATAGAATTTCTAGGGTTTCATCGGTGCTGTAACTATCAATTACAATAATTGAAGTAGCCCAGATAAGACGTTGAAGGGTACGGCAGATATTAGGGGCTTCGTTGTAAGTGAGAATAAGTGGAGTAATTTTTTCTAGCATTTCAGAAAAATTGATTAGTTTTATTCAGATTAAATTCATGCCCCATAACACAATATTGGTTCACATACATCAATTGATGCTTTACTGTTATTTTTAGAACAAGCATGCTTACTTTTCAAGTATTTAGATAAACTAATTTGGTTTATTCGGATTCACTTAATCTGCTAGAACACAACATTGTTTTCCATAAATAGGGATATCGACCTGCAAACTTAAAATTGATATCTGTATAGTTTTCTGATTCTAGTAAAGTAGTTAAAGTTTTGACCGAAAAGAATTTTATATGTCCACCATCCCAAAGAGCAGTGAAATGTTTATCCATTTTTCCCGTAATAGCGAGCATAAGATTTTTTAGATAACCATGGTAAGGTGTGGTAATAATTAAGCGTCCGTTTGGTTTAATAATTTTCTTGACTGTTCTTACTAATTCTTTGGGATAAAATAAATGTTCAATTACCTCTAGAGAAATAACAATATCAAATTTATGATCTAATTTTTTATAAGGTAGATTGTAGATACTTCCTTGAATAAATTTGCAGTCATGAAAATTCTCATTAGCAAACTTAATTCCTGATTTAGATTCTTCTACACCAACTACTTCATAGCCTTGTTGTGCAATAAAATTAGTGAAACTTCCGTTTCCGCAACCAATATCTAGAATGCGAGGTTTTTCTTGATTTTGTGAGAGTGAGAGAGTTTCATTTATCATTCCCATAAGAGGTTTTATCAAATAGGCATGATGATGTCCGAGGTTACTATCTTGATAAGAATAGTCGTGTTCTTGAGAAATCGTATTCATAGTTTGAATTAGTCTAAATTTTGTAGTTAGTTAAAAGTTGGAATAGGTTGATTTTTGATGATAGCTGTATAAACTTGAATTAATTTTTTGGCTATGGAATCCCAGGTGTATTGTTCAAAGATGAGTTGACGAGCGCGGGTTCCCATTTCTTTGGCTTGTTGGGGATTGGTTAAATGGTTCTCAATTGTAGATGCAATTGCAGATACATCAAGGGAAGTAACATAACCTAGTTTGTGCTGTTCAACAACTGAAGCTAAAGCAACACCAGGTGTGACCAAAGCGGGTAAACCTACTGCTAAGGCTTCGAGAACTGACAAACCAAAGCTTTCTATATGAGAAGTTTGAGCAAATAGATTTGCTCCTTGTATCAAGAGATTTTTGAACTCACCACTGACAAATCCAGTTATATAGGTACGATTATTTAGTCCATTTGAAACGAGTAAAGATTTAATTTGATCTTCATATTTTGGCATTCCACTGCCAGCCAAAATGAAGCTAAAACGATGCTGAGCAAGTTTACCTAAAGCAGGAATTAGGTATTCCAAACCTTTGACAGGATGTAAGCGAGATAAAAATAAAATGATAGGTTCGTCTACTGGAATATTGAAATATTGCCGTAAACGTTGACGTGCATTATGAATAGTTTCTGGTACTGAAATTCCTAATGGTAAGACAAAGTTAGAGGGAGGTAATTCTAAAAAAGAACTTGCTAAAGCTTCTTGCTGTTCCTTCTCAGAGGTGAAGTGAACAGCTTTACTTTGATATAAGTTTGTCTGTTCTATTAGCTTTAAGTAAATCTGCTTTTTCTGAGTACTTTGCTGCAAAGCCCATTGAAGAAGCAGACCATGAGGTGTTGTTATATAAGGTATAGCTTTGATTCGAGAAATTGCCATTGCTACGGTAGATGGATAGGAAAAAACTCCATGGATGTGCAATAAATCATAATCTTGAATATTTTGCCAAAGCCATTGTGTTAATTCACTGGAAAATGCAAATTCTCGTAAATTTACAATAGAAGGGGAAAATCTGGGGAAAAAATAAACAGGAATGTTCTTGTATCTTATACGTTTGTTCAAAGGTACGTTTAATAGTTCGGAACCATTATCATTCGTGGTAGCGATTTCTACTTCAATGTCAGACTGTTGTAATGCTTTTACCATATCCAAAACGCCTCGACTTGGGCCGCCTCGAATCTGGGCTATGGAAGGAATAATATGAAGTATTTTCATCATTATTTTTCATATAAAAATTTAGAATATTATGTATCAATTATGAAACGCATTGCTCTCTCGATTCATAGAAAATACTCTATACCTGGGTAAGTATTTTCTTTGCATGTAATCAACTTCAATTAAATAATTTCCAAGAGACAAATACATTAAAAGTGACATGAGAAAGAATGTTAAATTACCTAATAAAAACGCTTCAAAAAAACTTCCTACAAAAAGAGAAATTAAACCTGCTATGACTGTGTCACATTGAAGAGAATAAGCAGGTTTTCTTTTTTCTAATTGATTAAGTGAAAATGTAAGCTTTATACAGACTAATCCGAATATCACTAAAGGTATAAATCCTAATAATCCCAAATTTGCTCCTGCTGCTAACCAAGAATTCTCCCCATAGCCTAAGCGGTCTGCCCTGAGAGGGGCACCAAAAAATGGATTGTTTATAAAAGTATTCCACATTGCTAACCAAACATGCGAACGGGAATCATTGATTGAAGTGAATCTATCGGTAATTTGTGTCTGGTCAGTTGCTAAAAGTAATCCATCTTGGCTTATTAATGGCAAAATTACAGCTAATATTATGGCAATAGACATCCCTAAACGTAGTGCAATTCCTCCTCTTCGACGGTAGAAAAATAATATTGACACTAATCCCATGAGTACCCCAGTACGGGAGCCTGTCAAAAATAAACCTAGCATTATAAGAACTAAACCAATAATCCAGTAAAGTTTGACTTTAAGTGATTGTTCTCGGCTTTCAACAAAAAACATACAACAAGGAATTGTAGCTCCTAGCAAAGCTGCGGCTTGCTGTGGATTCGCAGTGGTACCCGAAAACCGCCCATGTATAAACATAATTGGATATGTGTTAAAAACAGCTTGGTAAATATTGGCAACAATAAAAATTACGCCTACCATCGCCAAAGACCAAACCCCTAAGCGAAAATTGTGTTCGTCTTGCAACCATCGGGAAGGTCCAAAACGGAACATCAATACAACTGCTCCGAATGTTAGAAAAGCTAAGAAGGCAAATCCGATACTGCCATAAGCTAAGGTTTTAAAAAAAATTACTAACTGTACCAACACCAAATATTTAATTGGTGGTGCTATTAGCTTGCGATGCCATCCATACTGCTTCTGTAACCCCAGCACAAGAAGTAAAGCTAAAAGAACAATAGTTAGGGGTCTACCCACACTACGCAATTGCTCTAAGGGAAAAACTAAAGGGGGAGTTGCTTTAATAAATTCACTTTGAAATTTTCCTAAAGATGCGCTGAAGCAGCATAATGTGAATAATAACCAAGCTAAACGACGGGAACGTCCGGCTTGATATACAACTACCAAGCCGATAATAATACCTGCTAAGCCCAAAGGACTAACGATAATATCGGCGAGTTGATCGATAAAATTTAAACCCATTTGCACAAATATTAAATAATGCTGTCGGCAGTTATAAGAGACTGATTTTGTTTGGTAGGCAATGTTCTTCCTATTTCATTTATCATTTCTTGCCAACGTCTTGCCCAAATATCAGCCCCATAAGCAGTGGCTAATTCTTGGGAACGCTTTCCCCACACAGGTAATTCTTCATAATATTGCTGTATGCATAATAATGCTTTGGCTAAGGCTTCTGGGTCTTCTGAAGGAATCATTAAGCCATTGTAATAGGGGCGAATCATCTCAACAGCTGAACCACAAACATCGGTACAAATTATTGGTAAGCCTGCTGCTGCTGCTTCAACTAATGCTAGAGGCCAAGGGTCAAATCTACTGGGTAAAATAAAAGCCCCAGCGCTCTGCCAAATATCTTGCATCTGCGCTGGTTGGACAAAGCCTTGGTTGTCAATGCCTGGTTTTCCTTCTAATTGTGATGCTAGAGGACCTTTACCACAACATATCAAATTCCAAGGTTTTGATACTTTCTCTCGATACAGTTTGTAAGCTTGTGTTAGTAGATCGAGAGCTTTGACTTGTGCATAGCGACCAACAAATAAAAAAGAACGTGGCCAATAATTCTCAACTCGCTTTACGTAGAGTGGCGACAAAGCATTAAAATCGACACCATAAAGTCCACGCATAATATTAGTAGTTTTAACACCTAGGCATCGAGCATATTGCCAACTACGTTCACCTGCTACCACAACTCGGCTAATTTGTTGTAAGTAAGGACGTAAAACAAAAGGTGCTAAATATTGTTTTAGAGTTCCCCACCAGGGTGTATCCATACCCATGACTTTAACAACTTCATGCAGTTCTGATGCAAAAGCTAATTGACAGTAGGGTTTATGCAACCAACCACAGAGAACTAACACATCTGGACGTTCTCTCAATACTAAATGTTTGATTAAAGTAGCATCTTGTCTTTCTTGTAAATCTAAGAGTTGACAAGGAATATCTTGCATCAACTGGTCAGAAAATGCTGTTTCTGTATTAGATTTAAATGCAATAACAAATACATCAATATCTGGTAAATTATTTAAGGTTTGCCAGCATGCTGCCATATAACCAGAAATATCTGACCAGCAAAATATAACTTTTGTCTTCATAGCTACTTGTTGCACTCAATACCAAGTTCATTTTCCCAGCGCTCTAGATACTCTACTTGAGTAAAGTTAGAAAAATTACTATCACCAAAATAAGCTCGACGAATGTTTTTAAAACCTACTTTTTCCAATTCCAATGATAGTGATTTATAATCCCACATCCAAAGGTGCTTACTACCGCCCAGATATTCTTTAAGAAAACCCAGTAATCCATTCCGACGTTCTTGAATTCCCAACCAGGTAAGTTGCATAAACTCTACTGCTGCATCAGAATTAACAGAGTTTATATACTGGTGAGCCATAAACTCTAAATCAGGAAGAACAAAACGAAATATTCCACCGAGTTTTAAAATTCGATAACAATTTTTAAGGGCTTGGCGTAACTCCATAAGAGTGAGATGTTCTAGTACATGGGAGGAATAAAGGAGAGCAATGCTATTCTCTGGAACAGGTAATCCTACAACTATATCTCCGTACTGAACATTCTTTGGAAAACGCCCGAAGGGACCTGAAGGTACCAGATTACCAACAACTGGTAACTTTTGTAGACGGAGCGCAGGACTGGAATCAAAATTGAGCCAGCTTTCAGGGGCGCATAATCCACATCCAAACTGGACGTACTTTTCTTGTTTGGTTGAATAGATATGAGAATTTTTGCAAGTAGTTAACATTAGGCAAAAGTATAAAATGCATTAACTAGACGTTCTACGCAACGTGACCATGTATGCTGTGCTGCATGTGTATGTCCTCGCTGAATATAGTTTTCTCGCAGTGAAGAATTCTCCTTTAGTTCTATCAGGATATCAACTATTGTTGTGGTTGCATTTGGTTCAACAACAATACCTGCTTTACCAACGACTTCTGGTAATGAAGCACAGTTGCTTACAATAGAAGGAATACCTGCAGCCATTGCTTCTATTGCTGGGATACCGAATCCTTCATAATGGGAAAGGAATAGTGAAGAAGACGCACAACGCAATAATTGAGGCAAATCACTATCTGATACAACTCCCAATAATTTAAGATTAGGTAACTCTTTAGCTGCTGCAATGTATTCTGGTTCTGAATCTCCCACAACAAGAATCTGTAAATCAGAACTGCGAGCATGTAGTTCTTCTGTTACTTTCAGCACAAAATCTGCACCTTTCCTCAGCCGCAAACCACCAATTATCAATGCGTAAGGCAGATCTATAGGTCTCTTAAAATGAAAAGGATCGGCTGATGCAATATCGTAAAAATCTTGCTCTACACCACACCCTACGACCACTATTTTCTCAGGGTCTGCTCCTAAGAGTTCAATCATCCGTGACTTAGAAAATTCGGAGATGGTAAAAATAACCCGGTAATGACTCAAAGCTTTATAAATCCACTGACTCCACTTGTAGCGAAACCAGCGGTGTTGACGTGTATGGGACCAAGGTAAATTGGGTTCAAAGGCTTGAAGATCGTAGATTGTTAGTGCTACCGGACAGCGTGACACAGGAATATAAGTTTCCATTGGTGTAAATAGCCAATCTATCTTTTTGGGGATATAGCAATCCATCTTTGGAAATTGAGCTATTTTCCAAAACCTTTCTGTTATATTTTCGGGGAAAGGAAAAGTTTTCAAGGGTATATCAGACAATGGGGAAGAGGGATCCAATTTGCCATCTTCCTGCAACCATTGACGGGAACATAGTAATTCTAAGTTTATCTTTTCGTGTGAAGCCAATCCCAATAATGTATTATTTATATGCCGCCCTGCACCCGTACAAGGAAGATAGGTACGAGTTGGGTGAATGTAGGAAACTATATTCATCAAGTACTTAAATTAAGGTGCTATTCAAGTTAACTTATTAACTTTCATAAACTAGAAAATTTCAAATATTTTCTACTGTTTGTTTTAAAATCAATCTTTTAAATTTATGATATAGATTATTAAGCATACGGTTTTCTCTGAGGGTTTTAAAAGGAACAATTAACAAATAATATACTCTAAAAAGAATACTTATTAATAACCACTTAACAACTGATTTATTTTTTAATAAATAACTATAAAACAAAAACTTATGTGGCATTAAAGGATTTAGCTTAAATCCTGCCCAATGAAGAATAATCAATTGTTTCTTATGGTCTAATCCACCATAATCCCAAATATAATATTTCCCATCTTGTTGATAAATATTTCCTGGCTGTCTGGCCCAAGCATTTTGGCAAATTCCTCCTATAACTTCAGCAACGTGACCGTAGCAAATAGACTTCATGTCGCAGCAATAGTTAATAAATGCTTGGTCTGTATTACGAGGATTTAATTCTTCTCTTACTTGTAATGCATCTTCAGCTAAGTTTTCAAACTCTTCTAGTGAAAACAACCCTTTTTTTGAAATCCAGCGACCAGAATTAAAACCTTTTGTACGTCCCTTTCTTAATAAATTTCGACGCAGTTCTCCAGGTTCATAAACTTGGTTAATAGCACAATCAAAGTGGAGTAAATGAAAGTCATATTTTTCTAAAGCCAGAATTATCGGCTTTAAATCTGCAAGTACTAATTGACGAGCATCTAAATACATGAACAAATCGAGAGGTCCCCAAAAAGAAGCATACCGTCTAAACCAATAAGGACCAGTCGGTGTATGTCCTAACTCAAATGCTCGACCAATTGCTTCTAAACGAGGAAAAGATGAATCAATATATACTTCAAAATTGTAGATTTCTTTAAGGGTGAGGATGCGATCGCACTCTTCGTTAAACGGTATTAGAATCAGGCGTAAATTGGGATTAAACTTTCTGAAACTGTTTAGAAAGGCGATAGCCCAGTCGTAAACAATATCATTGGCTGAAAAATAAACTCCTATGTTCATAGATAATATTCTTTATCATTTATTTTTAAAAATCCATCGCTTCTTAAAGTCTTCAATTTCTATTTTCGAGTAAAAGTGTTGGCAATACTTTGAACTATAAATCTCATTTAAAAAGTCATTGTTGAATGAGATTTGATTTTTTACTTTTTTATAAATACCACCAGTTATTTTATCATTCGTCTTATTCCCGACAATAAGGTTATCAATTGGTTTACCAATAAATTTTTGTAGATTATTGATTATTTGCTTCTCAAATTGCAAGTCTTCATTTCTCAATATTAAAAATTCAAACATCTTGAATTTATCAGTTTGCTTTCGACATGAATATTCAAAAGGAGTACGATATATATCAAGACCTGTGAAATCTAAAAATTCTTGTTCGAACCATTGAGATGGATGATGAAAGTGACTTTTCGCTTGATGAGTCAAAACATGACATATATCCTTTGGTTTCATCTTCAAGAGTTCTATTTCTGTAAAGCCAAAAGCTTCTGGAGTTTGGAATATTTGAGAAATTGTCTTAGCAATTGGATCTCGTACAAGACTGATTATCTTGATTTTTTTATTACTACTAACTATAGATCTAACTTTTTGAGCAATTTTTATTGCTTCTGGTTTTTTTGATAGTATTTTATTCGGATTATTGAACCAACTATCTGATACAAAATGTAAGTGGAAGACATCAGATTCTAAGATTTTTTCTCTTAATGTAATATAAATAGTCTGAGAACCAACTTTACCTAAAGTATAAACGAGATATACAGTTTCTTGTCCTTCAATGCATTTTTGAAGATGAGTGAAACGATACAATAATTTAGTAGTGTTGAACTTAGTGATTCCTTTTCTTCTAAGAGTATTTGCAATCGCAACCATTTTGACACCTTTACATAAATTTAGACATTAAAGTAATAAATATTACGTTCACACTTTGCAATGTTGAGTTTAGTTTTTTGAAAACAGATTCACTTGTAATATTTTCTTGCGATACAAACAAGTTCTAAAGTAAATACACGAATAAATAAAAGAGGTAAAACTCGGTAGACGAAAATTTTTGATTTCTATATCTGGGGGCCAAGAAATAAGTGAATTAAGACGTTCGCTATATTCAATATATAGGTTACGCTTTGGTACATAGTTTTTTGATGACCAGGGCTTGTTTGGTCCTGTGTAATGAATAATTTTTGGAAATTTGATTCTTTTAGTTATCTCTTTTGTTTGAGATAAACCTAATAGCTTTTCTCTATAAAGTCGAGCTTCAACATTCCACACACCAGGAACATGGAAGTAGTTTTCCCAAAAAATAGCATTAAAAGCATCTTGATCAGCAAAATGAAGTTTTTCAGCATACTTGCATGCAAGGGCTAAAACACTTTCGGTAATTTTTTCTTTTCTCCACAAATCAGCATTGATAACCATAACCCCAGAATTAAAATAAGTATCATTTCTACTAACGGAGAAGTTCTTGATAAATGTTTCCTCATAAGGAAGTTGGACATGGGGGACTGCACCGATTGGTTTACCATTTAAGTTGTGTCTGAAAAGCTCAGCAATATCATCAAGCACAATCAGGTCACAATCTAAATAAACTAATCGTTCACAGTTTTCACAAAGATCTGGACCACAAATGCGTGAATAATTATTCTGATTAAAGTGTGAGTGAAAAGTAGGAAAAGAATTAAATAAATTTAGATTAATTGGAATAAATGAAACTTTAGCATTAAAGCGGCTACACAATTCTTTAATTCGTTCAATACTCTCGGATGAAAAATTGGGCGTAAGAATGTAAAAACAAATTTTATCTACTGAAGCAGTATTGAACAAAATTGACAGCATTGTAACAGCACAGTATCTTGCATACGCTTCATTTGCTGACAGCAAAATTGATATTTCTTCTTTCATATTTCACTGCTTTACATAAGTTTTCTGAACTTAACGATGTAATAGTCCAATCGTCTAATAAATTGCTCATATGATTTGTTATATTCTCCAACCTGTTTAGCAATCCTTTGCAATTGTCGAGGTTTGCGTGTTTCATTCCCACATGGATATTCTTTATTACAAACAGGTAAATCTAAGAAATTACATAATTCTTCGTAACCGTAAGCTGCGCTTAAGTCAAGAATTAGCAAATCATTACGACCTTGAAAATAATTGCTCACTTCTGAATGAAATTGATAATACTTATTTCGATAAAGGCTTGTTTCAAAATTAGCCGATCCAAAAAATTCTTCGTGGTAAGAATCATAACTTGATTGCCATTCCCAAATACAACGCCCTTCATTTAACAACCAGTTCATACTTTTTAGCCAAGCTTCAATCGGTCTAGTTGTCAAAATAAAACCTGAACCAGGATATTTTATATCCAGTTTCTGGTACAGATATGAAAGAGGTGAATCAACAAACCCCGTGTATTGGCTAATAATTTTGCTGTCCAATGATTCGTAAAGGCTAAAAGGGAAATGAATAGATGATACACCAATAGTGTTTAAAGCAATATTGAGAGAGGTAGTCCCCGTTCTAGGTAAACCAATTCCAAAGACTTTAGAGAAACGCATTTTCTAGTAGAATATAATTTTAGTTTCCAGTCGTACCACGTACTCTACGCAAATTTAAGATTGTATGCTTTGGTACAATCTTTTTGATTAAGGTAACTATTTTCCCCCAAAGTGTGTGGTGAAACCATTCTTTACCATAGTGAAATAAACGTATATGATAAGCGACTAAACCTCGACTAATTTGCCACCGCTCCCAAATATATAATTTTAGGCTACGATGACTTCCAGTACTTCTACAGTCAAAGGTAGAAAGTAAAATATTTTCACTTAAAAACTTTTTTCCATCACGATAAATTCGCGCGAGCATATCATGATCGGCACACCATTTATAAGCAGTATTAAACTGATAGTGCCGTTGAGTAGATAATCTAACAATTGTTGCTTGATGAGATGTCGGCATCTGATACCATATATTTTCTATAGTGCGTGGCATTTTATGAAAAATACGAGTTTCAAACTCGTCAACAAAAACCTCTGCGACTCCAGCAAAAATAACATCAGCATCACTATTGAAGGCTTGCGTTAATTTACTAAGAGAATCAGAAGAATAAAAAACATCTCCGGCATTCATATAGATAATCCATTCACCTGAAGCCAGTTTAGATGCTTTATTCATAGCATCATAAATACCATCATCAGCTTCGCTGATATACTTCTGAATCTGATGACTATATTTTGCGATTATTGACTTAGTGCTATCTTGAGATTTTCCATCAATTACAACATATTCAATATTGGGATAATCTTGATTAAGTACGCTATTAATGGTTTTTTCAATAACACTCTCAGCATTTATCACAACTGTTGCAACTGTAATCTTTGGATAATAATTTTCCATACCAAATTCCACTTTTAAAGAGTTTATAAACCTAGACAATCATTATTATTCTTTAATCAACTAAAAACTATAAAATCGAACTATAAAAAATCATATTTACAAAAATATTCATGCTGCAACTTTGCTACTTTGTAATTGCCAATAGCGTGCATAGCGCCCACCTTGCCGTAAAAGTGAAGTATGAGTCCCTTGCTCAATGATTCGCCCCCGTTCAAGCACCAAAATTTGATCTGCGTTGGCGATTGTTGAAAGTCGGTGTGCAACTACAATAACCGTCCGGTTTTTCTGAAATTTATCGAGTGCTTGCTGAATAAATTTCTCTGACTCGCTATCTAGTGCACTCGTTGCCTCATCCAGAATCAAAATATCTGGTTTTTTAATTAATGCTCTAGCTAAAGCCAATCTTTGTTTTTGACCTCCGGAGAGGCGATAGCCACGCTCACCCAGTATAGTTTCATAACCATCAGGTAATGCTAAAATAAACTCATGAGCTTGAGCAGCCTTAGTTGCCTCAATCACATCATCTCGATTGGCATCAGGGCGACCATACCGCAAATTCTCTATAATACTGTCGTTAAAAATAAAGGTATCCTGACTGACAACCCCAACATATTGCCGCCACTCTTCCAAACTGTAATCTGCCAAGGTTAAATCGTTCACCAAAATTTTTCCATCTGTTGGTTGATAAAGCCCCATCAATAAATCTATGATTGAGGACTTTCCTGCCCCTGATTCTCCTACTAATGCGGTTACACGGTTAAGTGGAATTTTAAAAGTTAAATCCTGAAGGGCTAAAACACTATTACCAGTGTAAGAAAGACTAACGGAATGAAACTCAATATCTTTATTAAGACCTATAAAAGCTTTAGTACCCGAGTGTTCAAACGACTTATCGTATGGATTTAGGATAGTTTCTAATCGCAACATTCGGGCACTATTATCCACAAACCGTATAATTGCATTTGCAGTCATCTTTAAACGTGTCGATAATCTTTGCAGTGCAAGCAAAAATGTTAACAACATCGGCAAGATAGTGGCTCCTTCGCCTTTTAAAACTACTGCTGAGGTGGCTAAAATAGCTAGTGCTAATATTGGCAATGTATCTAAAATTGGTTCTGGTAAATAAAAAATAAATGCTCGCTTCTGTAACTCTTCCTGGATTTTATTTAAGAATTTATCAGCCTCGGTCAAGGTAACTTTTTGGGTACCAAAAGTATGTAGTAACCTTAGTGCCTGAATACTCTCGGTAATGTACTTTGCTGATTCAACTTGAGTCGCTGTCGCACGCTTCACTACTCGCCTCAAGCGTGGAATAATCTTATATTGAACGCAAACAACAAGTAGAGTGAGCAATGCTGCTGCTGCTGCTAAGGTAGGTGATAAGCGCACAATCAATACTAGATATATCAAAGAGAAAGATAAGCCGACTATGATTTTATTGAGTTCATCTATTTGTCGTTCTACTGCTAAAGCAGCATCATTAGCAAACAGAACTAAGTCACCGACTTTATACTGACTTACACAGGTATAACTAAAGGTCATAATTTGTTCAAACACTTTACCCGTTACATAAGGCTGTGCTTTTGCTGACAGATAAGCGGTCGACACCTTATTGGCGTAATTACTCAAACTTAAAAATATTTGCAGCAACAATGCCATACCGATTAATCCTAAAAACATCTGCTCTGGTGGAAGTGGTAGAACTGCAGAGAGTGTTTGAAGAATCCCTGAATATGTTTTTGTATCTTTTCCTGACTCACCCACTGAGGTTAGATAAGCTACTGCTAAATAAATTACCCCCAATGTACTTCCCTCCAAGAAAGCACTCAGCACATTAGTAAGCAGGTTAATAGCAATTAGCCACCAGTTTTGTAATGCTGTTTTTATCACCAAACTATAAGCTGGTGAATGCAAATTATGAATGATTTTTTTCACAATACTTACTTTATGGCTATATTCATATTTATTTTAAATAAACTGCCATACTACATGGCTCTACATAGAATCATATCCTTAATCCTGCTGCTTTCCTGCGCGTGAACTCACCGACGAAAGCATTACCCAGAGGATAAGCTACTCCATCAACTTGTAGCCAAAGCTCCCTTGGTGCAATCGAAGGTATATATCTGTGTTTATCAACTTTCCTAATTCGATACCACTTAGTTTGCTGGCACTGTTCGCACCAAAAAGCCTCTAACCATTCTCCTTCCAGAAGAACAGTAGCATTATTATGCAGCAATATTACTGCACTACGGCGACTCATCCCACGTTCCTGTAGTTGTCCGGCACGGTCTGCGAATAATGGATATTTTTGAGATACACTATCGATATAGCACCCATGATTTAAACAATAAATAGCCCTCCTTGTCGAGCGATTCCGATTTCGATGACACCTTTTTCCCACTTCGGTCCTCCTTAACAGTCAATAACTATCCAAGAAGATTACGCTGGAGAGACTGAGATTCAACACTTATTACAGTAGAACCATCAAAGCCCAACTCCTAAATCTAAAAATAAGTATTAAATTATAGAATCAGATACGCTTGATTTACTCAATTTTATGTGTAACTTATTCAGAATTTAGTTGTACAGAAAGAGAAAATGTTCTCAAATTTAGACTTTAAAAAATCAGCCTCAAAAAAAGACTTCTCAATATAAGTTAGGTTTCTTCTTTATAGGTGATTTTACTGTAAATAATCTTACCAGAACTAAATAATATGGATAGTGATTTAAAATACCTTCACTAATCATTCAAATAGCTTGACAAAAACTATTGCATGCTATATGTGAATCCAGTAATCAGATACCAAAATTTAACGATTAAACCCTCCACATCTTCAGGGAAACCGTAAAACCTAAAAAAACGAAAATACTAATACTAGTTGCAATCATTACCACCAAAGTCATTCCTTGTATTTTCATTGCTATTTGATTAAAAAACCAAGTAAAAAACCAAAGAGCAAATGCTGCATGACGCTGAGATAACCCCGAAGCTAGCAACCGGTGATGTAAATGATCTTTCCCTGGCGTATTCAAAGAGTTCTTACCCATCATTAGACGTCGAATAAATACTTGAGTCGTATCTAATACTGGTAAAAGTAGGAATAGAACTGGAGGTACGATAGTAAAGATTGTGGTTATTTGCAATTTACCTAGGATGCTGGTGGCAGCTAGTACATAACCAAAAAATAAGCTCCAGCATCGCCCATAATAATCTTTGATGGATGGAAGTTATGTCGTAAGAATCCCAGCGCTGCTCCTGCTAGTGCTGCAAGGACAAGGGTTGCTGCAGCACAGTTGGGAAACTGTGCGGAAACTGCTAACAAACTCATAGCAGTAATAAAACTAACTCCTCCCACCAAACCATCCATTCCATCCGTTAAGTTGATGGCATTAGTAATTCCTACTACCCAAAGCAGTGTTAGCGATACTGACAAAAATAAGTCACTTGAAGTACCAAAGTCAAAATCGAACCTTATACCATTAGCAATTAGTAATAGTGCGGACAAAATTTGGATTAACAAACGAAATGATGATGGTAAACCGAACTGATCGTCGATAAAGCCGACAAGAACTAGAATTGATCCACCCAACAAAATTGTTAATACTTGAGCTAAAACACTCTGCAATTCAATTGGACGGATAAGAATTGCTAAAACTAAAGCTACAATTACCCCTGCATAGATCGCTAAACCACCAGCATTGGGTAAAGGTTCTTTATTCAAACGCCGTGCATTTGGTCGATCTGCCCAACTTACTTGCAAAGCAAATTTACGTATTACCGGCATTAAAATCCATGTTATTGCCCAAGTGAATACAAGAATGAATATTACTGCAAGCCAACCAAAATTATAGGGGTTAGAAATTCCAAGTTCATTCAGGTTGTTGTAAAAATTCATTGTCCCATATCCTTTAGGTTTTTTAACCTCCTTTATCACCAAAATTTGTCGGGTCCGACAGAGCCTATTTTTATCTATGGATAAAATATTTGTCTTGATGATTACCTAAAAGCAGACTCATTTTTTCGCTTGGTACAAAACTTCTAGATACTGCTTTGCTATTACCTTAGAGCTAAAATGAGATTCCATATACTCACGCGCTCTAATTCCCATTTTTTTGGCTAAGTTGCGGTTTTGCTCGAGGTATTGAATAAATTTAGCTAATCCTTCACTATCTCCATTTTCAAATGTACTACCACATTTTCCATCTGCAATTAATTGCTTTAGATATGAAGTTTGCGGACAAATTACAGCCACTGGACGTCCAGTTGCTAGAGCCGGGTATAGTTTACTAGGCGCAACAAGACTTTCAAAACCTTTATCTACGCTCACCAAAGATAAATCGCAAGCAGTCAAAGAATAAGGAAGCACTTGTTTATTCTGATAGGGTAAAAACAAAAAATTATTGAGCTTTAATCGCTCTATCTCTTCCATTAATTGTTTGCGTTTTGCCCCAGCACCAATACATAAAAATTGAATAGGCTCATCTTTGAGCAATTTTGCAGTGTCTAGGATTGTATCCACATCATGACATCGACCCATATTACCGGAATAAAGGACAGTAAATTTATTGTTGAGGTCATATTTTTTCACGAACCAATTATCTTTTTTAGGTATGGGCTTTACAATTTCGGGGTTTCCCCAACTGTGAATAACAGAAATTTTTTCACTTATCTCTGGACAGATTCCTGTGACTCTCTGTTTCATTGCTGGGCTGAGAACAATTATTCCAGATGCTTTGCGCCAAATCCTTTTATTGAGACCTTGCCAAAATTTTGCTAACCAATGATTCTTTTGAACTACATTCAAAGCGATCGCAATGTCTGGATAGAGGTCGTACAAAATACAAACGTAAGGAATCCGATAGAAAATATGAACTAAATACCCCACAATTGGTAAAAATGGAGGCGCAGTCGTCAATAGCAAAATATTATAACGAGATCCATGTCTTAAGAGATGAAGTATCGCCCGTATGGTAAACAAAACCCCACCAAGGGTTTTACCACGAATTCTTTGGTACCAAATATTAGTAGCCCGAGTACGTTGGATTCTGACTCTACCAACTTCTTCACGTGCTGGAGCATGGGAATCTCCAAAAGCATATCCTGGTTGACCAGTAAAAACCTCAACATCAACCCCCTCAAAGCCTAAAGATTTTGTAAGTTCTTCTATTAACTGCCCTGTCGCAGCATAATCAGGGGGAAAAAATTGCGTGATGACTGATAATTTCACCGACGCTTTCATTTCACTGGAGGGATTACTTTTTTTTGGAAGAGGTAAGTCTATCGAAAACCTATTTTGTGCCGGTTTAGAAATTTTCATCAGTCATATATACTCATAAGGTATTGTATTAATAAAAACAGAGTAAATTATACAACAGTACAAGTGATATAAATATGAATGTGGTAGAGAATAGACAATTTCCAATAAATTTGATTGTTAATCGGAATAGGAAATATTTTTTAGATAGCTCTAGTACTCGAGCAAACTACTGCGATGCACGATGGGAGAGATATTCATTATAAAAATATACCTATATTGAGTTACTCGGTTAGCGATTATAACCCAAAAAACTATTTATTTTCTAATAGTAAAATAGAGTAAGCTTATCATCATATCTGTGACTCAACACACAGTTATTATGTTTTCTCCGTCAAAGGAATTTATGAAATTAGCATCCTTTCGTAAACAAACATTTAAACCTCTAAATTTATCTATCATCTTGCACTGTAAGATGCAAATATAGCTATTGAGTATAAAATATCATGATACAAGTGAAGAATGACACAAATGCAGATTCTGCTTACAATGTTTTAATTTAGACAATTTAATTAATAATCGACAAAAATTATTTAAACAAGAGTTCTAAATCACATTTCTGTGAGTTTTTCATTTACATACTCTTTATACTAAATTACCAAGAGTTCGAATAAGCGAATACGTCTGTGATTAGTATATGCTTATATAGTTTTTTGTCGCTAAAAATCTAAAGTTGAATCCTGTTCAATAATCTCAATGGTTAATCTTATTTTTTTAGTTATAAAAGCTATAAGTCATATAAGGCAAGGGTTTATCTGATGTACAATAAATTTATATGGGTAATTAGTACAATTAATTCTGAATAGTTTGTATATCTATTTTTGCTCTAATTTCAGTTAGATTTAGATACAAACATGATAAAAACTTATATATATATTTTTTTTTAATAGTAAGGTTATTTTTGACTGTCTTCTAGTATTACAAAGTGAAATAGCTATTTATTGTATCAATTATTTAAGCTATGTCGGGACAAGAAGGCATTATATTTTTCTATATGAAAATTAGATTACAATCATCCATAAAAAAAAATGATACTTTTGCCTTTAAGATTACCTATAAATCATGCTATACATAACTATTTTGATGTAATCTCAATTCTATTATTTCTATAATCTAAGCTACTTAATTGGGTAAATTTAACGTAAAATAATTTGTGACATGTATGTCAGAAGCTAGTCTAAAGTGATTTTCCCTTTACAAATGCATTCAAACTATTAATTGTTTGCCACACTACATTAAATTTTAATTAGAACTACTTTGATATAAAAGTGAATTTGCTTTAAAGCTTACTAGAATTATCCTTATAAAAATTTATGACACATAATTCTTTTGAATTTAACCAAG
>JAAUYH010016402.1_pt1 | contig 25600 bp, 19 predicted proteins | sample 7278061 | NCBI WGS metagenome assembly JAAUYH01 (sample SAMN14350203, study PRJNA611818) | marine sediment metagenome | isolation source: surface marine sediment (0.6m) | place: French Polynesia: Moorea | collected 2018-08 | reverse complement strand
TGCAAGCGAGAACACCGGATTGTATTGCATTCGCAAACGCCGCACCGAGAAGATCGTTCCCACGGGTGTTGGTACCTGCGAGAAGATTCCCTACGAACACTTCACGTACGTGCCGTACGGTGGTGCTTCCGGGTTCTAATGTGGAGTTTAGGACCTTAGATTAGACTTAGTTAGCATTATTGCTTTGCGCAGATAGGTAACCGCCGCAATCGTGATAAACCGTTCTCCTCAATGTGTGTTGTTTTATCTTCTTTGCATTTATGAGCAACATAATATGATGATTGAAATTGGAAGAACAATGGATATTTTCGCGATTAAATTACGTGTTAGATAGAGCGAGCCTCAGCTTCCAAAGAACAGGTTCGTGCAGTAGAGTAGAACTGAACTGTCTGAGTGGCGCCTTCAATGAATAGAACGTTCTATAAACGAGAGCATGTCGAATGTTTTGGAAGCATGGAATTCCATTTGAACTTCTTGACGTTTCGGCATGAGAACAGATCTGCTCGTCAATTTGAGCAAGAAAAAGGTTCAAAACAGCAAATGAAGACGGGAAGGCTACTTGTTGAGATGAGATCCGACGCTTATGATTCAGAGTGCAGTACAATGGCGAGAGTATTGAGCAATTGCCAAATCATGAAGAACGTACAATCTCGAAGAAGCAACAATGCAGCCGTCAGGTTCGAGAGTGACACAAGTTGGAATTGCACGATACTGTACGGGTTTTGGACGCATGCCACAGTACCACAGTTTAGTTGCTGCTGCATGGAAGTGAGTGGAGTTCAAAATCAAGTTAACGGCAGTAGGGCTGGCGGATTTAAATCAAAGAATACAGAGGGATCGAAGGTGAAGCTAATAATAGGAGTGGACAAACCCTGAGAGCGGGGTGCTGCTTCATTGTGGAAACCCTGGGTGGGCGCGCAATAGTGGACGGCTCATGGAGGCTGCATTGGGGAAGCGAGGAGCAGCAACGGGGATGTGCGTGCGCGGCGAATGCACGCGGTTGCAAACGGCGCGCGCGATGGCGCCAAGTTCAAATTTGATTGCAACGCATGAAATTGCTGCTCAACACCACGCGAGAATGAGTACGACCTGCGCGTGGGGTGCGCGAAGATGCAAGCTACCGAGGCACGCCAGACAGCGGGTTGCGCATGCGAGGGTTCAAGCTGAAGATCAACGTGACGCGCAGCACGCGGGGGCCGCGTGGTGGCGCACGCGCAGCAGCACAAGCAACCCGGCATACAGCCACGTCCAGTCGTCCGTCGGTCCGATGCACGCCGCCCGAGACATGGTTCACGGGACAGAACTCGCATGAACGAACAGCATGTTCAGCAAGAACCACGGGTCGCGCATTATTTCAAATTCGCCCAACGAACGCGCATCCCCGCACACCATATCTTACACGTACGTTTCGAAAGTGGGAATCGCCGACCCACCGGCCCGACTGAAGCGCAACGACTCGTCGACCTGCGCATCAACGACACCAATAAAAACGGTAAACCGGTTGGCTTACTCGGCCGCCTGCGGCGTGACCGTGAGCCGCGCCGTATCTAGCACGGTGGCGGCTCGCCGGTGAATTTGATTTCTTGCGGCGTAGTCGTGGGTGACGTCTGAGGTTTCGGAATCTACAACTGCCAATGCTAAATTACATACGCCTCCATAAACCGTCGTTTTACAGAACGATAGCTGAATAGGCATGATTGGAAATTGGTGTCGCATTGTGGGTCGAGTCATTGCACAGTCGTTCGTTTGCGCAATGCCGATGATTCCTCTCGCAAGAGCGCGCAGTCATCCACAAGACTGTCGTTGAAGCAGAAGCGGGATGAAATGAAGGCGAGTTATTATACAGAAAGCGAGCATAATCTCATCGTGTCCAAAACTAACCGGCGAAAGACGTCCAAGTGAAAAGTGATGCCACCCAGCACCAACAACACGACAACTATAGTATTGAAATAAGCCTAACCTAAGCAGGAGTACCCGAATAAACCAATTACGCTAAACGCCGTACCATCGCCGCAATCTCGGGCGTCACCGCGTTGTGGTGCTGCAGCTTGTCGTAGAGGAAGTTCACCGTGAGTTGCAGCACGTCGACCTGCTGTTGCAAACGCTGCTTGTCCTTCATCACATCGCTGGTGGTCTTGGACGTGGTGTTCGACGACCCGATGAGCGTCTGGCTCATGCGACGCGTCCAGCCGCCCTTCTTCGTCTGGCAGCTGCCCGACGAGCTGGTGTTGCTCGAGCGTCGCTCCTCTTCCGCGCGCCACGACGCCATCGTCGTCATCATCGCCGCGATGTGCAGCCCGACACCCGCGCACTCGTCGCACCACTTGCCACTCGAGGGCATCAGCGTCTCGCGGCTCTTCTTCGCAGTCGTCGCGGGATACGAGTCGCCTGACACCGTAGACATCGTGCACGACGACATCGTGTTGCGCGCCATCGATCCAATATCCACCGACATCGACGGGAGTGTCGACAGCGAGTTGCGATTGTTCGCTGCGGTGGTGGAAACGACAGGGGTCGACCGCGGTGCCATCACAGGTGGCGCAATAGAGGTGGACGTCACAGTCTCGATGGCAAGGGTGGGTGTCTGCACCACGGCAGGTGCTTGAGGAGGGGCGGCGACAGGTGCACTAGTCGGAGCTACAGGTGCAGGTTCGGGTTGGACATGACGCTCCTCAACGACCGAGTCGGAAACGCCAGCACACTTGGCGGCATCAGGTTGTAGCTCAACAATCGACGGAGCGTCGGAACTCACCGTCGAATTGGAGGGAGTCTCATTTTCAATGACACGCTCGACGACGGACTCGACTAGTTCCTTGGTGGGCTCAAACTGTTCTGTAATGTCGGCGGTAGTTTCCTGACGGCCTAATGCGGCACGCTCGGCGGCAGCCTTCTTGGCTAGCTTCAGGGACTGGCGACGTTCGAAACCTTTCCTGGCGTCAGCTTTTCGGATTTGCTCGGGGTTAGCCTTCTCCATGGCGGCACGTTTGCGGGCGGCGTAAGCCTTGGCAGCGGTTTTGGCGGCGCCCTTCTTCGCGAACGCGTCATGGGAGAAGGTGGTAGCCTTCTGCTTCTCGGCGGCGTGCGCAGGGGGATGATTTTGATCCTGGACGTTTTGTTGGCGTCGCATTTGACCGTGCACGCTGTTGCGTTTCTTCGGGGTGGTGTGGACATAGGTGGGGTTTTGTGAGTGGCGGCGGGATATCGCGGGTTGGGAGGTGTGCGCGGAACCGAAGCCGGAGGGGGTGAAGGGCTCGGCATTAGCACGAAGGCTAACGCGCAGCACGGGGCCCTTGTGAGTCGAAGTGTTCATGATTGTTGCTTGACGAGGCAAGACCGTTGAGGGCGTGCGGTGCGAGGTGGACGACGACGAGTTGTGAGCTCGGAAGCGCAAGTCGGGACTTAAGAAGGAGACGGCGGTAGCGCGTGACACAAGGCGACGCGCACTTACAGAGCGCACCAGTAGGGCGATGGAAGAGAGAGAAGAAGGAGCATGGCGGAGGTGAGGTCTCGAGTAGTAGAGTAGGAAGCAATGACGTAATTTGAAATTTGAACGTACAGTGCTGAAATACGCTAGAAAAAACGCCGAAGCAATCCGATACGTGGTGCACCGGTGTGACCGGGGTGCAGACAACCGTTTGATCTGCGGGGAAGGCCCGTGCGTTGGTAATACTCGCATCGCATGGTGGCACCAACCAAACCCACCCCACCACCTGAATAACGCCCTTCCACACCTGCGTTGTACCGTGCTCCCTCCCACCCTTTGTAGCCGTTGCAACTACTCGCCCGCCTCACGTACCCCCACCCCATGAATTCACCCTCGTATATTCTTCGTGCATGCACGTCATGCGCTCCCCAAACACACCCACGTGCTCGACAACAAACTTAACCACTTCGTTTCATTCAGTAAGACTATTAGCATGCCAAAGCTATCATTCACGCGCACCCTACGCCGTCGCCAACCCATCCGCACCACACACCGCGTTACCCCCAAGCATTCCCTTCTACCTTTCTAATGCGGCACAACATTCATTTACAGTACACTCTATAACACACTGCACCTGCACTGCAGTGTTAACGACGAAAGTGTGCGAACGCCCGATTCAGTTCCGCACGCTTGTGTAACTCTTCGCGCTTGTTGTAGGTGCGGCCACGTCGGTTGTGCAGGTCCACCAGCTCCTTCGCCAGCTTTCGATCCGAGCCGTATTCGCTGCGCGAACGGAACGCATCCCTGTACACCCAGTCAGTACCAGCATCTATCGGAAATCTTCGCCACTCTCGACTTACCGTAGATGTCGTAACGCGAGGCTTTCTTGTCGCCCCGGCCGGCACGGGATAGGCACCTGAATCGCGCGCCCCGATGCACGGTACTTGCGCGTCTCCACCAACGGCTTCGCATTGGCAATCGCCTCCTTCGCGTATTCCGCCGGCTCCTCCACGCCGTGCTCCCGCCGCAAGATGTTCAGCGCCGAGTCCACGATGCGCAGCGCGCTATGCTTCTTCCCGTCCTTCATGATGATTCGCACCAACCGCCCGAACAGCGGGTCGCGAACGTACAACGACATCGCACCGCGTTTTTCCCGCTACCGCGATGCGCGTTGTGCCGAGAACCACGCGGCGAGATGCGGTATGATCGAAATGTGCAATAAAATCCCCATCCTATACGTTTTTGCTTGTTAGCTTTGTACCGTATTATATATAGACCGCCCCGCTATCCTGGAAAACATTCGCACTTTTTCGCCTTCTTCAGCAACGTCGAAGCTTCGACATGTTTTCCCGCTCTATTGAATTCTTTGCAAGGAGCATCGCGTTGTGTACGCTCCGAACATGTCGTCATTCCCGTGTCACGCTCGCCTGTTCTCCGACTCATTCCCACGCCCTTAACGTTGAAACCATCGGCTGGTCCCCACTTCAAGATTGAACCTTCTCAAATGGTCTTGCTTCTGAATCAATACGAAACATTGATTATTGTCCGTGATGCACTGTCAAGTACGAGCAAATTGGCCTTTAACAGGCACCAGCAACCGAGTAGACCTCTACAGCTGCCACACATTATTGTGCTATATTTTTGATCACACGCACAAATCTATGTCGCCGCACAGTTTCGACTTCGTTCCAAACCTCAACCCCGCCCACCACATCGGCCTGCCATGCAGGACAACACACCAGCCACGCCCACACAGCAGCAGGCGCGGCTGGGGCTGTCGCGATACGCCACCAACTTCCAGGCGCACCCCACCGTCGCCGACCTGGCGTGCGCGGTGTATCCCGACGGCGCCGACGTCGGCGCCGCCGAGCGCACGCTGTCGCAGCGGTACGGCGTGCTGGCGTTGGGCGCGAGGAAGAAGGTGGCGTCCGCGCTGCGGCAGTGGGCGCCCGCCGTGATGTTTTGCCTGCCCCCGCCCCCGCGCCGTGGCGTCAACAAGCTCCTCACCGTGCCGAAAGCCAAGGGCCAGCTGCTGTTCCGCACCGCGTCCGGTGCGCCGCCGAAGGTGGCCCCTGAAACGAAGAAACGTGTGCGCAACGCCGTCAAGTCGCCGCCGAAGCATCCCAAGCCGAACAAACGCGCGCGCCCGGTGCCGAATCCCGCATCGACGTCGAGCAAGAGCGCCGATAAACAGGCTGACAACGGGGTGCAGGTGATTAATCTCGATAACTCGGAAGCCGTGCCGACCGTCGACCTTACCGTCGAGGAGTGCGTGGAGAAGCCGAAGAAGCCGCTATGGCCGATATTTCAGAAGGGGTATGTGGCACCGGGAACGCCCTCGAAGCGTGCACGGCCGAGCAATTCGATGCTGACCACATCGAAGTCCGGGCAACGACTGTTCAAAACGACGACAGAAAAAGCACCCGCGCCCAAGGCGGGCGCCGCTTGGCAAGGCGGCGGGGGTGGTGGACGGCGGTATCACATGGCTTGTCATCGTGTGCCGGGCACGGGGTTCGTGGTGGACTCGTTCCGGGTGCCGAAACAGCAGAACGACGCGACACAGCACTTCTTGACGCACATGCACAGCGACCATTACGGTGGGCTGACCAAGACGTCGATGCCCGATGGTGCCAAGGTGCTGTGCTCGCCGACCACGGCGGCGCTGGCGAGCAAAATTTTGGGGCTGCAGCAGCGCCACTTCTGGGTGCTGCCCGTCGGCGTGCCCGTGGACGTGCCGTGTGCGTCCGCGCCGGGCAGGGGCGCGACCGTGTGGCTGTACGACGCCAACCACTGCCCGGGTGCGGTGCTGCTTTTGTTCCGCGTGTGGGCGACCAGTGAATGGGTCCTGCATTGCGGGGACTGCCGATTCGATGTGGGCCTGTTTTCGAAGCATGCGGAACTGGCGAGGGTGATGGGTGAGCGCAGGTTGGGGTCGTTATATCTGGATACCACCTACGCGAGCGAGAAACACGACTTTCCGCTGCAGAAGCAGGTGTTGGACGACGTCGCGCAAGCGGCCGAGACGGAGGATAGGCGGACGGGGGGAAGAGCAGTGTTCTTTTGTGGTAGTTACACGATTGGGAAGGAACGTGTGGTGGCGACAGTGGCGAAGGCGCTGGGTGAGGACGTGCGTGTGTTCGCGGAGTCGAGGAAAAGGGGCATTCTGCGTGCGAGTGACTTGGGCCCGGAGTTTGAAGGTAGGATCACGGAGAATGCGAGGGCAGCGCGTGTGTTCGTCGTGCCGATGGGCAAGTTGTCACCTGACGGCGTGAGGGAGTTTGTGAAGCGAAATAAGATGGATGAGACGGTGTTGGGAAGGGCGCTGGCGGTTTGTGTGCGACCCACCGGATGGTCGTACCGCCCGGGTGCCAAGGCGGTGCGCAGAAGTTGTAGGGCCGCCGATAACGCTGTGGTGCTGGACGTGGCGTACTCGGAGCATTCGAGCTTGGGCGAACTCCGGCAGTTCGTGCAGTGGGCGAGGCCGCGCAGAGTTGTGCCCACGGTGGGATTCCATGGGCGCGAGAAAAGAGAGGAACTGTTTCGTGTGCTTGGCCACAAGCAGGAATTCTGAGGTTTGGTTTGGATGAACGGAAGTTTTGAAGTTGATATGCCCGTGATGAATGTGACCGATGGGAAAACGGGTGCTGTGTTTTTGGTCTTTGTGAGAGGGCTTTCCGCGGTGGCGGTACTGATTGTTGGTACCAGTCGGAACGAGTGTCGCCGTGACCGACGGCTCATGGAACTTGCCTGGAAGTGCGGAAAATGGAATACTGTGCAGTTTTCATGGGTTGGGAAAGGAAGTGACTGAGAGTTTGAACTCGCAGCTCGAACGCTGTTTCATGACCCGCATGGAACTTTTTATGGTAGTTGGATAAATAATTCGGTTCGATTCCCTCCTCGATGCTGTTTCCTGATGTTTAATCGAAGATGGTGAATGTTGGATTGGCAATGAATCAGCAACGAGGCAGGCGTCCTGGTTCATGTTTATGGAAGTACAGATTCATGTTCTGCGGCAAGTGTAAGATAGATGGGGCGAATTGTGACTGGTTGTATGGGTACACAGGAGAAACGAGGGATGTGACGATGCAAGTGGCTTAGACTGATGGCTGAACATAATTAGGCAAGTGGGTGGCATGAGGAAATGGGATCGCGTGTTGGGATAGGTGCTTACATTTGTGTTCACTGTCAGCAATAACAATGCATGCGTGTACCACATGTTCGTGACGTTTCACCAAAAGCGCCGTGCTTTGTCGACACTACTGCAACAGGGTTCTCGTTGTGCTCTACAACTACTCGTCTTCACCGACGTGCACAGCATTCCTGCACTGCGAGACAACCCGCACACAACCACTGGCCATCGTCATGGGGATATTCAGCAGAAAGAAGGCGCCCACCGTCGCACCCGTCGCACCTGTGCCCGCGGCGCCCGTTCAGCCCGCCGCGCCGCGATGGGATGCCGCAAAGTTCAAGATTCAGTTACGAATGGCGCGAACTCGCATCGAGGTGCAGCGAACCAAGCGCGAGAACTCGATAGTCACGAATCGTCGAAACGCTGCCGAACACCTTCGCAATAATAAGGACGAGCTGGGCAGACTGTTTGCGGAGAAGACCTTGCGTGAACGAACTCAGATGGAGGCGTATGATGTTGCTATGACTTATGTGGAAATGCTCATCGAGGCGTCACCCATCATTGCTAATGTCTCGTCGTTCTCCCAGTTGCAACCCGATTTGAAAGAATCTGTTGCTACTATTGTGTATGCCGCCTCTAGAATGACCGTCCAAGAATTGAACGTTGCCGCAAGCATGCTTCGCTCCTATTTTGGAGCCGCAACCTTGGACCCTGTTGCCCGAGGTGACCATGGTGCCGAGTTCTTGCACTGTGTCAATCGACTCCTTGCTGTCAAGCTCGATTCTAGTGCACCCGATCCGGCCGTAGTGCGTGAAGAACTTATTACAATCGCAAATGAACATAATGTACAGTGGACTGCTCCGCCCGATACCTACTCAGGCGCTCAACCCGTTTATAACCCCGCTTTGAACTTTGCCAGCAATCCCTTGCCTATGGCACCATTCCCTCAATATCCGGGCGGAAACAACGGTCCTGGCGGGTATGATGGACCAGGTCGTCCTGGAGGGCCACCTGGCGGTTTTGATGGTGGATATGGTGGCGGTGGTGGCTATGGAGGAGGAGGAGGTGGCGGCGGATATGCTGCAACTGTGAATCCTTCTGCTATCCCAGGAATGGGCGCACCGTCGCCAATGATTCCGAGTGTGCCATCTATGGCGCCTCCACGCCCTATGTATCCGAGTGGTAGTGCGCCACCGAGTGCCCCGCCATCGGCACCGCCTAGCGCGCCTCCGAGCGAAGCACCCAGCGATTCCTCGTATGGCTATGATGACAATCTACAACGCTTCAACAACCTCAAGTAGGTATAACTTTTGTACTATGGGTAAACACTCCAACATACAGTATTAAGACTGCTCTGCTTTCGCGCCGCGCACATTCTGTCTAGCAGTACTATCGTCTCTAGCAATTACTGGTCCTTGTTCTCCAAAACCTGTTCATACGCCGCCGCATCGAGCATCGAATCGAATTCCCCCTTGTCTGCCACTTTCAGCTGGAATAACCAGCCGTCCCCGAAAGGCTCCTCGTTGATTAGGCCCGCGGAATCCTCCAGCTTTTCGTTCACCGCCACAACCTCGCCCCCCACCGGTGCGTAGATGTCGGCCGCCGTTTTCACGCTCTCCACCGTCGCAGCAGACTCGCCGGCTGTGGTCTGTGTGCCGATTTCAGGCAGATCGGCAAACACGATGTCGCCCAATTCCGACTGTGCGAAGTCCGTGATCCCAACGGTCGCCACATCTCCATCCAATTTGGCCCATTCATGTGACGCCTTGTAGCGGCGGTCGCTAGGCACTTTGTGGCTGTTAGTTTGTTTAATGAATGTGATACGTGGTCTCTGCCGCGGTTACGTACCCGAGCATAGCGTGCGCATCAAAGGGGCACGCGTCTTCGCCGCGGCGCGGATAATTCCCATCGAACGCAACGCGAGTGCCATCTCGAAGTAGAATTGGTTCTGGGGACTGGGTGGCGGATCGGGTACGGGTTGTGTATGTCGCTTAACGGATGTGTGGATGCGTAATCGGAATGGGGTTCAGGGTACAGCCAGCAGTCTATGGAATCGATGTGAAACTGGCCAGTCAATCGGATTGATGATCTCGATGATACTGTTAGCCTTTCCGTTTACTGTTATTGGTTTGGCAATGACATGTGTTCGTTCCCGAGTCATCTTCATGGCAGTTCCCATGCAGCACTATTCGGAAATCGTACGAATTTTTATTTCTTTATAGTGAAAATGAATTAAAACGTTGTAATACAGTTAGTGTTGAGAGGTTAAAAGTATTCGAAATCACGCCCGTAGCCACTTGATTCTACACCGCCCTGCTTCACAGTTATATAAACCTTCCCTGAACCTGGTGGCGTGGTGCATTTCACCGAGTTGTAGTAGACATCCCAAATGCCCGTGCATTCCTTTTCTCCTACAAATATTTGAAGATCGGCTCCATTCAAATGATGCCCCGTAACTATGATTTCGGTTCCTCCTTGTTTAGGCCCTGAGTTTGGATAAACATTTAGAAATTGGACGGTTGACGGGGTTGCTTCAACAGGTTTGTAAACAAGCACCTTTGATTGTTCGAGAAGCGGCATAACTAATTCGCCCCAGAGTCCTTGAACGAGGGAAAGACCACTATAATCCTTGAATTCGTATGGTCCTGCCTCGAGCCAAGTCCCATCATCGGAAAGTTCCGCTCGGTATAGCGTCCCTTTCTCAGCGAATGCGACCTTGCTCATGAACAAATTACCGCGCAATATTCCTTGGAAATTGTGCGCTCGATAGTCGATTATTCCATTCGTCGAAGATTTCATCCATCCCATCGGTTCTACATATCCGCCTCCAGTCGGATCCCACGGATGTCGATATGTACATTGCCTTTTATCTGTTCGGCCTCTATTTCTGTTGGGGTGCCCGTAGTATTTCCCTCGAAGAATCCGAACTAGTTTATCTTCTGCCTCTACGTCCGGACCTTCTTTCCAACATGTTACACTTGATTTACCAAAACCTATGTTAGGCCCATTGTCGGTGGCATAGATTTGTCCGTTGGCATGCCTCGTCATACCGAAACAGTTCCTTAGCCCACTGGCATAGACTCGCACATCTCCACTGATGATTCGTGCTTGACCAGGGCGATGATACTGATTGTACTTGATTTCACCGTCAAAACCTGGACGCATGTAGTCGGCTTCAACAATTGCACCTGATAGTGGGCTTTCAGGAACACCTCCAATCCCATCGCCTGGTCTACTTGCTCCTGCGTTCGACGTGGAGCCGACTGAAATCAACATTCTTCCTCTTCCATCGAAAATTATTTTGTTTGTTCCATGATCATGGTTCGAAACCGGGAGTCCTGAAATAATGACATCTCCTCGAACCGGACAACCGTCCTTGTCCACATAGACTGATTCCACCTTCGCATTGTCCCATCTCTGTTTTGACTTCTTGTGATAGTACGTGTTGGTTGTTACGAATAGTCGATGTTGAGGGTCCATCGGGTTGAATCCTATTCCAGCGATTGCACGACCTGGACCCATGCCAGCACCTGTACATGATTCCGTGACAACTAAGTTTTTTGCAACTTTAGCAGCCGTCACAGTTCCTGTGCGAGAAGACATGTAGTATCTATGGTCTTTTCCGATCACTATCCCCGTGATTTGAGTTCCTCGCCAGAAAGACTTATTGGGTTTTTTCCAGAAAGCCTTTTCGAACTGGATAGGTATTGCGGAAGACTTTTGATACTGGTAGTCTACAGTATTAGAATTCCCAATACTGCTCTTGATTGAGATCTTTTGCTTTCCTGTGCCTTCTGGTGCCGTACAGACTATCGTATTCAGGTCAACATGCTTGATATTTAGAGCTTTCGTGCCCCCAAAATACACCACACTGTCATGATATAAGTTAGCCCCCATTATAGAAACTAAGTTCTCACCCCTCTCGGACCCTTTATTAGGATTGACATTCTTGATATAAGGAGCTTTCTTCGCCTTTGACTTGGGCAGTACAGTGATCACGATTTTGTCTTCTGCAGTGTCACCTGTATTATCCCAAATTCTCAATTTCACCGTGGTTACACCGACTGGAAATAAAAGCGAACATTTCTTTTGCGAGCAAACAACAGTATCATTTTTAACATTAACCCACTCGTATCCTTCTACCAGTCCACTCTTTACTGGTGGACCTGGATCGAAATAGTGCGAATGGGAGCCGCTACCATCTAGTTCAACTAGTTCGGACCCGTTGTCGTCGAGGTCATAGGTGAACTTATCGGCACCGGGCACCGAATGAGCGCGATGATCGAATCCCAAATTGTGAGTTTTACCTGCTGAAGGATTCGCGACGAATAACAATTGAACGAATACGAAGGCAGCGCCAAGACGCAGCCTCGCCATAACGGCGAGTATGCACCCTTAACTTAAAGCAGAGTGCTATGGTAGGAAAGTAAGAAAACCGTTCATCGTATTTTTTGTTTACGAAACATATTACACGTTCGTAAATCATTAAATCGGTCCGTTAAACATGAACGAATTTGCACGTAGCGTTTTCTTAAATTCACGTTATTCCCTGCATTGCTCCACATGGCCCGAGTACGTGTCTAATTCATTCTGCATTTTCCTACCACCTTAACTTTTGTTCAAATTTTACTTGCTGTATTCTACGGTACTGTGCACCTTCGAGATGGTCCTATACCTTTTGTCTCTGAGTTCGGTACGTATGAACCTGTAATTTTACGCTGAATTTTATTAGAGGACCACCTCAGCGATTCTATCTTCTGCTCTGCACGATCAAATAGTGCGCTACATCTCTGAAATACAAATTGGTTTTTTGCGAATCTAAAGTAGTTAATTGCGAGCACTACATTTCTGATAATCGAAGTAATCATACGTACGAATCGGAAAAGATAGTAGAAGATGATAGGAAACGTCGCTGAAACGTTGGCTTGTATTTTCTTGCGATAGAACGAGAAAACTATAACTTCATAAAAATTATGATACTCAGAAACCAAGGGAGCTATCGACAGTGCCGTTGCTTGTTTAGTTAATATCAAATTAGTGAACGAATGTTTTTGCCTATGGAGATTCATTTACTTTGAATTAATTTTCAATTTTTTATTCTGTAATTTACTAGAAAGCTATAACTCTAATGCTTGACATTTTAATTTATATTAATAAGATGTTTATGTATTTAGAGAAAACTATTGATAATTCTCCCACTATATAATGGTCAAACCTACCTAATATTGTGAGCTAATGAATTTCGCACTCATTCTGTAATTTAGGGTAAGTAATACTAGTACTATTAAGTTAACCAGAAACAAATGCAAGAATAAAATTACCAAGAATACATCGATCAACAGAGAGTTAAGTACCGTCTTGGAATTATCTACCCTTTTAGCAAGAAGATGGAAAATTAGCTGTTTAAAAGCCTGAAGCGTTTGTGGAAAGAAGATTGATAAAAAATAGTGAAAGCTGGAGCAAATCTTAGAAATCCTTTTCGAGTCCATTTACCGTCCGCTGTTTTTCTGTTTCTTAATATTTTTTATTTTCTGAAGTCCTCCCTGAAATTTTATTTACCTCTAGGCGTTAAACTTCAAAGATATATCAAATGTACAATTTTCGTGGAACAGATCTTTCTCTTACATGAATTAGTTGTAGAATAATGCTACGTCTCGGCCGGGGTTTCTTGGATACATGCATTTCCATGCCTATTTCCGTTGTAATCGTCAGTATTACCTCAGAATTAAACACTTTTAAACTGTACTTAGGACCAGATATTTCAGGTTAATATTTTTAAAATCGTATTTTATTGAAGCGATGCCGTCAGTGCGACTAAATACGTGGCTAAATATGTACCGGAATAGTTTTCATTGATTGCGCAGCTTTAGTTTGAGTAGGCTTTAGCTCGTCTACTGTAAATGAAATAGTCACTAATTCTAATGCAAAGTCTTCAGTTCTACCAAAAGTCCGTCTGCGTAACGACTCAGCTCAATTGATGAGTAATATGGAGATTCTGTTTTTTCTATTTATCCAATGGAACCATTTTCTATGAGGACGTCGAGAATGTAGGGTTTGAAGAAATCGATGATACGAACAACCTGCCCGTTTAGCATACTGAACGCGCTCGATTTTTTTCTCCGAGGAAACAAAAGCGATTAAGTACGGTTTATTCTTCCCGGAGTGATTCAATCATAGATCTTTGATGAAGAAGAAACCAGGCCAATAGAAGTGCTGATGCAGTAACGCTGATATAATCTATGAAACATGAGAACAATAATTGGACATGTTGTTTGACAGGATTACAGACATGGAAAACCTTGTTCAAATGAAAGGATTCAGTTTCAATGTCCGGTAATTAATCTCTTGTCTATTTCTAACGGGCTACTAGTGAAAGCATATAACTACCCCGAACACTCCTCTCGCACCAAGGTATTTGAAGGTAGATAGTAGCAGTAGAAGTGGGTCGTAATTTAGTGGGAAGTTTCAGATCATTCCAAAGTAATGAAATTACTAGTCGATCTTTTGGCTTTGATTAATGAAACTTTTACTTGCAAAAACTGAGTCACATTTGAACTATTTAATAGTCTTTTTGTTCCATAGTTCTCAATTCAGGAGGATAAGGAGGTTCTAGGAAAGATCCGGGGACAGACTCCTTTTTCACTAAATTTGTATGAAATAAATCGTACTGTACAGAAGTTTTTTTCTGAAGGAGAAACAAGAATCGCTAGCTGGCGTTCCATACCTGAATTCTTGGCGAGCAATAAATGTTCAGTAGCTTGAGTAGAAAGTCGTTTGACTTTGCTCTTGTTTTCTATTTTTGGAGTTCGAACATTAGAAGTACTGTATCACCGTAAAAGTAACAGCTGTAATTAGAGGGTGATGAAGAATACAGTGCCTTGGCGTGCGAGAGAAACGTCTGGGTGGCACAATACTGGAGCAGGTTGCCAACCATATCAATTACAAATAGTGGAAGCAAAGGAACATCTCGATTAGAAAACGATTGTAGCTGGAGGAGGCGTTGTTTCAGGACTAAGCTCAGAAAGGTGCAGAATTGGGGATCTAATCAACTAATAATTTATGAGAACAATAGAACGAACAGTTTTACGTGAGGTTGGAAGTCGTCATAGAGGTAAAGTAATTCGAGTCCGACAGAGCCCGAACTTTGGGAGCATGGTACCGTACGTAACCCCGTACAGGCCGTACAGGAACAGGATCAGAGAAACTAGTTGGCTTAGCCTAAAAGGAGATATTTGAATTGCACCATCAATCGGGATGACAAAGAAAGGACCGAGTGGAAACGGCACAATGATGATCCATCTGGAATAGGAGCATGGCACGAGAAGATACGGAGAATGGAACGATGACGATAGTTTTGTGTCAATTGGCTGTAAGTGATCAGGACTATTGCGAACATAAAAAGCACATTCAGCGGATAGAGAGTAGACGGAAGAGTAGAAAGAGGTGAGGAAGTCTCCAATAAGGTGCTGCGATAGGCAGGAACGCGACATTCAAAACAAGTGCGATATAGTGATGGTAGGAAAAAAGCGAGTGTGTCTTTTGTGGCCTACAATCGAGATGCGGAGATGGACGTGAAAGCGCGGGAAGTGCGTGTGTTGATTTGCTACGGTACCTAGAGTCACAGCGAAGAAAACGCAGTCATTCTAGAACGAACCTGGAGCACTCTTTGACGTCACGTGTATGACAAGGACGAGTAGGTTAACACTTCATTGTGATGCTTCTTTACCACTGCTGATATCACTATAAGAATGAGACGTTTCGGCTTTCCGATGAGCTTTCCCTACCTCGCCGCACGCTGTGGCCAGAATGCAGTCCAAGTTGCTTGAACCTGCCGCTTTTATTCGCATCCTACCGAGAGCGGGCGCTCCACCGACCGTACAAGAGAGAAGATGTGAAACTTGCAACAAACGACACGACGGAACGTTTGGTGCTGGCAGGTTTTGTTCATCGAGATGTGCGCGAACTGTTGGTGGGTTGGCGCATCGAAAGAAGCGCGCTCTTGAACGCAGCATGAGAAGACATACGATCGGTCGTGCGGGTCAATTATCTCACTTCAGCGCGTCGCTTAAAGCCAAAGCGTCGGGAGTTTCTATGCCTTCGAGAAGTTCGACGTCTCTGAAACGTCCATCATCTCACAAGAGAGTGATGATCTCTATGTTGCTGAATCCATCTTGAGTTGGAGAAACGAATGTTGTATAGTAAAGTACAGTAGTTGCAAACAAGAACCCTGATCGTGTGTGGGAATGAAGTGTCCAACGGGAGTGACAAGTTTTCGAGTACAAACACTAACGAACTACAGTACAACACGACAAGTCAATATGGGGAGTAAAGAAGAAAGACAAAAAAACACATCTCAAGTTTAGAGTGAAGGGAGAAAGACTCAGTTCAAGTTTGAGCCGCAACGTCAGTGAATGAATTCACAGACTACGATGCGAGGCAAACATAGGCGACGTCCAGTGATGCGGCAAACACTGTCATTGTGAGGGTTGATTCGATCGGAACGAGTAGATTTGCGTTAGGTATCCACTGAGTGCAGGTGTATGGGAGGACACAGAGCCATTTCTGGCGCGATCTGCAGTAGGTGTCGTCGTCGACCTTGTCGCTTTGTTGGCTAACTTGTGGTGCAATATGGGTGTTGGCCAAGTGGGCTCATTCTTCACGGCATTTTCGCCTACAAATCTCTAGTGCTACAAACGAGTAACTGTTCCAATCCCCACCTTTCCTTGTTTACGGATCTTTAAAAGCGTAGGAACGACACTTCCTAATGCAATCTATATGCACATCCCCTTGCCTCTCTATTTAGCTTCCGTATGGGCCTGGTGCCACCCCATTCCCTCCTCTCTTCTCCGTACTGTACAGTACTTACGGAACATTGACTTTCCATATCGCGACAAGATATTATCGTGGAAACTGGCACTGTAAGTACTTCGCCAACGGCGCATTGTCTGATGTGACGTCGTCACCGACGTCGATGCGGCGCTGGTTGACGTGCGCCAACAGATTGCGTCGTGGTCCTTCTTCCTCTGCAGCGCTTCTAATCGCCGTGCTGATATCGGCATCTTCCGCTCTCTCGTTCTGTAAGGTCATCGCAGTTTGCTGGTATATACGAAATGGCCGACTCTGGCGCCAACGAGGTCGTGATCCCGCCTACGATTGCACCCGCCACTAATGGAGGTCAACCAAAAAGTCGTGCTGACATGACCGAAGAGGAGAAAGCCGCCCTGAAAGCTGAAAAGAAGGCGAAGAAAGAAGCCGAGAAAGCAGCCAAAAAGGCGAAAAAGGCGGCTTCTGCTGCAGCTGCCGCTGAGGCCGCTGCTGCGGCCGCCGCATTGTCGAGTGGCATTGAATATCTTTCCGTGAAAAATGAACCAGAACAGATGTATGGTTCCTACGCGCTGATTCAATCGAAATGTGAGCCGGAAGGAAGTGGTCGTGTCTTTTCACCGATTTCAACACTAAGTGAAGCAGAGGTTGGAACTATTGCATGGGTGCGTGCACGAGTTCACAAAACGAGGTTTGTTGGTGCGCTCATGTTTGTGACACTTCGTGCCGATCTCGAAACTGTTCAGGCGGTGGTTAGTGGAAAAGAAATGACGAAATGGGCGAAGAAATCCTTGAACACGGAGAGTATTATTGATGTGCAAGCTGAGCTCGTTGTTCCGAACGAACCCACGAGCTGTACGGTGAGCAATGTCGAATTGAATGTGAAACGGGTCTATGTTGTTTCCCGTGCAGAGACTACACTTCCTTTAACGTTGGAAGATGCAGCGCGACCGCTTGACGAGGATTCAACGGAAACACAGGCAGAGAACGCGGATGGACCTCAAGGACCAACAGTAACACGTGACACACGACTGAACAATCGGATCATCGATGTTAGAGTTCTCCCGCACGCAAGCATATTGCGAGTCCAATCCGGGGTATCGCAGTTGTTCCGAGAATATCTGCACAGTCAGGGATTTGTGGAGATTCACTCGCCGAAAATTATCGGAGGGTCGTCGGAGGGTGGAGCCGACGTGTTCAAATTGGATTATTTCGGACATGAATGTTGTCTTGCGCAGAGCCCGCAACTGTACAAACAGATGGCGATATGTGGAGATTTGAAACGGGTGTATGAAATCGGCCCGGTGTTCAGAGCCGAGAAAAGCAACACTCATCGTCACATGTGCGAGTTCACGGGACTCGATATGGAAATGGAGATTTTTGAACACTACAGCGAAATCCTCGACGTCCTAGACGGCCTATTCACCGCGATATTTAACGGACTCGAGACACGATACGGGCGTGAGTTGGCGGCGGTTCGTGCAAAGTGGAGCGTTCCCGCGTTCAAGCATCTTGGTGGGCGTGGTCAGAAACAATTGCGACTGAAGTGGCCGGAAGGTATTAAGTTACTTCGCGATGATGGTGTAGAGATTGGAGATGAAGAAGATTTGAACACGGAGAAGGAGAAACGATTGGGACGATTAGTCAAGGAAAAATATGGAACGGATTTCTTCATGTTGACCCATTTCCCATCCAAGATTCGACCGTTTTATACAATGGTCGATCCGCATGACGCAAGATATTCGAACAGTTACGATTTGTTTATGCGTGGAGAGGAAATTGTGTCGGGGGCACAACGAATTCATGATGTGGAATTGTTGAAGGAACGTGCGAGGGCGATGTTGGGTGAGGAAGGAATGGCGAGTATTCAGTCGTATGTGGATGCGTTTAGATTTGGAGCACCACCGCACGGGGGAGCGGGGATAGGACTGGAACGAGTTGTCATGTTGTACCTTGGTGTGGGTAACATCCGAGAATGTTCATTCTTCCCGCGTGACCCGCAGCGATTCACGCCGTAACGATCGAACGGTAGAGAAGGAGAGTGAGCGTTGGCAAGAGAGTAGCGCAGAGAAAGTAAAGAGTAAAGTGACTCTTGATCTGGCGCGATGGTGTAGGCGTGCAATGAGAACAGAACAATGGCACGCTCTGTGGCGGCATTTCTCGCGCTCTGTCTCGCGATGCGGTTGCGAAGATAGTTATTCTCGGTCGATTCAAATCACATGTTGTAATCACTTTTAGCCCACCACCGCACCGCACCTTGCCATCCCGCCTCGTCTGCCTATTCCTTCTCTTCTATGCATCCCCTTGTTTGTCCTCTCGCGCCGCGAACAGTCTATCTCTCTTCCGTGCTCCTTTCTCCCAACTTCCTTAAATACCTCTCTACCCGTTCGCTTGCTTTCGCTGCTTGTGACCTAAACCTAGACTCTCTCCACCTTGCTTGTCTTTTCTTCTGCTCTGATGGCTGAACGATACTTGCCGCCAAGTGTGGCCGAGTTGGTTGAATCTGCTGGAAGACGACCGGTGGCTTGGGCGGAAGAACGAATCCGTCGTGATGGCCGTCGCTTTTATGCTGTCAGCAAAGAGACCCGTTTGCGTGAGTTATTACGAGATGCAAGAGACCCTGACGCACGCAGAAAACTTACCAACCTCGCCAGTGCGGAGGCGTCGAGGAAGAAGAAACAATTTATTCAGGAACGCTCGTTCCAGGCACTGAGACGATTATGTACCGCGCATCGCACGTTGGCACGTGCCGTTGGCGTGCTGGTCGCAGCTAACGAACGTCAGCGAAAGGAAAACTTGCGTATTGCCGCTTTGCTCGCCGCGGCCACTGTAAACCCCATGTCGTCTTTGCCACATTCCCCAGCTACTACCGCTGCGACACATCAATCGCCGATGATTGACTTGCCCAACGAGTCCGAAGCTGCGAACTTGGACATGCCCAAAATTGAGAATGACCACGACGTGGGCAACTTTGCTGATTTCGGCAATCTTGACGCGGAGCGGTTCCTCATCGACTAGTTCAATCTTTCCTCGTCTTACGTACTTTCCTCGTTTGCGTCGTATGTTTCTTCGTCTTGTTTGTTTCTGTGTAAACTTTTTATCTGTCCCTATCAGTTTGGTCATGTCTTGATTTCGTAGCGCCTTCGAGAGATAACAAAATGGACGATAGCGATGAGATAAGCGATTCGTTATCGACCAGAAGAAAGATTTATTATTGCAGATGATTTTCTGCTCGTCTGCACCATCGCGTCTATGCCGCTGTCACCGTACAGTTTTTACTACAATCAGTCTGAAACAGGGCACAACCAGCATTAGTATCCGGCAGGTAGCTTGTCCGCGTACGGTGACTGCGCACCATCGCCACTGATGCGCGTTCCAGTGCCCAAATACTTGGACATACCGGAAACAGGATTCAACTTGGCAGCTGACACCTCGTCCGGAGCGACAACAGCGCTTCCAGCGGGGAGCAATTGGTAATCAACGGAATACTCCTTAGATAGCGAGGGAGCTAGAGAAATCGGTTCTAGGTCGGTTTGCTTCGCGGCGTTGAACGGCGGGCCATACATCCAGAACGGCAGCTGTTTCATCAGATTCATTGCTTTGCGGCCGCCACTTGTGGCTGGCGCGACGGCGCCAAATGCACGCTTCGTGTTACGCACAGATGGGTACGCTGCGGCGACTGTGGAATCACCAACAAGCGGCGCAGGTGCTGGTAACTCAAACGATGTCGGAAGTGACACGCCAGGAGGTAGGAGAATTCCATCAATAGCATGAATAATTCCGTTGCTGCACTCACGGTTCGAAGAATCGGTGACAACTGGTACCCCGCCTACTTTCAAAATCGGACCGAGTGCCTCGTAGGCGAGTTGAGGGCCGAAGTAAGCGCCTTCGAAATACCCAACTCCTTTAATTTGTTTCGTCGTCACCACCGGCGCCATCACGTGACGAAGGATAATTGAACGCAACACTTCGGGACGCGCGATAAGCCACTCCGCAGCGCCTGCGGGCAGACGGCTGAACGCTTGCTCCGTTGGCGCAAACAGAGTTCCTGACACAGTCGACAGGTCGATGCCAGCCGCAGTGGCGAGCGTTACTAGTGTTTTGTTCATGCTGTCATGAATCAATGTTTCCGCAATGGACCTGCCTCCCACAACGCCAGGCTCCTCGTGATGGCACACAACTGTGCTGCGCGATGTAGCAGGTTTCGCCACATTGCGATGTGTGAGACGACGGGAACTCAACGATGCTTGAGTACTGCGCGTTAGCACGGGAAGTGCGAGTACGAACGCCATGCTTCTGTATCGATTGGATCTGATGAGCGGTGTTACTCTCGCCTCAATATCACCGGTTCGGTCTAAATCGCGCACTATGGACTAGCGGATTTGATCTCGCATGCCTTCCCGAAGCACCTCGACCAGTAATTATCTTTACAGTTGTTTTCAAGCATTGTTTAGAATCTGAGCTAGAATTTGATGAGCCAGGTAGGGGTTAATCTTTTATTGCAGCAATCTAAAAAACAAATTGTGTGAGGGTATATATGAACTGGGAATCCATATTAAAGCAATGTATTTTTTTGTTTCTACTTCTCAGCGCAGTCGAACAAATATGAAACTACAAGTGGTGAACAAATTTCAGTGATCCAGTTTTATCTGAATTTGACTATCGTGACCCAAGCACGGACATACTGTCGATCAATCGAAAGGTTTTCGACAGCGCAGCGTTCCACTCTTCCAAGGTATACACGCACCATACGAAGTTACCTAGAATAACAGCCGTTGACGATCTCAATAATCTCGAGGGCAAATACAAGGAAACATACAGACATTGGCTGAATTTTAATGACGTCACTGAATTTGAACGCTTCGTCGCCAGATGTCTTTGAGGCAAGTACAGAAGGTCGAGTACCAATCTTCCTAGATTGAATACTATGAATGCGACTGAAGAAATATCATCTGTGATTCTGCTCACGATTAGAATTACGGGTTTTGAAAGCGAATCTTTTTATTTATCATACAAATGAAGTAGCTCTTAAAGCTTTCAAAAACTACAGTGGTATGATTTTCATATACGATGAATATTTGATTTGTGTTGAGGAAGTTGCAGAATCCCTGTTTTCAAGTCTTTCTCTGAAAATGAACTGAACAATGGATTTTTTTAATCTCTCCTAACTAAATGCTAGCGTTAATTTTTGAATATAAGTATTGTAGCCATAACTGCAGTCTTCCATACGTGATTGTAAATGAAATATTTATTTTGATGCCATGATTCCGTCCATCATACTAATTCGACGAAATGAAGATTCAAATTTATCCTTGTTGCTATTATTCTAAAGTTTAAGTTTTGAAAACGAGCACGTCAGTAATGAAACAAATCAAGATTCTATGAGAACAGCTCTATTTCAACAAATGTATGCAACATCGATTCCGGCAGTTTTATTAATTAACATGCAAATAATATCCAACATTTATCGAATGTGCTGTTGAGATTTTCATACGGTAATCACAATACAATTTTTCGGATAATGCCGCTGTAAGAAATACTATTTTTAAATTTATCCATTTTAAGAAATAATAAAATAGATATTCTTTTGAACATTCTCTTGATATCTCTGTTCGTGGAGCCCATGCACCGGTTTTGTGGTAATTAAATTGGGTTTCCTATTAATTATTGACTTTTTAGCCTCACTTGAAGTGTCCAATAGAAGAATCTGTAGTAATTTTTTATCATGTATCTATTGATGAATCGAGAAAATTTTTAGGTAATGCTTGTTGCGCAGTTCAAACCATTTAAGTAATGGAGAGAATGAAGTTAGAAATATTCATCACGACAAGTTCTTTTTCCATGGGCGAATACTTTATTATAATAGATCCAAAGTACCAAATCGCAAAATCATCAATTTGTTCGCTTGAAGATGAAGTACCATAAGATTCGGGAAAACATGCGAACGTCAAATAATGTTGCTTCAAAATACTAAGAAATGCATAAAATTTAAGAATCGGGAGGAAAGCAACAGCGAAAAATTCTCAGTGAAGTGACTGAAATGTCTTGCCTAAGCCAAGATTCATCCATTGAGGTCAAAGGTATAGTTTACGTGTAACAAAATGATGAATACTTAATTTTCAAAATCCTACGAATGCCATCTATTCGAACTCCGAGTGAAATTATTTGAACTATTGGAAGGAAATGGAATACCTCATTCATAAACTGAAAGAGTTCTGACGAAGGAACATCTGAAAAATGACAAAGAATGTTACCCCTAAGCTGTAATTGCTGTGCATAAATTCATGCAGAAGCTTCATTGACGTCTCACATAAATTTTCGGCACGAACTACTCGAATCAGTGCTATCACTCATGAATATGAGATCCTCTTTAACGTCCACAAGTAAGAAATAACTTTCAATTTAAACTTCTGTGATGGATTTAAGCTGTATACATGTACCACACGTTTGATTTTCAATAATTCCTATGATTCGTTCACATTTCTGACAATATGTTCATCCTTACAAGACATTTTTACTTAATCCGAGCATTCAGTCACTATAATCATTCGACTTCGCGAAGTTACAATAGAAATTTGACGAGATCATTTGGTGGTGTGCAACATTTAAAGTTTTCTGCACACATATACTTTTTCATTGACGGTTTAATTTGGTGTTTGTGCGATTTGTAGAGGAAAATGTGGAGTTTCTTGTCTCCGTTCCTCCAAAATTCTTGACTTCATTGACTCGATTTAATTAGAAGAAGCCATTTATGTCTATATTTGATTGAACAGGGGTAGCAATGAATCAATTTATTCTGTTAATTGAAATCGATCTCAATTGAGTTACAATGTAAGTCTTTCAGAACAAGAAGAGAGGTATTTTGTGAATAATTTTTGCTTCGAAATTAACTGTCGAGAAATGCACTTTACCCCTTCCATGATTCAATGAAATGATCACCGCACTTATCCGTCAATGACTTTTATGATTTTAAGCACTTCTATAAGATCATATAAATTTGATTCAAACCGATGACCTGAAATATTCCCTGCGTCACTTTTTGAAAAGTAGCTAGGAGCTAAAATGTTCTATTTTTTGAAACTCTCAGTATATGTGCAAAAAAAATTTTTAGATCACATAGGTTGAAAGAAAATATTTATATTGCATGGCATCACGGAAGTGACATCGAGCGAATTCATGTGGAACAATTTGTCACTTAAAAACCAGCTGCATCACCGGTGTTATAGAAGTGGAAATTGAATCCACTGTATGCAAATTAGAATGAACTTCCTCAATTTATTATGCGGTTACAGAAAAATTCGTTCGGTGCTATTCGATAGTATTAAAACATAACTTACATTCTCCTAGCATAAGAATGGGCGCAATTTAAACTTATTTACACTTAGTTAAAATTCTCACTCTACCATCTTTCAGGTGTACAGACTGTTTCGCGCAACGTTCAAATGTAATTTCAATAGTAATGAATCTTCTAGCTTATTTTTTAATGAATTACATAGCCCTTGGATGTTCAATTAAAATTTGGAAAGCAGCAAGAGCTGCCCACTTGAATTATCTCAAAGGAGGTTCGGAAAAAAGAGTTGGAATGTCCCTAATCAATCGTAAGTTAGCATCCACTCGGTACAACGGACGACTAGTGGGGAATGATTCAAGTTTAATCGTCCACAAATAAACAGGTGATTGCAAAGCAGTTAATTCTACTCACATCTGCTGTGGGTGCGCTTTGCCCCCGATTTCTATACTCCAATTCCTCCAGTCTTGGAAGGTCATATCGTCCATTTTTCGAAATGCAAAGCCCAAAAGTTCACGGCAACCAACAATTCTGCACCTATTCCAGAAGTGTACGAAAGTGCCAACTACTCTTGAAACATGAGCCTCTTTCGCACAGATAAGGTCTAAAACCATACTACCTCTGTCCGGAAATAAGTGTCCGCTAGGTATTTTGATTCGTCCGAGAAAAGTGTCCTATATTGTTGATGCTTATTATTTGGACAATTAACTTAGAGTGCTAAGGGGTATTGGACAATAATTGAAGATAAGCTCGTCAAGTTCATGCGACATCGTAACTGATATGAATGCTTCATAATATTGCCGGGTGATCAATCTTGTTATGTAGAATGCGAAAAGTGAAGTAGTAGCACAATAAAGTATATCACCGAGATGTTTCGTCTTTTATCTACAAAATGGTCTACTGGGATTGCAATTATCTGCAGCGTTAGAAATCTATAGACATTACAAGTCTGCGCAAACTCGAGAAAGAACTTGTCTTCTACCGCAATCAGTAATTTAAAGTCAGAAATCCTTGACTTCGCGGCTTGTGCAGGCGATCGAATGGGACCGGACACTTGTTTCCGGACAGAGGGAGTATATTTCAACATAGATCTATGCAATGATGAATAATATTTCGATATCAGTGCACGAATAAATCGTCTTTCATCTGAAGTGCAATGAATTTTAGCATTCACTGACGTCATTAGACATGTTTGGGTCCGAATCTTTCGAGAGTGCCCTGATCATTTCATTGGAACTATGAATTTCCTTCGTTTTTTAATCGAAGATATGCAGCCTGAAGAAATGGTAACTGATGAAAGGGGAACATGAAACCTTTGATTCTCAAAAAATTGTCTGTGTTTGGAATGCATAGAACAGAAAGGAAGCATAGATATCAAGAAATGATTAAGTAAAAGGTCAAAATGCGATAACATAGGAATACAAAATGAACCTTCCATTAAACAACATCTATTAATTTCTGATGAGTCGGTTTCGGTCGTGATTCGCGCACGTGAATTTACAAGAATAGGTTGTCTATCCGAAAAGCGGGAATCATTACGCGTATGAATCGACTGAAGTAATCACGCAAAGCTAAATTCATTCCAGATATGTGTTAAATGTATGCAGTAATCCCACTCACCTTGCAACTAAAGCGTATGTTGTAATAATCGAAATGTATAGCGCTAGAAATTCAACAATTTTGTAACTGTTCTAAATTCTTTTTGAATTTGCATCAGTTTAATTGGGGCTTTTATGCCGCAATAGAAGAGCGCGGACCTAAATCAAATTCCCAACCCAGAGAGATTTTGCGTAACCTTGATATTCAAAGCTTTTCAAACTGCATGCGTATTGAAATTTATCTATAATAATTGAAGAAGACTGATTCGAGCTCGATGTAACAACCAGTAATAGTCTGCTGATTATGAATTCATTGGAATCCATTCTTAATGAGCTTA
>JAAUYH010038065.1_pt1 | contig 25636 bp, 29 predicted proteins | sample 7278061 | NCBI WGS metagenome assembly JAAUYH01 (sample SAMN14350203, study PRJNA611818) | marine sediment metagenome | isolation source: surface marine sediment (0.6m) | place: French Polynesia: Moorea | collected 2018-08 | reverse complement strand
GTTCACTACCCATCATTTCAATCAGATTGACTTCTGCTCTAATATTAAGACCTTGAATTTCTGGGGGGAGGTATTGGGGATGGTAAATATTTTCAGGGCGAATCCCCAGGGTTAAAGGGCGATCGCTTTTTGAGCTTAACTGAGGAAGATCTTGTTCCAGGGAAATCAAATCTTGCCCTAACTGTAAATAGGCTTTTCCTTCCTGTTCGACCTTTTCCACTTCAAAAAAATTCATGGCTGGACTACCGATAAATCCTGCCACAAACATATTGATCGGGTTGTTATACAAATTAGTTGGAGTGTCCACCTGCTGCAAAATGCCATCCTTCATCACCACAATGCGATCGCCCATAGTCATGGCTTCTACTTGGTCATGGGTGACATAGATAAAGGTAGTTTTTAATTCCTCCTGGAGTTTACTAATCTCTTTTCTAGCTTGTACCCGCAACTTCGCATCCAGATTAGATAGAGGCTCATCCATCAAGAATACTGCTGGTTCTCGGACAATAGCTCGACCAACTGCTACCCGTTGCCGTTGACCTCCAGAGAGTTCCTTGGGTTTACGGTTGAGCAGCTTTTCTATCCCCAACTGTTGGGCTGCACCATAGACACGCTGTTTAATTTCTGGGCGAGATTTACCCTGTAATTCCAAACTAAACGCCATATTTTCAAAGACGCTCATGTGAGGATAGAGAGCATAAGACTGGAACACCATTGCAATATCCCGATCCTTGGGGGGCAATTCGTTCACTCGGCGCTCGCCAATACAAATTTGTCCTTTGGTAATGGGCTCCAGCCCCGCCAACAGCCTTAAGCAAGTAGTTTTTCCACAACCTGACGGCCCTACAAAGACCAAAAATTCACCATCATTAATGTCAAGATTCAGGTTATTAACAGCGACATAATCTCCAAATCGCTTTGTCACTTGTTCAAAGGTTACACGAGCCATAAATAATGAATTGATTGTCAGGACAATTACCGCCCATTAAACCGAAAGATCTGCCAAATCGCCACAAAGTGACAAATTAAGACTTTAATGACCTGCGCCAGATACAGAATACCTTTTGCATAAGTCTAATAAATCTCGATTGAGTTTAGGGAAAAGCGCACGGTGGCTGAATTTCCTTAGTGCAACATGCAAACTACATATTAGGTGCAAGATCTCAGGCTAAGGGGCAAATTTCATCGTACACTATGGAGGATTAGGGAGAGTCGAACAATACTCTTAAAGTTGTCTTTATATTTTCCTCGTATTCCATCTTTCCTAACCCGAATCTGAAAGTTCACGACAGTTAATCAATACTTCCAATAACTCTTCTAACGTCCCGATGCACCAACGGGATTATTATGGACACAAATTATTGGGATGTTTTTAGGGCGTTTGGAATTTTTTACTATCTTTATTGGTATTATCCGTCTTTGTCAGGATGTTTTTCCCCTCGTTTTTGGTAAAAAGTAATTAGTTATTAATTGGTATAACTGATTACTAAAAATTGGGAGGGGAAATATTGTGCGTTTAGGAACGCTAATTGGATTTTTAGCTATTATTATTGCTCTCTATGTTCTCTGGAGAATTAAACAAGTTTTATTACTAGCTTTTGCTGCAGTTGTATTTGCTACTGCTATCAATCAAATAGTAAAGCTGTTACAAAAAAAACTTTCCTTAAATAGAAAGATCGCGATCGCTATTTCTGTTAGTGGAGTATTAATTTTTATTATTGGCTTTATTGCCTTAGTAATTCCTCCTTTTATCGAGCAATTTAGAGAATTAGTTACTTTAGTTCCTGTTGGGTTAGAACAACTTAGTAGTTGGAATGAATGGCTAAATAATTTATTACCTGGTGAATTAATTGATGATGTTAGAGGATTAGAATCTTTAACTCAAAATATTCAATCTTGGGCTAATGGATTAGTTGGTAATTTCTTCGACTTATTTTCTAGTACTTTGGGTATAGTCCTTAACTCATTATTAGTCATAGTAGTAACAATTATGCTGCTAGTTAATCCTACTCCTTACAGACAAATTTTCTTGTTGATGTTTCCTGCTTTTTATCGCCAGCGAATTCAAACCATATTAAAAAAGTGCGAAAAAAATTTGGGGGGTTGGGCAATTGGTATCTTATTTAATATGGCGATAATTACATTTTTAAGTGGGATTGGCTTATTGAGTTTAGGTGTTAGATTGCCTTTGGCTAATTCCCTACTAGCAGGAATACTAACTTTTATTCCTAATTTGGGCCCTGTACTTAGTGTTGTTCCACCCTCTGCTATGGCTTTACTAGATGCCCCTTGGAAAGCATTTGCTGTAGTTATTCTTTATATTATTATTCAACAAGTAGAAGGCAATATTCTCACACCTATTGTTATGAAACGACAGGTATCCTTATTACCTGCTATTACTTTACTTTCTCAAGTAGCTTTTGCTGTATTTTTTGGTATCTTGGGTTTATTTTTAGCTCTACCAATTACTGTTGTAGCTCAGGTTTGGCTGAAAGAAATAGTAGTAAAAGATATTTTAGATCGCTGGCAAGTAGATAAAAATAAAGTAGATAAAAATATTAATGGTTTAAAGCACTGCAAATTTGAGATCAGTAATCAGTAATCAGTAATGATAGGATCTCTGTACTAGTTAGCGACTACTAACCAGGTCTATATCTCTAGCTACATACTTTCTTCTTTATATCTACTTCATAAGTTAGATGTAACCAGTTTAGATAAACAATAACCTAAAGATAATAAATTAAAACAAAGAGGAATCCTTAATTATGGCATTAGTAAAAATTGCTGATTTATATCCTAACTATAAAGAAGATCTTTTTGGTGGCGATGATATCAAAAACTTTTCTGTTTATGACTATGCTAATGACAAAATTGGTTCAGTTTATGACATCATTGTTGATGAAACTGGTCGTTTTCGCTATTTAGTTATCGATACTGGTTTTTGGATCTTTGGTAAAAAAGTGCTATTACCAGTTGGTAGAGCTAGCATCGACTATAGTGATAAGAGGGTATATGCCAGTGGTTTGACTAAAGAGCAAGCAGAAAACTTACCTGAGTATGACGAAAATATGACCATTGATTATGACTACGAAGAAAAAGTCAGAATGGTTTATAGAGGTGTAGAATACGACAAAAATAGTAGTACCTATGCTGAAAGTTCTCAAAGCTATAGCTATGACAAAGAACCCAATTTATACGCCTATCAAGAAAGTGACGGTCGTGAAAGTCTTAAGCTTTATGAAGAACGTCTTGTCGCTAACAAAGAGCGTTTCCGCGCTGGTACAGTCACATTAGGTAAAAGGGTAGAAACTGAAACAGCTAATGTTTCTGTTCCTATCGAAAAAGAACGAGTTGTCATTGAACGTAGTAGTCCTAGTGATGTCAGAGAAGTTGCGCCAGGAGAAGCTAGTTTCAACGATAGCGAAGTAGCCAGACTAGAAGTTTACGAAGAATCAGCCGATATTGAGAAAAAGGCTTTTGTTAGAGAAGAAGTCAGTGTTCGTAAAGAGGTAGACCGAGAAATTGTATCTGCTGAAGAAACTGTCCGTCGTGAAGAATTGCAAGTAGAAACAGAAGGTGAAGTTGTAGTTAATCGCGACCTATAAACATCACGAGTAATCATTTTTCTTTGATTACTCCCTTACCATGTAGGAGCGATAAATTCTTTTTGTTTCTGCATGGTTATCTCACTTATTGACCCATATTATTTCAATAATGACTTTTAGCCAAAACGACTGCGTTACTAGTGAGCATCTAAAGTCTCAACTATCTAGGTTAAATCAAGAATTAATTTCTTATCAAATTATCGATCGCCAGGGAATATCTAGAGCAGAAGTTAGAGATGTTTATTATGATGCTAATAATGAACTAAACTTATTAATTAAGATCACAGAAATAGACGATAAAATTAGCTTACGGAGATTAGAGTATCAGGATATCTGCAAAATAGACTTAGCTAATAAATTAATTTTAATCAATCTATCCTATCAGGAAATAGAAAATCTACCTCTTTATCAATCTGTACCCCCACATTTAAAAGAAGCACTAAATGAGTCTCCTTTATATAATGATTGCGAGATGAATCCTGCTCATAATGACTACAACCAAAAATCTAATGAACCAGAAGTTTATCAAATCCCTTTATTAGAAGAAAAGTTAGAAGTTACTAAACAACGGCAGAAAGTTGGTGAAGTTGTTGTTCACAAACAGGTTGAAACTCGAATAGTTAAAGTACCCATCAGACGAGAAAAATTAATTGTCAAAAGAATTGGTAAAAATCCTGAAAAATTAACTGAAGTTGTAATTGCTGAAGGAAAAATTTGCGGTTTTAAATATGAAGAATTAAACGATAATAATAATCTGCATATAACTAAAAGCAGTTTTCTCGATTTGCCAACAGCCCAAGAATTATTAGAAGCCCTCACTCATCTTTCTTCAGCAGCTAATGCCAAGGTGCGTTTGGAAATAGTTACTAATTGCTCTGAACATCAAGTAGAGCATCAGGATATTTGCGATCGCTATCAAAATTCTTAAAATATTTATTTGGGGAGATTGAGGGGAATTTTCACGATGAAAGTAGAACCTATATTAAGTTTAGAGATCAACTCAATTTTCCCTCCAAGCATAGTTACTAGCTGAGAAACGATCGCTAATCCTAACCCAACACCTTCTAGTACATTTTCCTGGGATTTTTCGCTACGAAAATATGGTTCAAAGATACAGTCTCGATCGCTTTTCGCAATACCAATACCTGTATCTGACACTCTAATTTCGAGTAAGTTTGGTTCTTTTATACAACAGCTTAATTTTATTTCCCCTACAGTTGTATAGCGAACCGCATTAGTCAATAAGTTAGTAATTATCTGTTGTAGACGCAAATAGTCAGACTCAATCACTAGCTCTTCTGGAGTGCAGCTAGTAATTAAATTGAGTTTTTTAGCTTCGATCGAAGGTTTTACAGCTAAAGTGATATCTTCTAATAAAGTGCAAACATTAACCTGTTCTAAGTGTAATTTCCAATCTCCTTTGTGATAAGAAGAAATCTCTAGAGTATCATTAATTAAACTTAAAATATTGCGTCCTTGTTGCAGCACTTGCTTAATATGCTGCAAATTGGCATTTGAAGTATTATATCTTCGCTGTTGACGAAGATATAAATCTGAATAGCCAATTATTGAAGTGAGAGGATTTTTGATTTCATGGACTAAATAAGAAAGAATATCAAGATATTCTGAAATTAAATGTTCATGCTGAAAGATTGAGGTTTTTATCCTACCAAACTTAACTGCTTTATCGCTCTTTCTTTTAATATTTTCATGGCTCTATTTTGAATTTGTCTCACTCTTTCACGACTGATTCCACAAATATCACCTATTTGTTGATAAGTCATGGTTTTACCATCTTTTAAACCATAACGTAGAGTAATAACATCTCTCTGCTTGGGAGATAATGTATATAATAAGTTTTGAATTTGACTGCTAATCTCTTGATTAGCTAAAAAGTTTGCAGGAGAAAGAGAATCATCAGCTAAAATTTGTCCTAGCTCTGTTTGATTTTCATCAATCGTAATATTCAAACTTTTTGGTTTGGCAATTATTGCTGATTGTGCTAAAGATCTTAGTTTTTTAATTTCTATACCTAGCTCTTGGGCAATTTCGCGATCGCTTGGTTTTCTGCCTAATCTTTGAGATAGTTGGCGAGTTGTTTTTTTGATTTTATTTAACTCTTGAGTAACATGAATTCGATTGCTTTGAGTTGAGAACAATCAACAGTGTCTTTGATTATTCCTATGTTTGTTTGCCGAATAATTTCTAATTGGCAATTATCATCAGCTATAAATAAAAATTTTTCTTTGGGAAAAATAACTCGCTCGCAGTGTCTATTTTTAATACCATGAATTTTGGCAATGACAATGTTGGTAAAGTTATTGACATAACAATACACTTTATGACATTGGCTATTTAAGCTAGATGGAAAAAAGATCTGGGTCATGTCGCTAGAAGTAAGTTAATGCTGAAAAAATAATATTTAGATTTCTTTTATCTATGATTAATTATCTCTGCAAACATGATTTGTCCGAATCGTTCGCTAGTTAGAAATACAAGCTTCAAAATGGTTTCGGTCAGACCAATAAACCAAGCGGGTATCTGACAGCTGATAGCTAGAATAAACTCTAGAAAAAAAGGCATTTGTAGAAATGCCTTAGGAAAATGAATTAAGTTAATTCTGAATTAAGCCAAAATAGTTTCTGATTCTTGAGTATGATTTTCTATTGGTTTGGCTTGATTGAGTAAAGACTGGAGTTTTTCCCCTTCAATAACCTCTACTTCCAGAATTTCTTGAGCTATTTGTTCAAGTAAATCCCGATTGAGCTTAAGGATGTCTAAAGCTTGCTGATGACCAGTCTCCACAATACTTTTAACCTCTTCATCTATAGCTTTGGCTGTTTCATCACTTACCATACGACGAGGATTACCCATTCCTTGACCGAGGAAGTTGTTTTGTTGTCCTTTTTCATAAGCTAGAGGTCCTAAAACTTTGCTCATACCATAGGTTGTAACCATTCTTTCCGCTAGGTCGGTAGCTCGTTGGAGGTCATTAGATGCTCCTGTAGTAATACTATTAAATACTATTTCTTCAGCTGCCCGTCCTCCTAGCATGGTTGCAATCTGATCTTTTAATTCTGCTTCCGACAGTAAAAAGCGGTCTTCGGTAGGCATTTGGAGAGTATAACCTAAAGCAGCCATTCCCCGAGGCACAATAGAGATTTTTGCTACTCTACCACCACCAGGCATGACTGCGCCAACTAGGGCATGACCCACTTCATGATAAGCAACGATTTTCTTTTCTTTATCGGAAAGTACACGGCTTTTTTTCTCTAAACCAGCAACTACTCTTTCTATCGCTTCGTTAAAATCTGCCTGAGTTACGGTGTCCCGTTTGTTTCTCGCAGCTAATAAGGCAGCTTCATTAACTAAATTAGCTAAATCAGCCCCAGCAAAACCAGGAGTACGAGTAGCAACTTGTTTGAGATTGACTTCTACATCTAATTTGACTTTCGCTGCATAAATTTCTAAAATCTTTTGACGACCCGATAAATCAGGACGATCGACTAATACCTGACGGTCAAATCTGCCAGGGCGTAGTAGTGCAGGGTCTAAGGTTTCAGGGCGGTTAGTAGCAGCCAAAACAATTACGGTAGAATCTCCCGCAGCAAAACCATCCATTTCTGTAAGCAGTTGGTTGAGAGTTTGTTCTCGCTCATCGTTACCACCAACAAACCCATTACCGCCACTACGGGATTTACCAATAGCATCCAATTCATCGATGAAAACAATACAAGGAGCTTTTTGTTTTGCTTGTTCAAATAAGTCCCTGACTCTGGCTGCACCTGCACCGACAAATAGTTCGACAAATTCTGAACCAGAGATACTAAAGAAGGTAACACCAGCTTCTCCCGCAACGGCTTTTGCCATCAAGGTTTTACCTGTACCTGGAGGGCCTACGAGTAATACTCCTTTGGGTATTCTCGCTCCAATTGCTTTGTAACGTTCAGGAGTTTTGAGAAATTCCACAATCTCGGTTAATTCCGCTTTGGCTTCTTCGACTCCAGCTACATCATTAAATGTTACCTTGGTAGAGTCTCCTTCTACATATACTTTGGCTTTACTTTTAGTTAGAGACAATGCACCTTGCGCTCCACCAGCACTACGGCTGATGAAAAATTGCCAGATAGCAACAAAAATTAATGGCGGAATGACCCAGCTTAAAATATTACCTATCCAACCATTTTTGGGTGGTGATGCAGCAGCAAACTCGACTCCGTTGGCTTCTAAGCGTTTGGGCAATTCTAAATCGAAAATAGGATTAGTTCTTAAAATTTTGGCTTCTTCAGCAGTTTCTTCTTTTAATTCGTAAATAATCTCATTCTGACCCACTGAAGCTCTGGTAACATTACCATCTTCTACTTGATCGATAAACATACTGTAGGGTACTTGAGGAATGGGATTACCAAACAATTGAGGAAAGAAAAGATTGGAAAATAGAAATAATCCTGCTATTAGGAATAAAATATTGGAAATTAAGCGCGATCGCGATCCCGGTGGTTTATCTTTAACACCCATTGTTATTATCTTTATGTATATTATGTTTTGACTTTTATTTTTTCAAAATCAGGCAATACCTGATATATGTCTTGAGATAGATTCTGGATCATAAATTATTACTTATTGTTAATAACTTAGACCCTAAGGGCTTGGGAACAGAAAGACCCAAATTACCAGACTTCTTGCATAAGTCCTAAATTGATTCTGTTGAGGGAGTGTGGGGAGTGTAGCAAAAAATTTCTCTCTCTCTTGGTGCGCGTTCGCGATAGTGATTAAAAATCACCTCTCTTGGGCAGCATTCCCAAGCCAGTCCGTTGGGCGGGTTCTCCTCGGTGCGCGTTCGCGATAGTGATTAAAAATCACCAGGGTCGCACCGCTTGAAGGAACTGCTGAACCCTTTAGGGGGTCTGCCCGCAGGGTCGCACCGCTTGTCTCTCTTGTCCTCCTTGTCTTCCCTGTCTTACGCTTCCCTTAAATTAGTTTATACCCATAGGTCTATTCTCCCGCAGACCAAGGTTTAAGAAAGTCTGGATAGAGAGTAAGACCACCATCAACAAATAATGTTTGACCAGTGATATAAGCAGCATCATCGGAAGCTAAAAAAGCAGTTATAGCTGCCATTTCCTCAGGAGTCCCTGCCCTTCCCATGGGAATATGACTTTCTACCTCTTTCTTTTTTTGAGGGTCTTTTGTCCAACTATTAATTGGTGTGGCAGTAGCACCAGGAGCGATCGCATTTACGCGAATACCATGGGGTGCATATTCTAGGGCTAGGGTTTTGGTCATGTTTTCCATTGCACCTTTACTCATGGAATAGCTGACATACTGAGGACGAGGAATGATTTCATGGACGCTAGAAACGTTAATAATAATGCCACCATTACCCCTTTGCATAAAATGTTTAATGGCTTCTCTAGCGCAAAGATAAGCACCCCGCAAATTAACCTCAATTACTTTGTCAAAATCTGAGGTTGCTAATTCATGGGAGGGAGAAGCAGTTTGGATACCTGCATTGTTAATTAAAATATCTAGGCTACCGAGTTGGTCGATAACTTCGTTGCACATCCTGATAATATCTGCTTCCTCAGATACATCTCCTTCTACAGGTAATTCTTTTCCTCCGCAACCTTTTACTCGATCGCACATTTCCTCGATCAATTCTTTAGTATCATCTAGTTTGTCTGGATCGTTGCGATAATTAAGAGCCACATTAGTACCCTCTGTAGCAAAATAAGCTGCGATCGCTTGCCCAATACCAGAAGTCGCTCCTGTAACTAAAACGTTTTTGCCTTTTAAGCCTTTCATCTTAATTTTTTATGTGTTGATATTTCCCATGACTCAATATATTTAGCAATTAATGGATACAACACACATCCTTCTAAAGCAATAAAATAAAAACTTACAAGAAAAGCTTTATTAGTTGCTCTACTATAAGCTGATTCAACCTTTCTTTACTCCAAATAGAGTATCAACCAGATCTTTTCCCTGACTTAAAAACAATTCTTTGTAGAGATTGTCTTTATACATCATCTGTTTGTGCATCTGTATTAATAGGTTTTGAGCATCTTCACGGGATAATTCTTTGACGCGATCGCTAAATATCCTGTGATTCAATTCTTGCTCGATCGAAAGGCTGTTTTCTAATCTATCCATAATTATTAACTATTATTTCTTTGACTTACATACATTGTAAATAAATTTTAAGAAGACTTGACTCTGTCGATGGTAGTAATATCCGTAACCCAATTGGTTATTTATTGACGATCGCCATAAAATAACCTCACAGATTGAATAATAATCTTGAGGTTGTGTGTCTTCAAGTAATATGCTCGATAATTATTCTTGTTCTAGTAATCTAGTAAACTTATTCCGTATCTCCCCCAACTTTTGTTCGCATTTGGGAATAGCAGCGACTTTAACATCAATTTCCAGAATATTATCCAATCTAGTTGTCTTTTCCCAAACTTTAGTTTCGGCGGAAGATTCTTGTTGATAGCGAAAAGACACTCTCTCTGAATCAACATCGAGAATTTCTACGTTTTTTACCCAACCATTACTACTCTTTATAAAAAGCCAAATATTAGAATGTCCAATTAATTCTTTAAGCTTTGCTTCCATAAATATAAGTGATTATCACTAACACAATTAAACCAATATTTCATCTACTATAAAGCATATTTTTTGAACTTGTCTTCCAGACTGTATTTTGCCCAATCGTCAGCGTACTTTTTTGCTTTTAATAACTGATGGGGAGATGGGGAGATAGTTTGAAGGTTTATTTCCTAACTAATAAATAGGACTTGCTGAATAAAAGTGTAAGGCAAATCAGATAAGGGTTTGAGAGCCTTTTTGGCTTAAATAAGTGCAAGGTTATAACCTCTAGAAGCCCAGAACCATTGCTTGAAATTTCTACCTAATACCTAACACCTAATACCTAACACCTATCGCCACCGAGAATTATAACTTTTTCAGCAAGCCCTAAATATGCAATTTTTATGTGGATTAGCTTAATAACTCAATAATATTTTGAAACACAAAGAAATACGAAGAAATAAGGAGAAAAATAAATAAATTTATCACTCGGCATAAAACAAGCATCTAAATACCAAGTAAAACTTAGAGGTAATTAGGTGCCAAAGATCTTACCTTAAGAAAATAAGATTAACACGAGATCGATCATGACTAATAGTTCATCAATAAGACCGATACAAACAACAGGTCGTTATTTGGTTCTTCTCCCTGAAGAAGATGCTCGTTCGGGAATGTCGGCATTAACGGACTCGACGGGAGTTAGAGATATTGACGATTCCGCTCTTAGCAATATAGGAGTTGCGGTAGTCACTCTAGATCCAGAGCAAGTACAGTCTCTTAATGCTGCTGTAGCTGGTTCACAACCTATATTAGCTGCCGAACCAGAACAGATTATGTATGCGATTGAAAGCAATGTAGTTAGTGCTGATACTGCTAACTATCTTCAAGGCTACAAAGAGGGTGTAACTAATCTAGTAGACAGTTTGAGTAATGGTGGAGTTACGCCAGGACAACAATTCACTACTTCTGCATTTTCTGATAGTGCTGCCACTTGGGGACTGCAAGCCACCAAAGTTGTCGGTAGTAGCTATAGTGGTGCGGGTATTAAAGTTGCTGTGCTTGATACAGGTTTAGACCTGACCCACCCTGATTTTGCTGGTCGAACTATTACAGAGCGATCTTTTATCTCAGGGGAAGCTGTCCAAGATTTACAAGGTCACGGTACTCACTGTATTGGAACTGCTTGTGGTCCTTTCAACCCACCTGACCTATCTTCGCCGATGCGTTATGGCGTTGCTTACAATGCAGAAATATTTGTCGGCAAGGTTTTAAGTAACCAAGGTTCTGGTGCTGATGGAGGTATTTTAGCTGGTATTGACTGGGCTATTACTAATGGCTGTCAAATTATCTCCATGTCTTTAGGTGCAGCTACTCGCCCAGGAACTCCTTTCTCTCCAATTTATGAAGAGGTAGCCAAACGTGCGCTTGAGCGTGGAACTTTAATTATTGCTGCTGCGGGTAATGAGAGCTTCAGACCAGGATTTATAAGTCCTGTAGGTCGTCCTGCTAACTGTCCCTCCATTATGGCTGTAGCTGCTTTGGATAACCTCTTGCAAGTTGCCTCTTTCTCCAATGGTTCAATTAATCCTAATGGTGGGGAGATCGATCTTGCAGGACCAGGAGTAAATGTTTACTCTACTTGGTCAACAGACCCAAGCACAGTTCAACCACCTGTTGGTTTAGGACCATCAAGATACCAAACAATTAGTGGTACTAGTATGGCAACACCTCATGTAGCAGGAATTGCTGCTTTATATGCTGAAGCAACTGGTAAAAGAGGACTTGAACTTTGGGCTTTATTGATGCTTTCTTCTCAAAGATTAGCCCTGCCTTCAACTGATGTGGGAATTGGTTTGGTTCAAGCACCTGTTTAACATAGTTAAAGTTTGGCTCTTTTGAATCTTGTTATGATGATGAGTAGATAGATCTAAAAATACATAAAAATTAGTCCCTAGTCGATCGGAGTTAACATAAGTTGAATTCTAATTACTGGAAACTATACGGTATAACAAACATAGCAATATTTTGTCTAGCTATTCCTATCTACTTATCACAAGATGTATCTGCCCAAAATCAACTTTCAACCCAAGGTGCTGAGATGTCTCAAGTTAAAATATCCATTTCTGTTGACGATGCTCATTTACCTCAAATCCAGCAAGTCTCCCAACAATTACAATCATCTGGAATGAATGTAGAGCAAACTTTGTCAACTATTGGCGTTATTAGTGGTTCAATTCCTCAGGGTAAGCTGAATAGTCTTTATCAAATTGAGGGAGTTAAAAATGTCGAACTCCAGGAAAGTTACCAATTAGCTCCTCCAAGTTCTGGTATTCAATAATTATTGATTATTTAGTTTCACAGTCAAGACTTTTGGGATTAATGAATTGGTGTCCTAGGCGATCGCTTTCTTTATCGAAAGATTGCCTATAATATCTAATGAGGACGAATAGCTTCCAAACCTTCAGAGGAAAGCTATGCACTAATTGATTCTATACAAATAGTCAGTTGCTTGGGTTGACATCTATTAATCTGAATATCAATTATGAAACTTCCTTCTCTGCTTAAATCTTGGATATAATCATTTTTGTACCTCACAGCCTCATAATAGCTATCAAAAACTCCAAAATAGTAGACATACATTGGGTTACTTGTCACAATTTTAATCCACCAACCAAATTCAGATACTTGCTGATTCATGGTCAAATTGAATTTTAAGTTTTGATTATAGATGATAAGAGATTAAATATTCGCTTATCATCTCTCTAGAGTCTAATACTAAATCCAGTTCAGATAGTATAAGTACTTAAGCAAAATTAAAGGACGCTGAATTCAACGTCCTAAAAAATAATCAATAAATAAAATTAAGCTGCTATCCACATATCTTTAATTTTTCCTGGCAAAAATTCAGTAACTTCTTTGATTCTTGCTGCAGATAATTCATCTTTGGTAGCAGAAAAAACAGCTTTAATTACTTTCTCCCCATTTGTTCCAAGAGGTAAACCACCTTCTTTTTCGATACGTAAAATAAAAGTCTTATCGTCAAATTTTAGAGGAGGACGAATAGTGCTCAACCAAGCAACTAAAGGATTGTCATCATGCCAAAGATCGGCTATTTCTTGTTGTAGTCTTTTATTAGTTGCACCTTCTTCTGCTTTTTCATGGAGTTCTACTTCTACAGCTTTGGAGGCTTCTGTAGTCATCAAATCGCGCATAGTGCGATAAACAACAGTTGTCAGATCTCTAGCATCAAATATATCTGGTAATTCTGCTCTTAAGGCAACTTTTTCAAGAAAGTTAGTATTTTTAGCAATAATAGGTGTAGATGCTCCTGTTTTCAAAGCTTCAGGGGGATTTTCTTCCATGCGTTCTAACATTTTTTCCCCTTTTTCGGTTAATTCTGCTCTTTTAAACTGAATTAAATGAGGTAAAGGACCATCTGGTGCGCCAAAAGTATTAGCAACTCGAAAATCGACTTCTTCTTCATTAATTAAATCGGGTACATCTTCTTGAGTGGCATAAGCATTGCCAGAGAAGTCTGCATCGATATACTGTTTTTGGTTAAGGTAATCTAAATGACCTAAAAACTCCGCAATAGTTAAGTTACGACCAGTAAAGTCTGTAGCCTTAAAATTAACTGAATGTTTACCATTACCATCTTTCTGATGAATTTTTTTGAGTAGGATGTACATTACATCATCTCTTAGAGCTATAGTCATACGTATATTTATTTCTCAGTTACTTAATAAATCTTATTAAAAACTGATTTGGTTATGACTACATCTGCTTTAAGCACAATATTTGATATCTAACTATAGATAGATGCATTGACAATAGGACAGACACCCCGAATTTACCGTTTAAAATCGGGCGTTGTCGAATAAATTATTGAATATGTTATTCCACCACAGGCAGAGCTTCCTTAATAATCTTCAAAACTACTTTTTCTGGGTAATTTAGTTCATCATTTGGCGATTTTGTCTTAGTAATCTCCGATACTAGATCTAATAAAACCTCATTTTGATATGCTTGGAGGATAGCTGGATGAACATAATATTTGCGACAGGTTGCAGGGCGGTTTACCAGTTGTTTTGCCACATTTTTAATTGCTTGGACAATATTTTGTTGCGCTTGTTTTGCCGAATCAAATTGACCCAATTGTGCTAACTCGATCGCGGTAAGTACTGTTCCTGCCCAAGTACGAAAGTCTTTAATTGATCGATATTTATCCTCGTCTTCTAGACTGATTTTCGCTTTCCTGACTCCTGACTTCAAACTCCTAACTTCTGCCATACCAATTCCATCTACGGTGGGATGTATTTTGTTCCGGTCAAATCCAGAATATAAGTGCAATTAATTACAACTTGAACTTTCCATGACAACGAGCAAATTAAAACGTGCTGTTGGTACATTTCCTACCCGTCAGGATGCAGAAAATGCTCTAATCGAACTTAGAGATGCTGGCTTCAATATGGATCGAGTATCAGCGATCGCTCAGAATCCTCAAGGTGAAGAAACATTAGCTGATGATGTGGAAGTGACATCTAGTTCCCAAAGAGCTAAAGATGGTGCGGAAACGGGAGCAGTAATGGGAGCAGCTACTGGCGGAATATTGGGTTTAATTGGTAGTCTCAGCGTACTAGCAATTCCAGGTATCGGCATTGCCACAGAAGTCGCCGTATTATTGGGCAATACTCTTTTAGGGAGTGGTCTTGGTGCTGCTGGTGGTAGCCTAGTGGGTGCTTTGATGGGCTGGGGTATTCCCGAAGAACAAGCTTTATACTACGATGAGCTTTTATCTCAAGGTAGCTACATTGTTTTAGTTGAAGGGACAGAAGCAGAGATAAATGGTGCAGAAGCGATTTTAATCAATCGTCAAATTCGCAATTGGAATATTTATAATGCTCCTACCACCACAGCTTTATAGGAATTAAATAAATTAGACAGTCACTAATGCTTGAATCTATTATTGATACGATTAATTCTCTAGGTTATCTAGGAATTGCACTACTAATGGCGTTAGAAAATGTCATACCGCCTATTCCTTCTGAGTTAATTATGCCCTTGGCGGGGTTCACTGTAACTCAAGGAGACATGAATTTTATTTTAGTAATTATCTCTGGAACTATTGGTTCAGTATTGGGAGCAACTCCTTGGTATTTATTAGGTAAATATTGGGGGTTAAAACGAACCAAGTACATTGCCGATAGCTATGGTAAATGGTTAACTATTTCTGGAGAAGATGTAGTTAAAGCCAAAATTTGGTTCGATCGACGAGGTTATATTGCTACAGCGATCGGTCGTCTTGTACCTGGTATCCGCACCTATATTTCTCTGCCTGCAGGTATTAGTAAGATGCCCTTATTTCCTTTTTTGATTTATTCAGCAATAGGTACGATTTTCTGGGTAAGTCTGCTAACAGGTGCAGGTTATACTTTCGGAGCTAATTACGAACAAGTAGGAATATATTTAAAGCCTATTTCTACTGTTATTTTAATCATGATTTTTTCTGCTGCCATTTACTGGCTTATTAAGAGAAGAGTTAAGGATCGTGTCAGAGATTAAAACTTAATCCATACACAATTTAAAAGTTACAAACTAGTTAAAAAATTAAGGTTAATAATTCCCACAATATGAATCACAAAAAATTTATGCGTGAAGCATTAGCAGAAGCCCAAAAAGGCGATCTTCCCTATGGTGCAGTAATTGTAAAAGATGATGAAATTGTTATTCGAGGTTACAATACAGCCCAGACAGATAGTGATGTTTCTGCCCACGGAGAAATTAATGCTTTGCGAGCATTTACTCAGAAATATGGCTACTCCCTAGATGCTCTTGAAGGATATACTCTCTATACTACTTGTGAACCATGTCCTATGTGTGCTGCTGCTTGTGTTTGGGCAGGAGTTTCTAAAGTGGTTTTTGGTGCATCTACAGAACAATTGATTAATTTAGGAACAAAACAAATAGATATACCCTGTAAAATTGTTGCCGAGAAAAGTTTTCAAAATATAGAGGTTATCGGTGGTGTTCTAGCTGATGAGTGTTTAGAATTATTTAAAAATAAGTAATTAATCAACATAAAAAATAGACTCTGATTTTTTTCAGAGTCTTCATAACTTATTTAGTTGTCAATTAAATCTTTGATACTGTAGCAGTTAAAATTGAACTTCTAAATAATACCTACACCTTTACCACCAGGAGTGTTAATGTCTTTTAATTCTTCTGCGCGTTGTTGCTTTTCTGCTTCTTTAATTTCTTGACGATCGCCTGGTTCTTCATAGTACATTTCAGGTTCGATCGCATAATTATTAGATAAACCTTCTCTATCTACTGTATATCCAGCAGTCGTATCCATATCTCCTTCTTTTTCAGGAGTTTTCTTAAAGTTTTCTCCTTCTCTTTCCATTCTCGCTGCTGTTTCGGCTGAAGTAATTGCGCGATCGTAGTTAGCGTCTTTAGGTGTTTTATTTTCCATAATTTTTATCTCCAAAATGTTAGTGAAACTAATAATTTGATCGGGAATAATTATTTATCAATATTGGGAACAATATCAGGACGCTCTTTGTTTTCCCAACCCGCAGGACGTTTGGAATTGTACCAAGCAATTGAACCAATTGTGACTGCTGCAACAAAACCTAATCCTAAAACTGCTGTCGCTGCATAGGGAAAGTGAGGTTCACTACTAGCTATTTCTAATAAGATATTCATAAATTTGTTTTCCTTCTTCTCTAAACTATCTACAAACTTATCCTGTAAACTATTGCTTACGCATCTCTCTTGCTATAGATAAGCTATCCATCTGAAGATAGATCGATGAAAACTAAGGAAGGATAAAAAGAAAAAATGAAATACTGAAAATAATTTTAGATTTATTCTTAACTTAAATTATTAAACTCTTATATCTTTTGATATATAGTAATTATTAAAAATAGCTGGTATCCTTATTATATAAAAATAAACATTTAGTTAACATATCTTAATTGTCTAAAAAAGGTAATTCATCATACGAACAGATATTTAAGGTTGCCTAAACTTTCTAAGTCAAAGCAAGCTTTAAATTTGCACTGTTACTTCGTAACTTGCTTTTCAAACAACTTACGACTGATAGTCTAGATTTTAAGGATAAAAAATAATGACTGATAATCTCTTAACTCGTGGGCAATTAGAACGAAAAATATCTCAAGATATTCAATCACTTTATCGTAATCATTTAGGACACCAGCCTTCTAAAGTTTCTTGTCAATTTTTTGATACCAAATTAGCAATAATTGTTGAAGATTCAATTACTAATGCTGAGCAAATTTTGGTAGAAGAAGGCAAAAATGATTTAGCTGAGAAGGTACGCTCTAGTTTAGATAATGCTATGCAACCAGAATTAAAGAGAGTGATTGAAGGAAATGCTGAAGTAAAAGTAATCGATATTCTGAGTGATGCTACTTTGGATACTGGGCGTACAGGAATCATTGCTGTTTTGAGTGAAATTCCTAAAGTCCGTAATCCTGAAAGCATTCCTAAAGCCAAAGTTTAATGGAGTTTTATGGAAGTTAAGAGTTAAGTAGGGCTTGCTGAATAAAAGTGTAAGGTAAGGTTGGGGAGCCTTTTTTGCTTAAACAAGTGCAAGGTTATAACCTCTAGCAGCCCAGAACCATTGCTTTAAATTTCTACCCAATACCTAACACCTATCGCCACCGAGAATTATGACTTTTTCAACAAGCCCTAAGTAGAGATATTTTCTGCAATTTCTCTACTTAGCTCTTCACAAGGAGGTAGCCTGTTTACATTTAAATAAATATACTTTTAGATTTTATATGAATAGAAAATCAATGGAATCAATACTTTCTCAAAAAATAAAAGATATCTATCAAGAGCAATTAGATCATCAGCTAGATAATATTTCCTATAAACTATTTGATAGCACTTTAATCATCATGTTGGAAGGATCGATTACTTCAGCAGAAAAGCTATTAAATGAAAACGATCGCTCTCATTTAGCTGAGCAAGTAAGAGCAGCAATTGACAGAGTTATTCAACCTCAAATTCAAAGTGTTATTGAAGAAGTTTTAAATGTAAAAATAGTAGACTTTTTAAGCGATACTACTATAGACAATGATATAACTGGAGCGATCGCCATATTTGAATTTAAATCAAAGGACGCTTTAGATAAGCATAAAGTTTAAGCTCTAAGTCTTCGAGCAAATAAGGTTTACAAAGATAACTATTACATCCTGCCTCAACAATCTTTTCGATATCTTCTGGTCTAGTTAATCCTGTAATCGCAATAATTGGAATATGAGCAGTATTTTTATTTTGTCTAATTGAACGAGCTAGTGCTAATCCATCAACTTTAGGCATGACAATATCTAACAAGACAACGTCTGGTAATAATTTCTCAACTAAATTCAGACATTCTTCACTTTTGTCTGTAAAAACAAAAGCCATTCCTAAAGATTCAATTACATAACTTGCCAAAAGTAAATTGTCGTAATCGTTATCTACAACTAAAATTAACGGTCGGTAAGTTTCAGATTCCTTCTCGATAATATTATTCAATTTAGAGTGCATTTTATTCAAAAATAAAATATTTTTTTAAACTGAAGCACTCTTAAAGTGGCGAGATAGCACTTATAGAAGATGGTTCTAAGTAATGGCTAAGTTGGTAAATCTGATTCTTTGCTCTAGGAGGAAAGAAATTAGAAAGCTAGCCAAATTAGAATAGATACATACTACTAAGTATCTTTATTATTTTCAACTCTTTATTAGAATATATTAAATTTTGTTAATTATTTGACTAATCCCGCTCGTAATGCTCTTACTGCTGCTTGAGTGCGATCGTCAGCGCACAATTTATTGAGGATATGACAGACATGAGTTTTCACTGTACCTACGGTGATGTATAGCTTTTCTGATATCTCTGCGTTGCTACAGCCAGCTACGATTAATTCTAAGACTTCTAATTCTCTGTCTGTTAGAGGATAAGTTTCAATAAGCTGCTGATATTCTTCGGCTACGGCGGTAATTGCTTGAGTATCTTCTTCTGATTGAGTTTGTGGAGTAGATGTGTTGACTGGTGCGGGAGTAGCTTGAGTAGATTGAGCTTGTTTTAAGACAATACGAGCGATCGCGGGATCGATCCAAGCATTCCCCTCGTGGGTGTTGCGAATCGCTTGAACCAAATTATCCATGCTCACATCTTTAAGACTATAAGAATCAGCACCAGCAGCAAAAGCAGCCATAACGGAGTCTTCGCTATCGTGCATAGTCAGCATCAAAATCTTAGTCTTAAAATCTGGGTTATCCGCCTGATATTCCTTGAGTTTTTGGGTAACTTCGATACCATCTATGTCTGGTAAGCCAATATCTACTAGAGCAACATCAGGTTGATGAGTTTTAATTTTGTTCAAGCCATCGTTTCCATTGGCAGCATTATCAACAATTTCAATATCTTGATACTGTTTCAGTGCTGCACACAAACCAATGCGACTAAGATCGTGATCTTCAATTAAAACGACGCTAATTATACTCATCTTTAGCAATAAAATAACTAATTAAACTAAATTATCTATATTTCTAGACTATCGGATATTCAGCTTTTAGTTACATCATCCTTGAGATGTATATTTATCCAGTTATTATCGATCGATATTGAGAAATAATTTAAGATAGATAAATATTTTAGGTCTTGTGGTTAAATGAACGAGTTGACCCTGATTGCTTCTTTCATGCCTCACGGTATGTGCTATTTGTGGAAACCTTGGTTAATGGGTTTACATCTAGTTAGCAACGGATTAATTGCCCTAGCCTATTTTTCGATTCCGATTACCCTAATCTATATCCTCCGTAAGCGCAAAGACGTTCCCTTCAATACTATCTTTTGGTTATTTGCAGCCTTTATTTTATTTTGTGGTGCTGGGCATAGTTTTGATATTTGGACTTTGTGGCATCCCAACTATTGGATCTCAGTTTGGATAAGACTGTTAACGGCTTTGGTTTCTCTGGCAACGGCGATCGCCTTAATAATTAAAATACCAGAAATTTTAACCTTGCCTTCTCCAACTCAAATGAAAGAAGTTAATCAGCAGCTACAAGAAAAAATTACTAAATTAGAACAAAAAGAAGCGATTATTCGCGAACAAGAAAAATTTCTTCGTAGTATCTACGATAATGTTCAAGAAGCAATTTTTGTAGTTGATATCGAATCAGAAGGGGTATTTCGCTATCGAGGATTTAATCCTGCTGCCAAAAAACTCACAGGAGTAGAAGACGTGGAAAAGAAAACTCCTGCACAGATCTTACCTCCTCAAGTAGCAGTGGCAGTAGCCAATCGCTATCAAGAATGTATAGAATCCAAAACAAGTATTACTTATGAAGAGTATTTACCCTTTCACAACAAAGAGGCTTGGTGGTTAACTACTCTCAATCCCATCCAAGATGATACAGGTAAGGTATATCGTCTGGTTGGTACGAGTTTAAATATCAACGATCGCAAACAAGCAGAAACAGAATTAGACAAAGAAAAGAATTTTTTACAAGCACTACTAGACAACTTGTCCGATGGCATTGTAGCTTGTGATAGCAATGGTGTCTTAACTCTGTTTAATAAAGCTACTAAGGAATTTCACGGACTACCCCAAAAAGCTATTCCAGCAGGAGAATGGGCAGAATATTACGATCTCTATTTACCCGATGGTAAAACCATCATTCCTCAAGAAGATATTCCTTTATTTCGGGCATTACAAGGAGAATCTGTCAGAGATGTAGAGATGATGATTATTCCCAAACAAGGAACACCCCGCATCATCATAGCCAATGGCGATCCAATTATCGATAGTCAGGGTAATAAAATTGGCGCGATCGCAGCTATGCGAGATGTTACAGAACGCAAACAAGCAGAACAAGCTTTATGGGAAAGTCGAACTCGATTCTTGCAAACTTTTGTTAATGCTGCTGTGGGTATGGCAATTGTGTCTTTAGATGGTAGCTGGTTAGAAGTTAACCCAGCTTTGTGTGAGATGTTAGGGTATTCTGAACAAGAATTACAAGCCACTAACTTTCAAGCAATTACCCACGCTGAAGACTTAGATAGCGATCTGGCACAGTTAGAACGGTTGTTATCTGGCAAAATTCCTTCCTACCAGATGGAAAAGCGATATATCCGTAAGCAAGGCGATCGCATTTGGATTAACCTTAGTGTGTCTTTAGTTAGAGATAAAAATGAGCAACCTTTATATCTTATTGCTTTAATCGAAAATATTAATCAACGCAAACAGGCAGAACAAGCTCTAGCTCAATTAAATTACGAATTAGGTCAATTAAACAATCAATTAGAAGAAAAAGTTAAGCAACGTACTAATCAACTAGAACAACTTAACGCTGCACTGTTAGTCACTACCGCTACCTTAGAACAACGTAATCAAGAATTAGAACAATTTGCTTATGTAACTTCCCACGATCTTAAAGCACCTTTAAGAGCGATCGCCAATCTTTCAGAATGGATCGAAGAAGACTTAGCAGACAAGCTAGATGAAGACACCAGACATAACATGAACCTGCTGCGGGGCAGAGTTCATCGTTTAGAAAATATGATTAATGGGTTACTGGCTTACTCCCGTGTCGGCAGACTGAAATCTGAACCTCAAGAAGTAGATGTTAAGGGAATGCTTACAGATATTATTGATTTGCTAGATGTTCCCGAACAGTTACAAGTTGAAATCAAAGGAGAAATGCCTACTTTTATTACCGAACTAGTACCCCTACAACAAGTATTTACCAATCTGATTAGTAATGCCATTAAACATAGCGACTGCGATAGTGGCAAAATTACCATTTCAGTAACAGAAAAAGATAATTACTTTGAGTTTTCTATCGCCGATAACGGCAAAGGGATCGATCCTCAATATCACGATCGAATATTCAATATCTTTCAGACATTAGAAGCACGAGACAATAAAGAAAGTACAGGCATTGGTTTAGCGATCGTCAAAAAAGCTGTGGAAAATCAAGGGGATAAAATTGAGGTAGAGTCTCAACTAGGTGAGGGAGCTACTTTTCGGTTTACCTGGCAGAAAAACGATTAATTAAGTAATCATAATAAAGTGTTTGTAAAATAAATATTAAACTCTTGGTAGATTATTAACGTCTTGTGAGATCGGCTTTTGGGCTTTTAGATCCCCGATTCTAGCTATCCCCTCTGCACCTCCGCTCCCCTGCTTTCCTAACCTTAATCTTTTGTTTACAAACAGTCTCTAATCTCTAACTTTTAGATGATAACCTAGGCGAGCTAAATTGTTATTGTAGAGTTGTCGCAGATATTACCTTACCTATTTTAAATTAATATTAAGTACCAAAATACTTATGTATAAGTCTACCCTTTTACTTAAGTAAAAATTCCTATACTTGAGTAAACCAATATCTAGAGTCAAAAATATGGAAGACCGCATAATCAATATTTTACTAGTGGAGGATGATGAAGTTGATGTAATGAATGTCAAACGAGCATTCAAAAAATACAAGATAACTAATCCTTTGTACATAGCAGGCAACGGTTTGGAAGCCCTGGATATGTTACGTCCCCAAGGGGAAAAACCACCTCAAGTACCAGAAAGTAGAAGATTGATCTTATTGGATCTCAATATGCCTAAAATGAATGGTTTAGAGTTTCTCCATGCCTTAAGAGAAGATGAAACTTTAAAACGTACTCCTGTTATTGTTCTGACTACTTCCGACGAAGATAAAGACCGCATAGAAGCTTATAACTTCAATGTGGCAGGATATGTACTTAAACCTGTTACTTTTACCAATTTTGCTGAAGTCATGGTGGCTTTGAATAAGTACTGGACTTTGTGTGAAATGCCCTAATCAGTAATCAGATTAATGAGTGATAATCAGTTTTCCATATTATTAGTAGATGATGATGAAGTCGATCGCCTGGCGGTAAAGAGAGCTTTTAAAAAAGTAGCTTTTCCTGTCTTACTTACAGAGGCTCAAAATGGTAAAGAGGCGATCGCTATTATTCAAAACAAGAATAATGATTTAGTTTCTTCTCAGATTATCAATCCTAATCTTGATATTTTTGACTTAATTCTAATTGATTATCGTTTACCAGATATTGATGGTTTACATCTAATAACAGAAATAAGGGCTCTTAGCATCAATGTACCTTTAATTGTTTTAACGGGGCAAGGAGATGAAGAAATTGCTGTCGAAATAATGAAAGCTGGAGCAGCAGATTATTTAGCAAAATCTAGAATAGAACCCAATAACTTAGTTAAAGCAATAGAAAATGCTATTCGCATTTACAAAGCAGAACAAGCAGTAGAACTAGCTAATAAGCGTCTTCGTGCTAGTAATGAATTATTAGTCCAAAAAAATCAAGAATTAGAAAAACAGCAGCAGCAAATTAAGCTACAGAATATTCAACTCCAAGAATCCTATAATCTTAAATCAGAGTTTTTGGCGACTATGTCCCATGAATTGCGAACTCCAATGAATGCTATCATGGGTTTTTCTCAACTGCTTTTACGTCAATACCCTGACCCTCTTTCCCAGCATCAGCAAAATTTGGTACAGCGAATTTTTAATAATAGTAAAAATTTGCTAGAAATGATTAATGAGATGTTGGATTTTTCTAAAATTGAGGCAGGAAAACTAGAGCTAAATCCCCAAAAATTTGACCTGAATTATTTAATTAAACTAACTGTAGAAGAATTACGTTCTTTAGCTGTACAAAAACAACTTAATTTAGTTACCGAAATCGAATTAGAAGACCCCTTCTTAATTCAAGATTCTAATTTTAGCAAAAGAACCCTCGTTAACTTACTTTCCAATGCCATCAAGTTTACTGAATCAGGAGAAGTAAAAGTAAAAGCTTGGTCAATAGATGAAACAAAAATTGCGATCGCAGTTATCGATACAGGTATTGGCATTGCACCAGAAGATCGGGAAAAAATCTTTCAAGCTTTCAGGCAAGCAGATCAAAGCTTTACCCGCCAACATTCGGGTACAGGATTAGGTTTAGCCATTACCGAATCGTTAGTCAAAATGATGGGGGGCAAAATTTCGTTACAAAGTAAACTAGGAGAAAGAACAACTTTTACTGTAGAAATCCCTCGCAGGTATGATGCTTAAATTTACAAGAGTCAAATAACATAGACTATATTTAATATGCTTATAAATTAATAATGTCTATTACAAAACCTATTAAAGGAGTTTATATTCTAGCGGTAGATGATATTCCTGACAATCTGTTATTAGTTCAGTTAGCCCTAGAACAAGAAGGTCATCAAGTTGTTCTAGCTCATGATGGCGAAACCGCATTAAAGCAAATCAAAAAATCTCCTCCCAGTCTGATTCTCTTAGATGTGATGATGCCTGGGATGGATGGTTATGAAGTAACCAGACGCATTCGTCAAGATAAACATATTCCTTTTATTCCCATACTTCTAATCACTGCCAGAGAAGAGTCTAGCTTAGTAGAAGGATTAGATGCAGGAGCAGATGAATTTGTTCGTAAACCCTTTCAAATCGATGAATTACAAGCTAGGGTAAGATCGATGCTGCGCCTCAAAGAGACTATCGATCAAAGAGAAAATTTCGTTTCTTGTTTAACTCACGATCTACGTACTCCTCTTGTCGCTGCTAACCGAATGCTAGATTTAATCGAACAAGAAGCTTTTGGTGTAGTTACTAGCGAGCAAAAAGAAGCGATCGCCAGTATTGTTAGCAGTAATCAAAATATGCTGAAAATGCTCAATACCCTTCTGGAAACTCATCAATATGAGTTAGGGCAAAAAATCCTCAGTTTCATCCCTGTGGATCTTCAGCAATTGCTTTCAGAGGTAGTTATCGAACTGAAACCGCTAGCTAGAGAAAAAGATATTGGACTATCCTGTAGCTTAAATAATGATGTCCCTGAAATAAAAGGCGATCGCTTAGAGTTACGCCGAGTAATTACTAATTTGGTTGGCAATGCGATCAAGTTTACCGATCAGGGAAGCGTCACCATATTTTTGTCCCAAAACGAGTCAGAAGTTCTAGTACAAGTAAAAGATTCAGGTATTGGTATATCTCCCCAAGAACAGCAAACTATTTTTCAAAGATATCATCAAGGAAATCACAGGCGATCGGGTAAAGGCTTAGGTTTATATCTTTGTCAGCAAATTATTAATGCTCATCAAGGAAAAATCACCGTAAAATCCAATTTAGGGCAAGGAACTACTTTCACTGTTTCTGTTCCTAAGCCTTGATTTAGTTTTATATCTTTAAATACTAAAACTAGGATTTGTCCCAGCGATCGCCTGCTTGATTATATAGGAAACAGGGAATAGGGAATAGGCATTCGTGACAAGTTAAGGTGATGTACTGTTTGTCAATCGGTTTTAGCTATTAGCTTTTAGCTATTAGCTTTTAGCTTTCAAGACATTTTTGCTCTATCCTAAATCTTC
>JAAUYH010061742.1_pt1 | contig 25645 bp, 28 predicted proteins | sample 7278061 | NCBI WGS metagenome assembly JAAUYH01 (sample SAMN14350203, study PRJNA611818) | marine sediment metagenome | isolation source: surface marine sediment (0.6m) | place: French Polynesia: Moorea | collected 2018-08 | reverse complement strand
CCAAAATTTGTGTCCTTTCTTAATAATATGTCTTTCAGCTAATTTCATTTTTCGACCTTCGATTTTAACTCTGCTATAATTTTCTCTGTTTTTCTTTTTGACCTTCTCAGTCCATAAATTCGAGAACAAAATGAGGTAATAATTGCGATTAAGTCTTCCATCAGTTCATCTTGTTTGTCCTCACTGTGATTAACAATTTCCAATTTTTTGCCCAGTTCTTTTAAGAGAAGTTCTATGTAATTAGTTCCGAATCGAGCTAATCGGTCTTTGTGTTCTACTACTAAGACATTATAATTTGGATCTACTAAAATCTTTCCCAATTTTTTCCGATTATCATTTAAGCCACTCCCTATTTCTTTGACTATTTTGTAAATTTTATAGCCACGAGCTATGGAGTAATCTTTGAGTCGTTCTGCTTGGCGATCTAGATTGTCTTTGTTTTCTGCACTAGAAACCCTAGCATAAATACAAGCTCTCAAGTCAGATTTTGAGTTTTCTTCATCCAGAATGATAATTGTACCAGTTGGTGATTGATAACCTGATAAAATACCTTGTTTCCACCACCTCCAGGCTGTTCGATAACTTATTCCCACTTTCTTTGCATAGTCTGAGAGCTTCATGTCTACATATTGACATGAATGACTATATTTGACTATATTTTTAGTGAAAGTTTACAATACCTTGCTCACCAAGACGTTACCGTTAGGGTGGGCATTGCCCACATTCCCAGGTTTTGTTATTTTATAACATCCCTAACAACTGAGGTTAGAAGCGCACACCTCTCCCATCTTCCCTATAAGATCATGTCAAGTCAAGAAAAGCAAGGGATTGTAACAGGTATGGTTATGGCAACTTCAGGAAAATTGTTCTAATATTGGGGGAAATTTTGGGCTTCCTATTATCAATTAATATTCCTTGGTGGGTTTGCGTTGCGACTGGGGTTATAAATGCGATAAATTGGTGGGTTACGACGGATTGTTATCTTCTTGTTATAACCTAAATTATCGCCGTCTAACCCACCCTACTGTGATGTAATGTTTAAACCTTTAAAATAAGGGCATAATAATATTATGCCCCTGCAGTCTATAAATTATCTAAAAATTCCTCAACTGTTACCCCTGCTTGATTTAAAATATTTTTTAAGGTTCCCACTGCAAGCGTCTTTCTTTGCATAGGAATAACACAACCAATTTCAATTATTTCTTCCTGTTCACTTTTTAGTTCTTTTTTCAGAATTAAATGACTGCCTTTTTGTCGTATTTGCACAAATCCTAATTTCTCTAATGTTTTGACTGTTTTTTGACTACTAACTCTAGGTAATTTAGGCACTTAATACCTCAAATGTGGTCAATAAACGAGGAGATGTTTTAGGTAAAGGAAATTCTTCTAAATATAGTTCTGTTGCTTCTTTAAGATTAGCTAATGCTTCTTCTATGGTATCTCCTTGACTTGCTGTTCCCACCTCTGGACATTCAGCAACATAAACATCTTCTTCCCAATATATAATGGCAGTAAATCTTCTATTCATTATTGATCAATTCCGTTAAAAAATGATGCCGAAATCTGACTGTATCAAAATAGGACATGACATCCTTCATAAGTGAAGTTACAAGCGCACACCTTTTCCATTGTCCTTATAATATCATGTCAAGTCAGGAAAAGCAAGAGTTTAGAAAACATTTCTTTTGCAATCGTAGCAGTTTAAAAATTGGCAATTAACTGTTCAAGAATTGTTTGATTGGCTAATTATTTAAGTCAACAATCTAATCGAAAGCAAAACTATAAATGACTCATCATAGAAAAATTAGGTCTTTCTAAAATTTCTCCATAAACTTTTTCAACTTGAGAAATATTACTCGTCAAAGAATATTTATCTAACACCCTTTGTCTAGCTTTTTGTCCTAATAATTGAGTAATTTCTCGATGATCTCGAAACAAGGGTAATAAAGTTTTTAACTGTGTGGTAACCCCCTGCGTATTTAGCACGACACCCGCCCCATCTTCTAACACTTCTCCATCGGCCCCCGCATCCGTAGCAATACAAGCCACACCACAGGCCATGGCTTCTAATAAAGATAGGGATAATCCTTCTACCAAAGAAGGCAAAATAAACACATCAGCCGCCCGCAAAATATCAATGCGTTGTTGTTCATCCGCCACAAACCCCAACCAATAGATCCCATGTTCTCTACCATAGAAAGGCTCTAAGGAGGGTTTAAGGGGTCCATCCCCCACAATTAATAACTTACTTCCCTCACCCATCCCTATCTGTTTCCATGCCTTTAATAAGGCTTCTACGTTCTTCTCTGTGGCAATACGTCCTACATAGACAAACAACCGTTTGGCTTTTATTTGGGACTTAATACAGGAAACACCCGGAGAATATTTAATGGGGTCTACTCCATTGGGGATAATAGCCAGTTTCTCTTCGTGAACCCCCAACTTCATCAATAATTCTTGTTGTAGTCGAGAGAAAATAATAACCTTGTCGTAATGGGCTAAAAACGGCGCGTATAGCTGATAAGTTAAAAATTGGGTACTGGACTTTAAATTGCGTAATTTGCTGTCGAAAGGGGGGTGAAACGTGGCAATGAGGGGCAAATTTAACGCCTGACAGATTTCGGGAAGTCGAAAGTCTAGGGGGGATAGGGTGAGGGACGCATGAACTAAGTCTGGTTTCAGCTTAGCCAAAGCATCCATCAAAATCTTGCTGGATTTTGGGGTAGGGATGGTGTAAATTTGCGATTTATAAAGGAAAGGTAAAGTAACTTCCCGAAAGTCTCGCCAATGAGTTGAATTTGTTTCTTCTTGCGAAAAATGAAGAAAACTAACCTGATACCCTCGGTCTAGAAGGGCGTTTGTGACTTCTCGACCGTATGTTACATTTCCACAGAAAGGGGATTTTTTCCCAAGCCAAGCAATGTGCATTCAAATATAAAGACCAATAGTTATCACGAACCGATAAAAGATAATTCGTTGTAATTGTATGGATTATAAGCATAAGCTACCCATAACTACAAGGGGAAAATTTGGCTAGGGGAGAAAGTCCCAGATGCTATTGATCAGTTGAGGGGCTTTTTTACTGTACTATTTTGTCTCTTTTATACGCCCAAATAGTGATAAAACTGAGGAAAATTCCTGTCCAAATTAACCAGAGAATATGCAACCCTAGATAATCAACGGGATTATTATCTAAATTAGCAGACCATACTAACAGTTCTCTGTAATGGTAAAAGGGAGAAAATATGACAATCCCTAGTTTTAAATATCCAAAACCAAAAATAAATAATAAGGTTTTTAACCAAGATCCCATAACTTGATGACTCATCAAAAAAATCAACGTTGAGCCAAACCCTAGCTCAGACGATTCTAACAACATCCTCATCGTCTAAGAATATCTTATAATATTTGTCAATAAATACTAAACTTTTAATTATGAACTGGTGGCAAAAACTTAAAGAAAATCCCCTCGCTCGTTTTGGGTCAGTATTACTGATAATTTTCTATATAGCTGTCATTGCTGCAGATTTTGTTGCTCCCTATAACCCTTATTCATCCCAAGGTGACGGTTCTCTGCTTCCCCCGACACAAATTTATTGGACAACTCAAGAAGGCCAGTTCATCGGTCCCCACGTCTATCCTACAACCCAAAGTCCAACAGATGTGGAGACAGGAAAACGGAGTTTAAACGTCAATTTTGAAGAACCTTCCCCCGTTCGCCTCTTTGTTAAAGGTGACACTTACCAATTTTTGCAAATTCGTCTCCCCTTACCCCCTTCTTTTGAAGAAGTTGAACTATTCCCTGGTATTCCGATGAACCGTCATCTTTTTGGCACCACAGGACCAGCAAAAATTAATGTGTTGGGAACCGATGAACAAGCACGAGATCAATTCAGTCGTTTGCTATTTGGCGGCAGAATCAGCTTATTTATTGGTTTAGTGGGTATTATTATCTCTTTTCCCTTAGGAATGCTAGTGGGAGGCATTTCGGGCTATTTTGGAGGCTGGATTGATGCGGTTTTGATGCGCTTCGTGGAAGTGTTAATGACCATTCCAGGAATTTATCTTTTAGTGGCCTTAGCTGCGGTACTTCCCCCTAGTTTAACCAGCGCACAACGGTTTCTATTGATTGTTTTAATCACTTCCTTTATCGGTTGGTCAGGACTCGCTCGAGTCATCCGTGGTCAAGTCTTGTCCCTCAAAGAACAAGAATTTGTCCAAGCAGCAAAAGCGATGGGTGCTAGCCCTTGGCGCATTATTGTTCGTCATGTGCTTCCCCAAACCGCAACCTATATCATTATTTCGGCCACTTTAGCGGTTCCTGGTTTTATTGTCTCTGAATCTGTCTTAAGTCTCATTGGTTTAGGCATTCAACAACCTGACCCCAGTTGGGGAAATTTACTATCGGTTGCCACTAATGCTTCAATTTTAGTGCTGCAACCCTGGTTAATTTGGCCTCCCGCCCTTTTAATTATTCTTACCGTTCTTTCCTTTAATTTACTGGGGGATGGTTTACGGGATGCCCTCGATCCCCGTAGCCTCGAATAATTTGTGCATTCTGTATATTTTTGTTAACTTCGTACTGTGTCGGGAAAGTCTCCCTTGACTTTTTTTGGAAGGTTAAGGGAAACTTACAATAATCTAAGTAGACAACTAACTAAATGTTAACTTTTGCTAAAATTTGATTAATAATGCTACTGTTAATCAAGATTTATATCTTGAAAAAAATGGGGAAAATTCATCCCTATTCTGAGTAAAGCAGCCCTTATACCCCTTATAGACCCTTATTCTAGAATCAACCATGAACATGGAAACCCTAGAATTTATCATTTATCCTGATGGCCGTGTCAAAGAAACGGTGACAGGCATAGTCGGTTCCTCTTGTCAAGAGGTAACAGCGGCGATCGAAGCCCAATTAGGGCGAGTCATTTCTAGCGAAAAGACTTCCCAATATTATCAACAACCCATTACTGAATCGACAAAAGCGACGAATCAAGCGTCTTTTAGCGATTGGTAAAGGTTAACCTTTCTTGATTGTGTAACCCTGTTTAACGTTTTTAAATTTCAAAGAATATGTCACACTTTAGTAACATTAAAACCCAAATCCGTAACCTAACCTCCCTCAAAGCAGCACTCAATGACATGGGAATCGACTGGAAAGAAGGTCCCCATACCGTTAGAGGGTATCAAGGACAAACTCGCAAGGCTGAAGTTGTGGTTCAACAAGACAATAACTATGACATCGGTTTTAGCTGGAACGGTAGCGAATATGAATTAATTGCTGATTTACAATATTGGCAGCAACCCCTGTCCGTTGAAGGGTTTTTAAAGAAAGTGACCCAAGGATATGCTTTGCATACCATCCTTGAGGAGTCCAGTAAGCAAGGGTTTCAAGTTGCCCAACAACAAAAGAACGAAGATGGTTCCATTCGCCTTGTTGTTCAACGCTGGAGTGCGTAATGACTGATTTTTCCCCAACCCCTGATCGCTCTGGGTTAGAACCGGAACTAGGGGGTATTTTCCGAGATGCCCCCGAACGAACTGGTTTTGAGCCAGAATTAGGGGGTCAGCTACGACAAAAAGGGGTTTATGTGGATGAAGTGACCTGTATTGGCTGTAAACACTGCGCTCATGTTGCCCCTAATACTTTCTATATTGAGTCCGATTATGGGCGATCGCGGGTTTACAATCAAGATGGAGACGAAGAGGACACCATTCAAGAGGCGATGGATACTTGTCCTGTCGATTGTATCCATTGGACTGATTATACAGAGTTAAAAGAACTCGAAGAAGTCCGCAAACATCAACAGATTAAACCCCTTGGTTTTCCTCAAGTTCATCACGATCCTAAAAGAAAGAGAAAACCATCAAAAAGAAATTGATGGGTTTTCGGTGAATTATGCTTAAAAGCTGTTAGGGTGGGAATTGTCCACCCTACAATTGATTTTAAAATCATGAGTTTTTCCGTTACTCAGTAGTAGAGAAGTTCTTGGTTCATCAACGGAAAATTTACAGATGGATAATTGTTAAAAATTGATGCAATTTTGGAGCGCATTTTCTAATTCTCTTGGTTGAGGCACTAACATAAAAAGCGGTTAGCCTATTATTAGCGAAATCCTCTCATGCTACAAGCACTTGTTCGTTATTCCAAGATTTTAGAGATTATCGGCGACATTATCCGCGTTCAAGTCCCTGAAACGGCACACCAGCAAAAGAATAGCCCACGCTTTGGAGACCTAGCTGTGGTAGAAAATAGCGATGGAAGCGTTTCTTTAGCTCAAGTGATTAACCTGAAAGGAGATACCGTTGCGCTCCAGGTGTTTAAAGGAACAAAAGGGATTTCAACCGATTCATCCGTAAGCTTTCTCGGTCATCCGATGAAAGTAACTTATTCAGAAAATATTTTAGGAAGGGTGTTTCGCGGAACTGGAGAACCGATAGACGGGGGACCCGAACTGTCACAAGATCCCAAAGTGACTATCGGGGGACCATCAGTCAATCCCATGCGGCGCATCTTAGCCTCAAAGATGATCCGCACCAATGTTCCCATGATCGATATTTTTAACTGTTTGGTGGAAAGCCAAAAGATTCCCATCTTCTCAGTTTCAGGGGAACCCTTTAACGCCTTCCTCGCTCGTATTGGGGTTCAAGCCGATGCAGATATTGTGGTTTTTGGAGGACTCGGGCTAATTTTTGATGACTATTATTTCTTTCGTCAAGCCTTTGAAGATGCCGGGGTGTTTTCGCGGACGGTGATGTTTGTCAATGTTGCTTCAGATCCCATCGTAGAACGGATGTTGATCCCAGATATGGCCTTAGCAGTGGCAGAACATTTTGCTGTAGAAGAAGGTAAGCGGGTTTTAGTGTTGCTATCAGATATGACGGCCTTTGCTGATGCCCTCAAAGAAATCAGTATTTCTATGGATCAAGTCCCTGCCAACCGAGGTTATCCAGGAGACTTATATTCCCAACTAGCCCGCCGCTATGAAAAAGCCGCCGACTATGCCAAAGGGGGATCAGTGACGGTGCTTACCGTAACCACCATGCCAGGGGATGACATCACTCACCCCGTTCCTGATAACACAGGCTATATTACCGAAGGGCAATTTTACCTTCATGATGGCAAACTAGATCCCTTTGGGTCCCTGTCCCGACTGAAACAAAATGTCATTGGTAAAGTCACTCGTGAAGATCATGGTCAAATCATGAATACCATGATTCGCTTTTACTCCGGTGCTAAAGATGCCGAACAAAAACAGGCCATGGCTTTTGAATTATCTGAATATGATCAGAAGTTATTAAAGTTTGGCGACTTGTTCCAAAAAAGATTTATGGATATTAATGTTTCGTGTCCCTTGGAACAGGCACTCGATCTGGCTTGGCAGACTTTAGCAGAGTGTTTTGAACCCCAGGAACTATTGATGAAACAGGTACTTATTGATAAGTATTTTCCTAAGAATTTGCAGCCTGAGAGTGTCACTCAATAGATAACTATAATGGAAATAAGTTGATGACAAAAAAACAGAAAAATCTTGTAGACAAGCCTCCAAAACTGTCGAACAAAGAATATGAAGCTGAATTAACCAAGCTTCATGGCGAACTGGTGAAATTACAATACTGGGTACAAGGAAAAGGACTAAAAATTATTGTGGTCTTTGAAGGGCGAGATGCAGCCGGAAAAGGCGGTGTGATCAAACGACTCACTGAACGAGTTAGCCCTAGAGTATTCCGCGTTGTTGCCTTACCCACACCTTCAGAGCGGGAAAAAACCCAATTGTATGCTCAACGCTATATCGAACATTTCCCAGCGGCCGGAGAAATCGTCATCTTTGATCGCAGTTGGTACAATCGTGCCGGAGTAGAACGAGTGATGGGCTTCTGCACTCAGCAAGAATATGTGCGCTTTTTGCAGTACACACCTTTTTTTGAACAGATGATCAAAGAATCAGGGATTCAACTGATTAAATATTGGTTAGATACCAGTATGGAAGAGCAAGAAAAGCGTTTTAAAGACAGGATCGACGATCCCCGGAAAATCTGGAAGTTAAGCCCCATGGATGTAGAATCATACCAACGTTGGTATGATTATTCCGAGGCCAGGGATGCTATGTTACTGGCAACTGATACCGACTACGCCCCTTGGTATATTGTCCCGGCAGATGACAAAAAACGCGCCCGTCTCAATTGCATTTCCCATTTCCTCAGTTTAATTCCTTATGAAGACGTAACCCCCAAAAAAGTTAAACTAGGAGAGCGGAATATGGTCAAGAAGTACGACGATCAGCTTTCTTCAGAAGAGAGGCGTTTCATCCCCCAGAAATACTAATTTCCTTACCTGATGAGGATTAAGCTCAAATGGCTAGACTATCCTTAACCAAAGCATCTCTAAGCAAACAGAAACAACAACTTAAGACCTTTGAGGATGTGTTGCCCTCCCTAGACCTCAAACGCCGCCAAATCAGTGCCGAACGAGCCAAAGCGAGGGAAAAGCTGACCAAAACACAACAACATCTAGAAGAACTAACATCAGCGATCGCTAAAGAGTTACCCATGCTCTCTAATGATCTGATCAATCTCAAAGGTCTGGTGAAAGTAACGGGAGTCGATCTCGTACAAGAAAATGTCATGGGGACTTGGCTACCCAAAGTTAACCAAGTGCAAATTGAGGTGGATGATTATGCACTCCTAAGCCAACCCTTTTGGGTCGATCGGTTGGTAGAATTGTTGCGAGTTGCCCTAGAAGCCGAAATCGGATTACAAGTGGGACAGCAGCGAGTTAAGTTGCTCAATCAGGCAGAACGGGTGATTACACAACGGTTTAATCTGTTTGACAAGGTTCTCATTCCCCAGACCAAGGCTAATATAAAAAAAATCCAGATTTACTTAGCTGATGCTGAACGAGCCGGGGTGGTCAACTCCAAGTTGGCGAAACGGAAGAAGGAGAAGCAACTAAGATGAGTATTATCACCTTAAACAAAGTGACGGTTTTTGGGTTAGACATTGACAAGCCCCAGGTACTCGAAGGCTTGCAAACATTGGGCTGTATGCACCTCATTCCCCTGCAACCCCCTCCCAAAGAAACGGAATTTGGGACAAGCGATCGCTATGAAGATGCCCAAAAAGCCCTGCACTATATTATGGATGTTCCGCGACGGCGGCATCAAGTGCATGACGAGGCTAAGTTCGATCTCGATCAGGTTGTGAAGGAGGCACTGGCTAACCAGCAGAAACAGAGAGAGGCCGAAGACAAACGCCTTTTTCTCAGCAATCGACTCAAGAACCTGGAACCTTGGGGTAACTTCACTTTACCAGATTTAAAGGAACTGGGGGGCTATCGGCTCTGGTTTTACCAAGTCCCCCATACAAAAGCTAAACAGATTCAGGAACTAGAAGCATTTCCCTGGCAGATAGTGGGAGAGGATAATCTCCATGTCTATCTGGTGGTCATCGCCCAAGAAGAACCGCCCTCAGATGCCTTGCTTGTCCCCCGCACTCGGACTGGTTCCGTTTCTCCAGAGGAACTGCAACGCCAGTTGGAAGAGGTAGAAATCGAGCTAGATGAAATTCGGGCAGAGCAAGAAGCCCTCAGTCGCTGGATTTTCTTGTTATCTAAAAATTTAGCTCGTGCCGAAGATCAGACAGTTTTGCAAGAGGCAAGCGCACAAACCAAAGAAGAAGACGGGATCTTTATGGTTCAGGGCTGGATGCCCAAGCGAAACTTAAAGCAACTAGACCTCTTTGCTGAGCAGCAGGGACTGGCATTCCTTGCCGAACCTCCCAAACCAGATGAAACGCCACCGACGCTGATGGAAAATCCACCGGCCTTCAAGGGAGGAGAAGCCCTAGTCACCTTTTACGAAACCCCCGGTTATCGGACTTGGGACCCCTCAACCACTGTCTTCTTTTCCTTTGCCCTGTTTTTTGCGATGATTTTGGCCGACACCGGCTATGCCCTGCTGCTTTGGGCAGGATTGCTGTATTTTTGGAAGCGGATGGGACAAAGTGACAGTGGCAGAAGCACTCGCATCTATGCCGTGGTGATTCTGACTGCATCGGTAATCTACGGGGTGATGGTGGGGAGTTATTTTGGCGTTGAACCCCCAGAGGGGTCATTACTGGCTAACCTAAAAGTGCTGAATCTCCAAAATTTCAATGCCATGATGAAGCTTTCCATCGCCATTGGGTGTCTGCATCTGGCTTTTGCCAACGCTGCGGCTGCCTATCATGCCGTCGGGTTTTCGGGCAAAGCTAAGCCGCTAGGCTGGATGGCGGTCATCTTAGGCGGCTTTGCTTGGTTCATCTTGAACTCGCAGGACTTGGCAATTGGTCTGTTAGCAGGCGGGTTCTTTGTAGTCTTCTTAGGGGCCTTTCTCGGCAGTCGCCAAAATTTTCCCTTGCGACTGGTGTCTGGATTGGGTGCCTTGACGGGAATCACGAAGCTCTTCGGTGACATCTTGAGTTATCTGCGGCTGTTCGCCCTGGGACTTGCCACTGCTTCCCTGGCACTCACTTTTAACCAATTGGCTGCTCAGGTTCATGAGTCGATGGCAGGGCTAGGGATAGATATATTGCTGAGCTTTCTCATTCTTTTAATCGGCCATTCCATAACTTTGGGTATGGGGATCTTGGCCTGTTTTGTCCATGGTGTCCGTCTGAATGTGATTGAGTTTTTTAACTGGGGTCTTTCCGAAGAAGGATACCCATTTCATGCCTTTATCAAGAAGGAGCATACTTCATGAATGATTTTGTAATTCTATTGGGATGGTTCGGGCTATACTCTGCCGTTGGTTTAGCAGCCATCGGCAGTGCCATTGGCTGTACCATTGCTGGACAGGCTGCCATTGGTGCTATGGTAGAACTCAAGGGCGGCTATGGTCGCTTTGTGGGGCTGTCGGCTCTCCCCTCTTCCATGTCTATTTATGGCATTGTGGTTATGTTTGCCCTTAATCGCCCTACTATCACAGCCGAAGCCGCCGGTGGACTCTTTGGAATCGGACTGGGAGCCGGCTTAGCGTTTCTCTTGAGTGCCGTTTACCAAGGTTTAGCCTGTGCCTCGGCGATCGCCGCCGCTAAGGGAAAACCGGAAATCTTTGGTCTAGCACTAGCCCCGGCCGCTATTGTAGAGGGCTTCGCCGTGTTTGCCCTGGTGTTTGCCCTGGTATTGGGTCAGGGAATACCCCAATAAGGAGGAGATTAGCGTGGTAAAAAAGAAAATATCCAATGCAGCCCAGGTGGCCTCTGGTGTAGAGGCCTTGATTGATCGCTTACGCAATGAAGGGGTTAATAGTGGTCGTACCCAAGCTGAGCAGATCGTCAAAGAGGCGGAAGAGCGGGCTGATTCTATTATCGAACAAGCCCAGAAGCAAGCTGAGCAGATCGTCCAGCAAGCTAGGGAAGAGTCCCAAAACTTGGAACGAGCAGCCCAGCAGGCCTTAGAGGTCGCTTTCCGCGACACGCGTTTGGCACTTAAAAGCCAATTGACCCAAAGATTTACGGGGGAAGTGCAACGTTTAGTCGGTGATGAAACCGAGAAGCCAGAACTGCTGCAAAAGCTGATCCTAGAAGTTGTTGGTTCGGTCAAAGAGACTGTCGCTGAAGCTAAGCAGGTGGAAGTGCTGCTACCCCGTAAGGTTGAAGGGCTCGAAGAACTAAGTCGCAACCCTGAAGAACTTGAACAGGGAATACTCACCCATTTTATCCGCCTGATCACTCAAGATATGCTGCGGGAGGGCGTAAGTTTTGGTATTAGCAAGGACAATAAAGGAGGATTAAAACTGCGCTTAATCGAGCAAGAAGTGGTACTAGAACTCACTGATGCTGCTATTTCTGAAGTAATTCTTGAACATCTCCAGCCCCGTTTTCGCGCACTTCTCGAAGGGATTGTCAAATAATGACTAAATATGTCACCCTCATGTCTAGTTTGCCTCCTCTCGGTCAGCTATTTGGCTCGACCCAGACTCCCCTATCCCGCCTGAAGCTAGAAAATCGCTTGAAACTATTAGATGCTAAAGATACAGAACGACTCAACCGAATTGCGAACTTGATTGCTTGGTCTCAACAGCCAAAGGAACGAACCGATAGCCAGTTTGTTACTGAGGCTAACCGCTTGTTGGCTGAACTCCACAACCCTACCTTACAAGGAATTATTACCTTTCGCCTGGACTTACGGACGATCCTTGTGGCTTTGCGTCGTCGTCATCGGGGGGAAACTTCGCCTTCGATTGGTCAGCCTTGGGGAGTTGGGCGTTGGGTTAACTGTATCGAACAGAACTGGACTGAGGCAGGATTCGGCTTAGAGGGGATGTTTCCTTGGGTGTTGGAAGCCAATCGACTCCTGAAGTCCAATGATTCAGTGGCCCTCGAACGCTTACAATTTGAACTCAACTGGAAAATGCTTGATCGCCTGGGTGCCGGACATTACTTCGATTTTGAGGCAGTGGTCATTTACCTGATGCGTTGGAGTTTGGTGGATCGCTGGACTCGTTATGACGGTGAGGTGGCAGTTAAGCGGTTTGGGGAATTGGTGGATGAAGGTATTGAAAAGTTTACCGATGTATTTGCTTAAATTATCTGATTAATAGTTGTAATAGAAAGTAATTATTATGCCAGAAACATTCAATCCAGCACGAGTCGTTGCTGTTCAAGAAGACCTAGTAACTATTAAAATGGCAGAGACTCAGGGAAAACCCCTGATTAAAAATGAAGTCGTTTATATCTGTCCCCAACGGCAAACAGAAGGTCGTGCTGAGAAACTAAAAGCCGAAGTATTGCGGGTACGAGGAAAAGAAGCAGATGCTCAAGTGTATGAAAGTACCCGAGGCATTGGCATTGGTGATCCAGTAGAACAGTCGGGAGAACTACTGTCTGTCACCCTTGGACCCGGTTTACTCACTCAAGTTTACGATGGACTGCAAAACCCCCTCTCAGAACTGGCCGCAGATTACGGGACTTTTCTCCCCCGTGGCGTTTATGCCTCAGCCTTAAATGCTCAACAAAAATGGTCTTTTGTGCCGACGGTTAAGATAGGCGATCGCCTCAAAGCCGGAGATGTGATCGGGACAGTGGCGGAAGGTCGCTTTACCCACAAAATCATGATTCCTTTCGATGAACCCACAGAAGTCACCGTTGATTGGATTCAACAAGGAAGTTTTACCATTGAAACTCCCATTGCTCGGATCAAGGATCAAAACGGCAAAGAACGCAGCCTAACCTTAACACAGCAATGGCCAGTCCGTCGTCCTCTCCCCCAACAATTATTGGAAAAACGATTCTCGGAGCGGCTTTATCCCCAAGAACCCATGATTACGACCCAGAGGATCATTGACACCTTTCTACCCATTGCCCGTGGGGGAACCGGTTGTATTCCCGGCCCCTTTGGCGCAGGGAAGACGGTACTACAAAGCATGATTTCCCGTTTTTCAGCAGTCGATATCGTCATTGTGGTAGCTTGTGGGGAACGGGCCGGGGAAGTAGTGGAAACCATCACCGAATTCCCGAAAATGAAAGATCCCAAAACGGGGGGGTCTTTGATGGATCGAACCATTATTATCTGTAATACTTCCTCAATGCCTGTCGCTGCTCGTGAAGCGTCTATTTATACTGGCATTACTTTGGGGGAATACTATCGTCAGATGGGTTACGATATACTGCTAATTGCTGATTCTACCTCTCGTTGGGCCCAAGCCATGCGCGAAACATCAGGACGACTGGAAGAAATACCAGGGGAAGAGGCCTTTCCTGCTTATTTAGATTCCTCCATCAAAGGAGTCTATGAACGGGCCGGCATTATTCGCACCAACGATGGTAGCATCGGTAGTCTGACCATGATTGGGACAGTTTCTCCGGCAGGGGGTAACTTTGAAGAACCCGTTACTCAATCCACCTTAAGCACGGTTAAAGATTTCCTGGGATTAAGTGCAGAAAGGGCTTATAAGCGTTTTTATCCGGCGGTTGATATTCTCATCTCTTGGTCACGCTATCTCAAGCAACTCGCTCCCTGGTTCGAGAAAAATGTTGCCCCTGGTTGGGTACAACGGGTTGAAGAAATGATTGCTTTGCTTAACGCAGGGAATAGTATTGAGCAAATGATGCAGGTTACAGGAGAGGAAGGAGTCACCCTCGATGACTTTATCACCTCTCAGAAAGCTTTGTTTTTGGATATGGTTTACCTACAGCAAGATGCTTTCGATGATGTGGATGCTAGTGCGCCCCTAGAACGACAAAAAGAAACCTTTGGCCTAGTTTATGATCTGGTTAATCGTCAATACAAATTTCCAGATAAACAAGCTGCCCGCGACTATTTTACCCGCTTAACGGGTCTTTTTAAAAACCTGAATTATGCTCACCCTGATTCTAGTGATCGTGCTAATTATTTAAAACAAATTCACGAATTAGCTGAATCAGTAAGCTAGTTGGGGGAAAACTAGCGAAGATACTGTTGGCGAGTGCGACTCGTTTCTACGTTTCTAGTTGACGAATGTATTGTAAAGGATTTTCCATTAATTTTAAGATAAAACAAAAAAGAACAAGACCATAAAAAATACCGTCATCAAAGATGTTCCTATTAACGCATAAGCAATTTGTCCATTTAGCATTCCAATAGCTAAAATAAGGCAATTAATCACCATGAATACTCCTAGAAAAACTAAATTCTCAATCCCATCACCAATTAATGGATCATCAAGGTTATCTACCGAAGAAGAATCAGGAATGGGAATTACAATAGGATCATTCGTATCTGTAGAATTATTGATTGTATAAGTTACAATTTGTTGCTTATTACTTGTACTACTTAGTTGGCTCGACTCCCAAGTATTTTTGTTGACTAAACCTTCTCTTTGGATTATCAAAATAAATACAGTAATTTTAATGGTTTCGACATAATCTTATCTACTCATTGAGTGAAACTATAAAGATTGATCATCATTATTAGGTGAATTAAGTACAGAAATTTTATGATGGGGAATACCCAAAGAAATACCCATTTCATCAAAAGCTTGTTTAACCCTGAATCGAAATTCTCGGCCAATTCCCCAATGTTCACTGGGTTGGGTTCTAATTAAAACATGAATCAAAATCCCTTCATGAGATACATCATCCACCCCTAATACCTCCATCGGGTCGAGAATTTTGCTGCCCCATTCTGGTTCCTTTTGCATTTGATTAGCCACTTGAGTCATGACAGAAATAGCTTTTTTAATGTCTTCATTCCAAGCAATTTTGATGGTAAAGTTCACCCTTGACCATTCCTTGGTATTATTAATTACGGTGTTAATCCTACTATTAGGAATAGCGATCACTTGTCCATCAAGATTACGTAGAGAAGTAACAAATAAATTAATATTTTCTACTAAACCTGCCATCCCTCCACCCACATCAATAACATCCCCAATAGCATAACGATCACTACATAAAATAAGTACCCCATTAAGCATATCTTCTAATAGGTTACGGGACAAAAAAGCAAGAGCCAGGGTTAAAACTCCGGCACCTGCTAAAACGGAAAGATTAAGCCCAATGAGCCACACACTGCCATAAATACCTAAAATAAATAGGGTAAAACTGGTGGCTTGTTTAAGTACGATTGAATAAGTATTAATTCTAAGTGTATAACGATTAGAAGTCGGATTAATGACTTGCGCTTGATTTGCCCAACGATGAAGATAATAATCGATAATAAAATCGGTAATTTTATCGAGAATAATTAATCCTATCCACAAAAACATTAAGTTGAGACTCTCTCTGAGAAAATAAACTGATAAGAAACGGCTGTTACGAAAGATCAAAGTAATAATAATTAAACTAGCAAGTAAACTGAATACCTGAAAAATAAAAGAAAGTCTCAGTAATAACTGAAAGAAATTTCTTTGCTGTTTAATTATATTTTGCTGTTGTAAGATTATTTTTTGTTTTGAACGAAACAAGCGAGCATAAAACCATTTATTTTTTTTGATGATTTTTTTGATTGTTTTAAAACTTTTAGTCAAAAAGAGTGGTGCTTTGACTTTTTTTATATCGGAGTTTAGAGATAGATTATTGTTGTCTTTTGCATTAGGATTATCCTGTTTATCATTCAAATTACTAGAAGTAGCTGCTTCAGGATTTAACGTAATAGATTCTGTTAAATCTTTAAGTTTTTTTCTAAGTTTATTATCGCATTTTCTCAAAAAGTTTCTAATCAATTCTAGTAAAATGATCAAGAGCAATGTCATCCCTAGAATGATAAGAGAAAGAATCAATCTCCGTTGAGGATGCCGATAATCAAATTCATATCCCCAAAAAGCATTACTAAAGGAGAGTCTAATATTATTTTGCCAAATTCTTGCTAAATTTTCAACCGTTGTTCCATTCGCTCTGGCATCTATTGCTGTTACGGTAATAATTGATTGTGAGGCAATTCCTAAATCAAATTCGTCTGGAATATAAACAACGGTGTGATTATTTTTGATGCCAATTTTAATAGTTGGTGTCCAAGGATGAAGGGGTTTAACAGTGGTAGATTTCCATAAATTTTTAACTGCGCTAGGTATCCAGAATTTCCAATCTGTAACCTCAATTTTTTCAGAATTCGGTTGATTGCGAATAATATTTTTAACAATTCTGTTAAAAACCTGTTCAATTACTTTAGAGCGTTTTTCTATTAATTGGCTAACTTCAGAATTAGATTGATTAATGTCTTTTAAAATAGCTAAAGTTAGCTCAGGGGTGAGCAATTCGGTTTGAATATTACGAGAATCATCATGAATATAAACATCACTACACCAATATCTTCCACAGGTATAGGCTTTATTGAGATCCCAAGGAGGTGTTTTACTGTCGGGACTATTGTTGGAAGGAGAAAATAGGCTAAGTTGTCCAAAACTTTCTGTTGTCCAAGTTAAAGTTAAGGTTAAACTTAAAATAAAAATGATAATTAATCTAGAGATAGGTAATCGCAATTTTTTGATTGCTTGAGCATCAATTTTTGCTAATTTTAGATTTTTCATAATAATTTTTATGGTTTTCTTATTTTAACAAGAGGATGAATTTTATACTCTGATTAAAGGTAATAGTTAAAATCGGTAAATACATGAAGAGTTGACAAAAGAACTGATAACTGATAATTGATAAATGATGACTGATGACTGTTAAAAAGAATATTCTAATCCTGTACTAAAAAACATATTTAGATCAGGATTTTCTTCTAATACTTTGTCACTGCGATGACGCAAAAATAAACGACTAACAAATGACCATCTTTCCGTTATGGGATAAGACAGTTCCGTATTAGAGGTTAATACCAAGTCATCTAATTCATCTAAGGCCGGTAAAAAGGCAAAGGTGTGATTAATTTTAGCCTTACCTACCGAAAAACCACGACCTAAAAAAATAATCCCTAAAGTGGGACTGGCTTCGTTCTTTCTTTGTTTAAAATTAACATAATCATATTCATAACGAGGTCCCACACCTAACTGAAAATCTAGAAACTCATTGTTAGATTTACCACGCCAAAGATTTAACCCTGCACCCAACCATAAACCCGTAATGATGGTTAAATCTTCGTCATCATTTCTAGCAGAATATAAGTCTTCATTAACACTACTAAAAAAGTCAACAAAAAAATTCCAATCTTCATCAAAATGACGACGATAAACAGCCGTCATTAAACCCCCTGGTCGATAGTTATTAACCGAACGACTGCTATCATAACCAAAGTAAAGATTCCCATCAAACCGAATATCTTGTTTTGTCCATTGTTTGCCATAATCAATATCAACCCCTAAAAATCCAGTCGTATCTCTAAAAGAGGCAACATTCCCTGTTACTCCCATTTTAAATTGACTAGGGGTTTCTTTAAAGGGAAATTCTGGGGAGGGTTGAGATGCTTTTGCGGTTAAAGTTTGGCTTTGAGATAAAAATAATGCTGCTTTTTTTTCTTGTTGCATTGTTTCGTATTGAAAAGCAGCATTTAATAATAATTGTCCTTGGATTAATTTATTATCTAAAGTATTAATGAATGGTATCGCTTGATCCAATACATTTAAAGCTTGTTTGTTTTGTCCAATTTTATAATAATAATTAGCTATTTCAATAATTGCGGTTATTTTTAATTCTTGTTCATCAAAATTTTCAGCAAAGGATAAAGATTGTGCTAAAATTTCCTTGGCTTGTTCAACTTCTCCAATTTTATAATAGGACAAAGATAAATCATTTAATAACTTAACTTTAAGTTGTATATTATCAATCTGATCAATCATTTCTAGATTTTTATCAAGAGATGATTTGTTAATAAGTCCGTTGTTTTGATTGGCTACATTCCAAGGAAGGTTGTGAGCATCAGAAAATAATTCTTCAGCCATAACAGCAGGATTCATCGTCAAGAATAATCTAACCAAAAAAAAAGCACTCATTAATTGTTTATCAAATAATAAGAAAGACATGAGGTACTAATAAAATAAGCTATTTTATGGTCGTTTATTAAACATTTTCTAAAGGTAATCATACCGTATTGACTTCAGAAATTCAAGAAAACATTTTCGGTAAAGACTGTACAGTTTGAGCGAGATCCCGACTGACAATAGATTGTAATTTGGTACGAATTTCGGGTTGGGTTTCTAGAAATTTTCGGAAGGGTTTTACTGACCAACAGATATAACGGGAAGAAACTTTCAGCCTTATGGTAAGGGGCAGAGGATCTCCGGTGAACTGAGAAGATATACCAATCAGTTTGCCTTCGGGAATGGTTAATAGTTCTTTCTCTTCGAGGATGGCCACTGCCTCCCCAGAACATAAAATCATGACTGAGGTGCTGACTTCCCCTCGATTAAGTAGGATTTCTTCGGGTTTTCCCTCCTTCCACTCTCCCCAAGTCAGCACTTTGAGAAATTCCCGACGACTAAGACTTTTAAACGCTAAATTGTACAATTTTTCTTCTTCGGAGTTAAGTTTAACCGGTCGCTTTGCGAGTAATAGAATAATCACATTGACAACGTTAACCCCCATAAACAGCAAATTCCAAAATACAGGAGTCCAGAGGGGAGGTGACTGTAATAAGCAATAGGGAATAAAGGTTAATTGTGCGCCAATGGCAAGAAGACGTAATGCCAGAATACTACGAACGCTGAAAGAAATTAGGGTGAGAATACTTGATAAATTAACGAGAACGTCAGGGGTTAACCAATTCGGCGGTAACTGGGATAAGATAAGAGCGAGGATGATTCCAAGGAGAATGAAACCAGTAAAAAACCACAACTTTTTTTTCATTTTGATTCTAAATAAGCTGTTAAGGATTTCAATTTTATCAATATTCAAGGAGGAAGAAACGGTAAATTTGCCCTCAGAGGAGCCATACTAACTGCTGCCTTAGATCAACAAGAAGGGAAAACTTCTGTCATTATTAACCTTTACCTTTTAATCATTCTGTACTCTTCCACACGAACGGGAATGATTCTAACTACAAAATCAATAGATTTAACTCCCATGTTTGTGAGAGCATCGAAAACCCGTTTTTCAGCAGCTTTTAAATATTCATCTGTAATGACATCTTCTGGGGCGTTAGTCAAAACCATGATATAAGCGGTGGTTCCTTCTAGCTGGACATCAATATGATTAACTTGAGTTTGTAGGGAAATCTCAGGATGTTCTTCTCTCAGTTTGCGTATTTCCAATTGAACACGACTAGCAACAATAAATTCTTTCATCGAACCCGTTAAGGGACCACATACCAAAGCAATAATTAATAACCAAATTAAGAGAGGTTGAAATACTTTGTGAAAACTGCCATAGGATTGAGAGAGAAACACCAGACAAGCAGTAAAAGTAATCCCTGCTAAGTTAACAATAAAGAGTAAAAAAGAGCCTACAGATACGTCCCAATTACTGATAATCAGTGAACCAATGTGTTCGACTACTATTTTGTTGCCAATTCCTAACCCTAAACCAGTGACGCATAGAGGAGGAACAAGCGCAACGGCGATCGCAACACCAGCAATGGAACTGGCGATACTTTGACGAGTCAGCGAAAAGGAACCCGCCGCACCAGCAGCAATGGCAATTCCCAAATCAATTAAATTGGGCTGTGTTCTTGCCATCACTTCTTTCCCAACCACATCTACAGGAATCAATAAACCAAGAATAAATGCAATTGAGATAGTAAAACTAGCACCCAAAGCAACAGTGATCATCGATCGCTTATACAACGTCCAATCTCGTGTAACAATGGCAAAAGCCATACTGAGGATTGGATTCATCAAAGGAGCAATAATCATCGCCCCAATAATCACCGCCGTACTATCCTCTATCAGTCCAAAACTGGCGATTACCGTAGCACAAATTAATAAGAAAAAGAAACCAAAAGAAGGTATAGATGCAGCTTCACGGTTTAATCTTACTTCTTCAACTGTTAGAGGTTTCTCTAAATAGACACGCCAACTCGATGAAATTGCTTTCCAGAAAATTAAAAGTTGACGCAAAAAACTGTTATTAAAAATTAGCTTCAGGAAACCGCGTTTTTTCTGCTTATTCATCTTTGTGTGTTTAAGTTTTGGAATAAAAGTGATTTATTTTTGCTTCCTTAGAGTACAATAATACGAATGACTACATCCTAGCAACTGAAAACCTTGAAACAGAGGCATTATTGTTTACATCAAATGATAAGATAAAATCTCCGAAAATAGGATTCAAGTTATGACAGAATGTTCTGAAAATTATGAATAATGGCTGGATGTATCGAGAACAAATTAAGCCTAACCATGCAGGATTAACGGTATTAGAATATTATACTCAAAACTATCATCATTCAACTCCGCAACAATGGTTAGAAAGAATCCTATCGGGTCAAATTCTTCTTAATGATAAAACTGTTACCCCTGAAACTATTTTAGAAAGCGGACAAAGGTTAAGTTATCATCGTCCTCCTTGGACAGAACCGGATGTTCCTCTAGATTTTGATACTGTTTATGAAGATGATCATCTGCTTATTATTAATAAACCGTCTGGTCTTCCTGTGTTACCAGGAGGCGGATTTTTAGAACATACTTTATTATGGCACTTAAAACAACAATATCCTCAAAATAAAGTAGTTCCTATTCATCGGTTAGGGAGGGGAACATCGGGGTTAATGTTAATGGGAAAAACTGCGATCGCTCGTTCCCATTTAACTCAACAAATGCGAGAACATAAAATAAAAAAAGTGTATCGAACGTTAATTGGTTGTAATAATCTTCCTGATAACTTTATTATTGATCATCCCATTGGCAAAATTTCTGATCCCGTTTTGGGTTATATTTATGGAGCAAAAGTTGATGGAAAGTACGCTTATAGTGAGTGTCGTATTTTAGAAAGATATTCAGATAAAACCCTATTAGAAGTTACTATATTAACCGGTCGTCCTCATCAAATTAGAATTCATTTAGCGACTATTGGTTATCCTTTACTGGGTGATCCTTTGTATACCGTTGGGGGAATTCCTAAAACGGGATTTAACGAGCAAAACGACATAATTAATGTTCCTGGAGATTGTGGTTATTTTCTCCATGCTTATCAACTTTCTTTTGTTCATCCCGTGAACAATCAATGTTTAACCTTTACTTGCGAAAGACGGTTTTTAAAATTAAAAAGATAGATAAAAGTCTAATTTCTAAACTCAAATCACTTTTTTCATTAGAAGATAAGATAGGTTTAAGAATCGGATTTGGTATAAAACAGTAATCAAAGGGAAAAAAGATTAGGAGGCAGTTATCTAAGGATAATAACTGCCTCCTGGTACTCGAAATAAGATCAACGTCAGAAATAATCAACTTCCTTCTTGTTGTAATTTTTGTCCAATTCTGGGTTCAGTTCCGGCAAACAAACGCATAATATTGGTGCGATGACGGAACGTAACATAGAATCCAGCAATTATGCCAAATAAGCAATAGGGTAAAGGCTGATGTAAGCCAAACATGAGAATATTAACAGCAAGGACTCCAGTAATCGAACTCAAGGAGACGATACGAGATACACTTAACATCGCTAAAAAGCTACCTAACGTACCTAAAGCAACGATAGGGTTAAGGACAAATAAAACCCCTAAACTGGCAGCCACAGATTTTCCGCCGGTGAAATTGAGGAAAATAGACTTACTGTGACCAAACACAGCAGCGATGGCCGCTAAAATCACTAACCAAGATTTCCACTCCAGGGGAATCATTTCGCTGGTTTGGAAGAAAAACCATGATTTAACGACAATCACAGCCAACATTGCCTTAGCTAAATCTGCACTTAAGACAAAAATAGCGGCTCCTTTGCCCACGGTTCGTAAAATATTGGTGGCACCGGTTGATCCCGAACCATGTTGGCGGATATCAATGCCTTTGAGGGATAAAGCGGTCAGATATCCTGTGGGAATAGAACCCAGGAGATAGCCGACAAAAATCAGTAATGCGCTAATGAGAAAAGCCATAAGTCATCAGTAAAATTAAAGGTGGTCAAAATTTTTGTTGTTTAATAGAGATAGCTGCTCATTTGTTGCGGATCGGGGGCAAAAGCCAACCACAAGGGAAATTGCAGCAACGAGAGGCTAATTTGTTCTTCCGCTTCATCAATGATGACGAGAGGGAGAAATTCATCCTCTGCTAATCGTTCTGCTTTTTGAACCAAAGCATCGGGGGACTCAAATAACACCACTCCCCTTTCTGGACCGAAATCACCGCGGGAAATCCCTAAACAGTCTTGCAGTCCCCTGCGCCATTCCCCCAGTCTTTCTGGAGTATTGGCTAAAATTAGAAAGCGAGTGCGATCGCCGTGCAGTTCATTGAGGACAGAAATAACCGCAGAAGCCACTAAAATATTTTGTAAGCGACTTCCCATCGATTTGATTGTACCCCTTCCCCCTTGAGAGAAGAACCATTTTTGCACTCTTTCGGCGTGGATGGGTTCAAAGGTTCGGCGTAATTGCCAGGGGGGTCCATAATAGTCAGGATTTTTACGATACTGTTCTAAAATTTGCTGAATTTTACGAGTTTGTTCTGCAAATTCCTGCGGTGCGAACTGAACCGTTGACCCACTGGTTGAAGGGGGTGTCATTGGTTCTGCCGATTCTTCCCAACTCTGTTGGGTTGGCAAATCTAATTGTTCAGCCGCAGCAGCGAGATCCTGTAAACTTCCCACCAAATAATCTTTAAAACCCTGTACCCGAATAGCCAAGTCTTGGGAGATTCCGGCGAAGGTGGTCTTCATTTCTTCACGAATCCGATCCCGACGACGTTCTAATTGTTCAACAGAGAGTTCTAGGGTTTGCTTTTTTTGCTGAAGTTCTTTTAGTCCTTCAATGATCATTTTTTCTAGGGTTTGTTCGACTGTCTCGGTTTTCTCTGACAGTTTTTTCGCTTTACTGGCTTCTAAGGCTTCAATTTCAGCAATAAGACCCTGTTTCTGTTGTTTTAATTCCTCAACCTCTTGAGTCAGTTTCTGAGCCGTTTGTTCTAAATCCACGGCTTGAGGTGACTCATCAATAGCGGATACGTCCTTATCTGATGAATCAATCGCTGGCGTTTTTTCCCCCTGTATATCGGGAAGGTTTAACGGTTCCAACCCTTCTTTTTCCTCTAAAGAAGCTTTTTCTTGAGGGATATCTGGGGTAAGCTCGGGGTTAGAAAATTGGGGAACGTCTGAGGTCATGGATTTAGGGTAAGGGACAGGGTTCAATAGGGGAGATTTTGATTAAGTTTAGTAACAGGCTATGGAAGATAACAGTGGACAGATTGGTATCATCTGTGCGCTTATGGGTGATTATCATCGAATACACCTAACTTTGTTTGTGTTTCCTAAAACCACCTAGTTTTGATTGGTTACCTGTTGCCCATTTTGTTAACCAAAGGGAGTTAGCTTATCTTGAGTTTATCGTCTCATTGGTGTTCATTTCAACCCATCTTCTCTCATTTTATCAAAATTGCAGAATCTTTCCAAACAGGCGGTAAGTGTTTGGGGATCAAAGATTATGGGGAGAAAATGAATGCTTTTTACTTCCTTAAAATAAAATAAAATTGGCACTGGTTGCCAAAATATTTGCCAATTTTCCCACTCGCTGTAGGGGAAACTACGAATACGTTGATTAGAACGATAAACATCTAATGCAGTTGGGGTAAATTGTAAGCGAATGGTAACGGTTTGCAGTAGTAAAAAGAGACCGAATAATGCTAAAGGTAGACTAATCCAAGGTTGGATCAATAATGTGGCGATCGCCATCAGGAGCAAAACAATAGGTATTTTATAGCTTGGGGCCAGTTCAATGGTTTGCTGGTTGACACTGGGGGGAGTTACAGAAGTCATAGTAAGGGGAAAAATCTGTATGGAGCAGGACAAGTATGGGACAATGGGGAAAGGGATAGATTACGGACAAATTAGCTCCCAGGATAACATCTATCTCCTGATTTATGGAACCGTTGTCGTCAAGTTTTTTTGAATTTACAATGCTGAAGTTGTTATTTTTGTCAACCCCTGTCGGACCATTGGGTTCAGGGATCGGGGGAGGGGTTGAGTTAACCCTAGTTAACCTCGCTCAAGAAATGAGTCAACGGGGACACCAAGTAACAGTCGTCGGGCCAGAAGGTTCCACTATTAATCACGTGTCTTGTCAAGAAATTTCAGGAACTTGGCAAGAAATGATTCAAAACAATCATCGGGACACACCGATTATTTTGCCTGAAAATTCGGTTTTGGGTAATATGTGGGATTATGGCAGAAGAGTTCAAGCTAATTATGATCTAATTGTTAATTTTGCCTTTGATTGGTTACCTTTTTATTTGACTCCTTTTTTTGATGCGCCTATTGCTCATTTTATCAGTATGGGGTCCATAACAGACGCTTTTGATGAGATTATGAACCGAGTGGCCATAAAATACCCCAAAACCATTGGGGTTTATACTCATTCTCAAGCTGAGACTTTCCCTTTTAATAGTATTTGTCGTATCTTAGGAAGTGGCTTAGATTTATCTTTATATAATTATTGTGATACCCCTAATAATTATTTAGCGTGGGTGGGAAGAATTGCTCCTGAAAAAGCGTTAGAAGATGCCATAGAAGCAGCAGAAAGGGTCAATATTCCTTTAAAAATTTTTGGCAAGGTGACAGACGAAGAATACTGGCAAACCATTCGTCAAAATTATCCCCATGCACCCTATGAATACGAAGGCTTTTTTAATACCGTAGAATTACAGGAAAGGTTAGGTCAATGTAAGGCTTTATTGATGACTCCGCGATGGGTAGAAGCGTTTGGAAATGTAGCCATCGAGGCGTTAGCTTGTGGGGTTCCTGTTATTGCTTATCAACGGGGAGGCCCCGCAGAAATTGTACAGGATCAAAAGACAGGATTTTTAATCGAACCTGACAGTATTTCTGGGTTAGTTGAGGGGATTAATCATATTGATAAAATTGAGAGAAAGCAATGCCGTCAACAAGCAGAAGCCAATTATTCTCTTAAAGCATTAGGCGATCGCTTTGAAAGCTGGTTTGATGATTTAGTTAAACGCTGAATTCAACAACCCTAACTTACTCCGTTTTACTACGTTGAAGGCACGGGATTGCTACTCCTAAAAGTGGCAACGTAAGCGTTGAATAGCTCAGTTTAGCCTAGTCTTGGAACACACTCTCAAATGCTTGTCTAGTTTGAGTTATCTGTAAGTTTGTT
>JAAUYH010052520.1_pt1 | contig 25647 bp, 25 predicted proteins | sample 7278061 | NCBI WGS metagenome assembly JAAUYH01 (sample SAMN14350203, study PRJNA611818) | marine sediment metagenome | isolation source: surface marine sediment (0.6m) | place: French Polynesia: Moorea | collected 2018-08 | reverse complement strand
GAGGTGATTTCCAAGAAAGAATATACCACCTTTAAAAAGGTAAAACTAATGCTGCGTAACTGGATCCATCTATGAAAGGTGGTATATTCTTTCCGGGAAAAGGCCTGAGCAAAATAGTGAACTGTGAACTCCAAACTCTAAATCCATTATGGGTAGGGCAATGCCTGGTCTCTGACGAACTTTGAACTCACATTATGGTGGATACAATAGAACAATCTCAACTGAAGCTACTATCTCAAAAAAAGGGTTTATTTTGGGAAGCACGTACTCGCATTTTAGCTTGGTATGCCCTCTTGATGGTGTGCTTGGTAGGTTTATCTATTCCTATTTTTACCCGATTAGTTATTCAGCAAGTAGATGAGAGAGTAATAGAGGATTTAACTGAAGAATTAGAATCATTTCAAGAATTTCAAGAATCTATTGTTCGACAAAAAGAACTCGATTTAACTGTGCCAAAAACAACGGCAGCAGTTATTTTTGAGGATTTTTTAAATTCTCAAATTCCTGGGGACAAAACTTTTTTAATTGCCACAATTAATGGTGAATTTTATCGTGCCAGTCCTTCTGCATTACCTGAAGTACTGAGAGAAGATTCACATTTAATCAAAGTTTTAGCCCAAACTACTCTAGCTGTAACAGGTCAAAATATAGCCCCCGATCCCGAAGCTGGGGATTTTCTTTATAACACTCAACCCTTAGAAATTAACGACAATGTTGTCGGTGTTTTGATTGTTGCTAGTAGTGCGGATGGAGAACGAGAAGAAGTTTTTGCCACAGTCTATATAGTTATCCAAGTGTTAGTTTTTGCTCTATTTATTGCCTTGATGTTAGCTTGGATAATTGGAGGACAAGTTTTGCGTCCACTACGAACCCTCACGCTGGCTGCTAGTTCTATTGGGGAAAGCGACTTAACCCAAAGAATTCCGATTCGTGGTCAAGGAGAAATGGCGGATTTGGCTAAAACTTTTAACAAAATGATGGAGCGCTTAGAAAAAGCCTTTAAAACTCAGCGTAATTTTATTAATGATGCCGGTCATGAATTACGTACTCCCATTACCATTGTTCGCGGTCACTTAGAATTGTTAGAAGACGATCGAGAAGAAAGAAAAGCAACCATCGACTTGGTTTTAGATGAACTCGATCGCATGACTCGCTTTGTAGATGATTTAATTTTACTCGCCAAAGCCGAACAAGTATCTTTTTTACGTCTAGAAACAATCGATTTAGCAACTTTTACCGAGGAACTATATTTTAAAGCTAAATGTCTGGGCGATCGTAACTGGAAATTAGCAAAAAAAGGTCAAGGAACAATTATTGGCGATCGCCAACGTCTGACCCAAGCAATGATGAATTTAGCCGAAAACGCTACCCAACATACAAAGTTAAAAGATACTATTGCTCTCGGTACATATATCCGCGAAGAACACGTCCGCTTGTGGATAAGAGATACGGGAGAAGGCATTCAGCTTAAAGACCAAGAAAGAATTTTTCAACGGTTTGCCCGTGCTAGTAATACCCGTCGTCGTTCTGAAGGGGCTGGATTGGGTTTGGCTATTGTTCAAGCGATCGCTCATGGTCACAATGGTCGTGTAGAGTTGTATAGTCTACCAGGAATAGGTTCGACCTTTACCCTGATTATCCCTCTAAAACCTAGTTAAGTTAGATAAGCCAAAAAATAATCATGACTTCTATTCTTATAGCTGAAGATGAACCTCGTATCGCCTCTTTCATAGAAAAAGGTTTAAAAGCCAAAGGTTTTACTACTGCGATCGCCTCAGATGCGACATCAGTGGTGCCAATGGTGTTTAATGATAGCTTTGACTTACTACTATTAGATTTAGGCTTACCAGAAAAAGATGGCTTGGTAGTTTTGGAAGAATTACGAGGTCAAGGAGCAGATTTACCTATTATTATTCTCACAGCCCGCGATGATATCAATGATAAGATAGCTGGCTTAGAAGGAGGTGCCGACGACTATATTACTAAACCTTTCCGCTTTGAAGAGTTAGTCGCAAGAATTAATTTGCGTCTGCGCTCTAATCAAACTACTTCTACTACTAAAAATACTGTTTTACAAGTATGTCAGATTGTTCTCGATCTACGTACTAGAAAAGTAGAGTATCAAGGCAGACAAATAGAGCTTCCTGCTAAAGAATTTACCTTGCTCGAAACCTTGATGACGCATCCAGGGCAAGTAATGACGAGAGAGCAGCTTTTAGACCGAGTTTGGGGCTATGATTACTCTCCAGGTTCCAATATTGTTGATGTTTACATCGGTTATTTACGCAAAAAATTAAGCAGTGAGGCGATCGAAACAGTCAGAGGAGTCGGTTATCGATTGCAAGGTTAATTAAGTTAGTTATTCACTGAGTATTGCTCGAACAATCATGACTCGTGTATACAAAATATTGTTGTTTATTTTCCTTGGTGTATTTACTTATGCCTGTAATAATCAATCACAACTCAATTTGGAAAAATTAACCATTGGAGTAGTCAGTTATGGAGAAGGGTCAGTATCGATATCGAACTATGAACGTTTGCAGCAATATTTAGCCCGCAAGACCCGTTCGATTGTAGAATTAGAGCCTACCTATAATGAATTACGAGCTTTAGAGCAAATTCAAAGAAAAAACTGGTCGATTGTGTTTGCACCTCCAGGACTCGCAGCACTCGCCATCGACAGAGAATTGTACAATCCGATTTTTCCTTTAGAGAAAGTTAGTACCTTAGAAAGATCGGTAATAATAGCAAGAGCCGATAGCGATATTACCAATCTTGGAGATTTGTCTAATCAAACTATAGCCTTAGGCAAAAGAGGTTCGGCTGCGGGTTACTATTTACCTTTATACGATCTTTACGGTTTAACTTTAGCTAAAGTAATTTTTGCTTCTACTCCCAAGCAAGTTTTGAATTTAATTAGTGAAGGAAAAGTAGCATCTGGTGCGTTAGCAGAATATGAATACGAACGCTATCAACAGGATTTTCCCGACACCAAATTTAAAATATTACATAAAAGTCGTTGGATTCCTGCGGGGGTAGTCCTACTCAGCCCTAACATTGAATACAATCAACAAGAACAAATTAAAACAATTATGATAGAAGCTCCTGCTGATATTATTGCCGATGCAGGTTACGTTCCTAGTTTTGAAGTTCCCGACTATCAAGAATTTATTAAATTAGTCAATAAAATTAAACCCTTAGAAGAACAAGTGCGTCAAACTCCTGCTACTTTAGTTATTCAGCAAGAATAGCAAGAGGAAATTGCGGTGCGCGGGGAGGGGGGTTTTAGAACCAAATGGATCGACTACAAGCACAGAGCCTAAAACTATTGAAAACCCCCCTTCCACCCCCGCTGGGGTTTCCCCGTGCCGAGGGAACGCGCACCAAGACAGGGATTAGTTTCCTAATTTCTAAAAGCTAACGGCTAATAACTTTTATCTGTTATCCTTTTTTAACTGTAAGGCTATTTAAATAAATTTCTATGGCTAACTATTTATTAGAAGTTGGAGTTGAAGAATTACCTGCTAGTTTTGTGCAAAGCGCGATCGCTCAATGGCAAGAACTAATCCCTAAAAGCTTGAAGTCAGAATTTTTAACTCCTGAAGCTATAGAGGTTTACGGCACGCCTCGTCGTTTAGCAGTTTTAATTAAAGGTATTCCTAGTAAGCAAGCAGATAGGGAAGAAGAAATTAAAGGCCCCCCCGTCAAAGCAGCCTTTAAAGACGGTCAACCCACTAAAGCAGCAGAAGGTTTTGCTCGCAAGCAAGGAGTAGCTGTAGAAGAATTAGAAATTAGAGATACTCCTAAAGGAGAATTTATCTTTATCCAGAAAAAAATTAAGGGACGAAATGTCACAGAAATTTTACAAGAATTATCCCCTCAGTGGATCGTCCAATTAGAAGGAAAACGCTTTATGCGTTGGGGAGATGGAGATTTACGTTTTTCTCGCCCTATTCGTTGGCTAGTTGCCTTACTAGATGAAGATATCTTACCTCTAGAACTGGTTAATGGCTCAGAAACAATTAAGAGCGGTCGCACTTCTGTCGGACATCGTATTTTACACCCAGAGTCTATCTCTATTCCCTCTGCATTAGCTTATGTCGATCGTTTGCATTCTGCCTATGTAGAAGTTGACTCGCAAAAGCGTAAAGAGAAAATAACAGCAGAAGTTAAAGCTGCAGCCAAGAAATTAGGTGGTTTTGCTCAAATTTACCCCGATCTACTGACAGAAGTTACTAATTTAGTCGAATATCCCACAGCAGTAATTGGCAAGTTTGAATCAGATTTTCTCCGTCTACCTACAGAAGTAATTACCACAGTGATGGTTACTCATCAACGCTACTTTCCGATCGAAACGCAAGAAAATAGCCAAGATAGCTTACTTGCTAACTTTATAACTATTTCTAATGGCGATCCAGCTAAACAAGAAATCATCGCCGAGGGAAATGCCAGGGTAATTCGTGCCAGACTCGCCGATGCTCAATTCTTTTATCGAGCGGATTGTGACGAACCTTTAGAAACCTACTTACCTCAATTAGAAACTGTTACCTTTCAAGAGGATTTAGGAACAATGCGCGATAAAGTCGATCGCTTGATGGAAGTGGCACAGACTATTAGCGAACAACTCAATTTAACTAAAAAACAACGGCAAGAAGTGGAAAGTACAGCCCTACTTTGTAAAGCCGATTTAGTTACCCAAATGGTCTACGAATTTCCTGAATTACAGGGAGTAATGGGAGAAAAATATGCGTTGGCTAGTGGAGAATCGGCCACCGTTGCTAGAGGTATTTTTGAACATTATTTGCCTAGAGGTGCAGATGATATTATGCCCGAAAGTTTAAATGGGCAAATAGTAGGAATAGCCGATCGATTAGATACTTTAGTCAGTATTTTTGGCTTAGGCATGATTCCTACAGGTTCATCAGATCCTTTTGCTTTGCGTCGTGCTGCTAATGCCATAGTTAGTATTACTTGGTATGCAGATTTAGGAATTAATTTAGATGAATTAATTAAACAAGGTGCAGCAGATTTTATCTCTGCCCATCCCGATAAAGAATCTCCAGTTACCTCTGTGCAAGAATTTTTTATTCAACGTATTTATACCCTCTTACAAGACGAAAAACAAATTGATTACGATTTAGTTAATGCAGTTTTAGGCGAAGATGATTTTGAATATACAGAAAGAGCATTACAAAACTTATTGGATGTGCGCGATCGCGCTGTATTTCTCCAGTCAATTCGTGACAATAAAAAGCTAGATGAAATCTATGAAACTGTAAATCGATCGACTCGTTTAGCACGACAAGGCGATCTAAATACTCGAGAATTAGACCCCAAAGCTGTAGTCAATTCAACCTTATTGGAAAAATCATCAGAACAAGCTTTTTATAATGCCCTACTTGAATTAGTACCACAAACCCAAGCAGCCCAAACAGAACGAAACTATCAATTGTTGGTAGATGGGTTAGCTAAAATTGCTCCCATCGTCAGCAACTTTTTTGATGGGGAAGATAGTGTTTTAGTTATGGCAGAAAATCCAGATGTTAAACGTAATCGTCTTAACTTGTTAGGATTATTACGCAATCATGCTAGGGTCTTAGCCGATTTTGGGGCAATTGTTAAATAGGGTTGGCTGAAAAACTTGGGTTGAAAGATCTAATCTCTGAAAGAGCTATTAGAGTGTGTCATCAATTAAAGCGTAGATGCCAATTACTGATTGGGTTTCATAGCGGTTTTCAATTGGATAGAAAACATAATTCTCAGTGGGGTCAGGTTTAGTAACCGAAGATTAGTCCACTCATATGAAAACCGCTGTCAGTCTGTAAAAATTTTTTAGTAAATAGGGCTTGCTGAAAAAGAAAGTTAAACAATACTCAATTCGGTTTGAACAAAAGGCTTAAAAGTTAGGCAAGAAGCAGAGGACAGAATAATGGAAAAGCGATTGCCTGGATTTTTGTAAAAATATGTAAAGAAATATGTACAAAATTCGAGTAAGATAGGGTAAAGTATGTTAAATATTGTTAAGCAGCCGAATGAGCTTTTTTAAACATAACCAACCTATCTTACGCCGTAAACAACAATCACTAGACATCCAAGACCGCCAGGGATTATTACAACTAAAATTATCTTTTAAAAATAAAACTTTATTTTCGACAAGCTATACCAGAATAGACCAAGCTTTTGTAGTTTGGGGTCTTATCTCAGCGTTAATCTTTATGACAGCCCAATTTAATCCTATTAGCTGGACTATTCAAGCTCTTTTTTGGTCAGTGCTTACCATAATCGGTACAATTACCATGTTTAAGATGACTCATTTTTGGGTCAAAGTAGAAAAGTTGCGCTGGGTATTATACACCTGGTCTTTTTTGATGCTTGGGGGTGTTGTTCTGACCGATCTTAGTATCTTTTTGGGTTGGGGACAGATATTAATTCATCTATGTCATCTGTGGTTGGGTTTGAGTGCTATTGGCTATTTGGTTACAGGATTGGGATTATGTTCCCGTGCTTTATTAGCTTCAGCTACTATTCATATCTTAGGTATCACCATCCTCCCCTATTTCCTTGGTTGGCAATTTTTACTAACAGGTTTGATTATGACCACTAATCTATTAGTATTCGCGGAAATCCAGTGGGATATGCGTCCTCCCATTGACAATTACGCTTTACTAACAGAAGAACAAAAGCAATTTAATAGCGAGCAATATAAATTGCGTCAAGCTTCATAACTTGACTAAAACTCCTGGCTCTTTTTGAATAGGCAGAACATCTAAGATATTATTCTCAGCACAATACTTTAAATCATCATCACAACCCAATTTGAGGAGACGTTGTCCGTGACTTGCCAGACGGAACATTTCTACCAAATTGTTTTTCCATTGAGAGTAAAGAGCGATCGCGCCAACTACCTCATCATTTCCGGTAATCTCCTCTAAAGATAATTTGGCTTGCTCTATTAAAGACAGAGCGATCGCTCCTGCACAGGCAGTATCTTCTATAGCATAGCTACCCTGCCACCCCGAGCCTACTAGCCAAACAGTTTTGGGTTGAGTTTCTAACAAATAATTAACTGCTGCTTGACAATTCACTTGAGCAGCCGTAATAACAGTAGGAGATTGGGCTACTCTTTCTAAAGCGCGAGTCCCGTTGGTAGTGGTCATAAATAATCTCTTGCCCGTGACAACTTCAGTTGTAAAGTTGAGAGGAGAATTACCTAAATCGCATCCTTCTACTTTTTCCCCTCCTCTTTCTCCTGCCCGTAAGCGTTTTTTCGGTAGCCAAGCTTCAGAAGTCTTTAGTAATAAATCTATATCACTAAAAGCTTGCACTGCTTCTGCCCCTGCATCTAGAGCAGCAGCAATAGTTGTAGTCGCTCTTAAAACATCTATCACTACAGCACAATCAGGAAGTTTTTCTAAAGGAGTAAGTTCAGGAGTGTGGTAAACAAATAGTTTCACTTAGTTACACTTAATCAATAAACATAAACTTTCGCAATTATACGTTATCTAGAACCCATTAAATGCAACTGTAAATAGTTTTATTGCGTCAAATTTATTATGTGTATAAGAGAAGATTTTTTTAATGCTGAAGGAGATAAACTATGACCCAGAGCGAGCGATTTTTTGGTTGCCTTCTAGGTAATTCTATCTATTCCTCTAAAAATAAGATTATCAGTAAAAAATGGATTGGCAGCTTATCTTTATTACTCATTCTACCTCTAGTTACGGGTAAAGTTATTTTAATCCAACCAGCTAATGCTCAAAATAGTCCTAAACAACAACTTTCTCAAGAAGCAAATATTCTCTATGTTGACTCAAAGCAAGGAAGCGATCGCCAAGGAAATGGTAGTAAGGAATCTCCTCTAAAGACTATCACTCAAGCCTTAAAAGTAGCGCAGCCCAACACGTTCATTTACCTCAATCCTGGAACCTATAGCGAACAGACAGGAGAAAGCTTTCCTTTAATTATCCGTAACAGCGTGACAATTCAAGGTAGCCCTAGTTCTAAAGGGTATAATGTCGTGATTAATGGTAGTGGCGATTTTATTAGCCCTACTGGTGCAGGACAACAAGTGACGATCGCAGCCCTCAAAGAAGCAAAGGGAATAACTGGTGTTACCGTTATCAATCCTCATACAAGAGGGCATGGACTGTGGATTGAATCTGCTAGTCCTCAAGTGATTAGTAATAGTTTTATTCGTAACGGCAATACGGGATTATCTGTGAACGGTAAAAGTAATCCCATTATTAAGGATAATTATTTTTCGCGTAATGGAGGTAATGGCTTGCTTATTTATGGCACTTCTAAACCTCAAGTAGAAAATAATGAATTTGACAATACTGGTTTTGGAGTGAGTATAGTCGAAAATGCTGCACCAATATTACGTAGTAATAGTTTTAGTAGTAATCGTATTGGCATAATTTTAGAAGGTAATGCTCAAGCTGTTTTACGCGATAATGAAATTACTAATTCTTTAGAATATGGATTAGTCGCGATCGCTCAATCTAGAGTAGATTTGGGGACAGTTACTCAACCAGGAAATAATATTTTTCGTAGTAATAAAAAGTTAGATATCCAAAATGCTACTCCTAATTTAATTACTGCTGTCGGGACAGAAATTAACGGATATACAGAAGGAAATATCGATTTTCGCGGTACAGCGAATGCTCCTATTGCTGCTAAACCACCAGAATTAAAACCTCTTAAACCTTTATCTTCCCTTCCTCCTAGAACAACAGATATATCTAGACGTTCTTCTCAACCTCTACCAATACCAGAAGTAGTTAACAGAGACAATAACACCCTACCATCACCGAAAATTATCACCTCTCCTCCATCTCCCTCATCTTCCTCATCACCCCCACCTCTCCCATCTTCCCCACCCTCCCCATCCTCAGCCAAAGAAACAAATGAGTTTATCTTTACCGCCCCGCCACCACTTTCAACTCCCTCGACTTCTTCTCCTACAGTAGAGTTTCGTAGTTCGACAGGCACTACATATGTCGATCGAGCTAAATTACCAGTACCTTCCGTTCCCCAATATAGTCCTCAAATTCAACCCTCTACTTTAAAACAATCCCCTCAAAATATGCAGATCGGTAGTTTGTCTGATGTATTAGGAGGGACATCTACAGCCAATGCTAATACGAGTACGACTAAGTATAGGGTAATTGCCGAAGCTACTAACGATAACCAAAAAACACGAGTTCGCTCTCTGTATCCTGATGCTTTTACCACAATTTATCAAGGTAAATCTATGCTTCAAATAGGAGTTTTCAGTAATAGAAATACAGCAGAAAATGTCCTGCAATCCTTAGAAAAAATAGGCGTATATGGAGTAATTCTTAATTAATTGTTTGTTATCTAGCTTTAATAGCTTGTTTTATAATAAAAGACCAGGCGATTCGCTCTAATCAATGAAGACTATGACTAATTCTGCATTCGCTGAAGGCGGAAATTTTGCCAATTTTGATTTCTTTCAGCCCCAAGCCGATCGAGATAGCCAATTACTAAAACAATTAGGTTTTATCCCCGGATTGAAAGAAGTTTTAATGTTACGACAAGTGCACGCTTTGGAACACGCAACGGTTTGGATTTTAAGCGATCTAGAACAAAAAAGACAAAACCAAGAAGCTGACATTCCAGCCAATCTTAATGACAACGAAACGATTGGAGGAATGTCTACAGAAAAAGGCTTTTATCTTTACGGAGAAATTAATTCCTTAAAACTAAAACGTGCTGTCTGCTTAGCTTTGAATCGTCTTAAACAAGGAGAATGGGATTTAGCTATTCATCCTCGCTGCGGTACAAATATCTCTGTTGCTATGTTATTGACCACAGGAGCTATTTTAACTACCTATCTTTTTCTACCACGAGATCCTTTGGGACAACTCTTAGGGTTAGGATGTGCTACTACTGTAGCTAGTTGGCTAGCACCAGATATTGGCACATCGGTACAGAAATACTTCACTACAGCTATTCCCTTTAATCTCAAAATTCGAGAAATTGCTGAAACCGTTGATAATTTGGGTCGTACAGCCCATTTTGTCAGTTTGCAATGGCAAAACTCGCAATAAAACTTAAAGTTGTCACTTATGACAGAGGAGCGATCCAGTAGTATTTTGATATCTAAAGTTATTTGATTAAAAATCTATGGCAATTAAACGAGGATCGAAAGTTAGAATTCTGCGCAAAGAATCATATTGGTATAAAGATGTAGGCACAGTTGCTAGTGTCGATCAAAGCGGTATTCGTTATCCGGTAATCGTCCGTTTTGATAAAGTTAATTACACTGGCTTTAGTGGTAATGCTGGCGGTGTAAATACTAATAACTATGCTGAAAGTGAATTAGAAGAGGTTAGCTAAAAACTTCTGCAAACTTCATCAAACTTCAGCGAAGACTGATAGGCTATTCTTAGTTATTTGAAACTAAAGGATAGTCTTAAGTTTGCCAGAACTACCAGAAGTAGAGACAGTAAGTCGGGGTCTAAATCAATTGACCCTTCAACAACAAATCATGGGTGGGGAAGTGTTACTAAAAAGGACACTTGCTTACCCTGTTTCTATCCACGATTTTTGGCAAGGAGTAAAAGGAGTCTCGATAGCGAATTGGCAAAGACGAGGAAAATATTTATTAGCTAAGTTGGCAACTCCATCCAATCGAGATGCAGGTTGGTTAGGAGTACATCTACGTATGACCGGTCAACTTTTGTGGGTCAAGCAAGATGAAACACTACCAAAACATACCCGCATCCGTCTTTTTTTTCCCTGCAAGCAAGAATTACGCTTTGTCGATACTCGAACTTTTGGCAAATTCTGGCTTGTTCCCCCTGGCATAGAACCAGAAAAGATCGTTAAGGGTTTGCAAAAATTGGGCCCCGAACCATTTTCCGAGCAGTTTTCCCTATCTTACTTTAAAGACAAATTACACTCTAGTCACCGCCAGATTAAAACTTTATTACTAGATCAAGGAATCGTAGCAGGAATAGGCAATATCTATGCCGATGAAGCTCTGTTTAAAAGTGGTATCAAACCAGAATCGGTTGCTACCAATTTAACCGATCGCCAGATCGAAAACCTTCACAGTGCCATTATTGAAGTTTTACAAGTTGCCGTAGATAACGGTGGAACAACTTTTAGCGATTTTCTCAATTTGCTAGGAGTAAGCGGTAATTATGGGAATTTCGCTTGGGTTTATGGCAGGAAAGAAGAACCTTGTCGCATCTGTGGTACTCCAATTAAAAAAATTAAGTTAGGCGGACGTTCTGCTCATTTCTGTCCTAATTGCCAAAATTAGAAAAAGTAGGTAATGGATTGGATTTTTTCCGATCTTTCCTGCCTTTTTCATCTTTTCTATTTAAATTTAATCTACTTGAATGAGGGCTAGATCGATATAATTTCCTTCAGGTTGAGTAATGTTTGCTTTTACATTAGGACCGAAAAATTTTTCAATTTTTTCTTGTCTTTCTTGCCACTGTTCTAAAGAGATAAAAGGAGAATCAAATTGCATTACCAGAGTATATGCTCCTTCTACTTGTGTTTCTTGAATACCAATTAATTCTGGTCTATCTGCATCTGAAGGACTTAAACCGATTCTCTCTAATGCTTCATCTAAATGTGCTTCTTGTCCGTAACGATAGCGAGTTACATCTTGACGTAATTGATTTTGTGTAGCGGTTGCTTGTTGTTCTCTTAAAGCGATAACTTCTGGGGTTGTAGGTTCGACATAGGGAACAGGCTTTAATTCAGCAGCTTTTAAGGCTAAACCCCCAAGTAAAATAGGTATCCCATAAAAGATCGTTAAACTAAGGCTAGCATTACCCGTAGCATAAGCAATAAAGCCTACAATAGTAAGAATCCCACCGACAGTAAGCCCAAGAAGAGCTAAAGATATTTGACGCAGCATTTTTATGTATATAATTTGATCAATATTGTTTATTTTAGAGCTAGAGTCGATACAATCACTCAAAATTATGGATAAATCTACTATCAAAGCAAGAATCACTCAAATTCAAAGTAAAAGAGAATTGCTAGTACAACTGCTAGAAACACCTAACTTAGGTACATTGAGAATTGATGTAGATCAAGCTTTAGAAGAGTTAGATGAGCTAATTGAAGAATTTCAAGAAACATTTCCAGAGGAAAAATTAAGTTAATTTAATACTCGAGCGCGCTCGACGAGCGCGCTCGAGAAAAATATTAGTGTTTATAAGGATGGCATTTAAAAGAAAATAGAAGATACTAAAGGAGAAGTAAATAACAACTAAATTTAAATACAAAATATAAACACAAAATTTTTTGACAGGATTGACACCTTCAAAGTCCAACATTAATTGTTGGGCTTTTTATTAGCAAAAACAGGCTCACGAAAGCAAAAAAATAATAGCCATTGGCAACAATTAAGCTTTATGTGTCATCTAAAATCCACTCAGAAGCTCGTTCACCCAAATCTAAAGGAATATTTATTGCTTTACCCAATCGCGGTCGATCGCGAGTTTGTTCGATAAAATTTTGGACTTGTTGAACTCCCCCCCAAGCATGAAGATAGCTAGTAATTGCTTCTAAATGTTCTAAATATTCTTGTTCGGAGAGAGGAAAAGAAGCTTGTTCTAAGTACTTCCACATTACCTGGACGAAAATGCGCCCTTTAATTCGTCGCAACTGAATATCGTAGGAACAGCCCCATTTGCTCAATAAAATCTGATGTAGTTCTTCGCCTGTCATCTTCTTTGGTTTAATAGCCGAACTCTAACTCTTTTACACTCAAATACTCAATCTCTGTAATAATTTAATACAGTAAGTTGTTAATATTCTTAAAGACAATAAACTTTATGGTTATGCTCTCGATCCTACAATGGTCACTTTTAAAGGGCAAAATATAAAGTCAGCGGTACACCGCCCTTCGGGTTCAACAGTTTGCAAAGCGTCGGGAAACCTGCCCACCGCAACTGTTTCACCGTACAACGACGGTGCCTGCGGGGGAAGGGGGCTAGAACACAATAGTTAACTGTTGGATTCACAAACATAAAATTAAATACAAGCCCCATTCCCCGACCGCATTCCGCGGTAAGTTTCGACTTTGTCCTCATTTTAGTTTACAAAAGTATACAATCGTCGTTTCACTATGACTCAAATTTCTGGCTCTTCTGATGTTCCCGATATGGGGCGTCGCCAATTTATGAACCTACTTACCTTTGGCACAATTACAGGTGTTGCTCTAGGTGCTTTGTATCCAGTCGTAAAATACTTTATCCCTCCATCTAGTGGTAGTGCTGGTGGTGGTGTAACTGCCAAAGATGCCCTTGGTGATGACATAATTGTCAGCACATATCTTCAAGAACATCAAGCAGGAGACCGCAGTTTAGCCCAAGGACTAAAAGGCGACCCTACTTATGTTGTGCTCAAAGAAGATAATACGATCGAAAATTACGGAATTAACGCAGTTTGTACTCACTTAGGCTGTGTAGTTCCCTGGAATGCCAGCGAAAATAAATTTATGTGTCCTTGTCATGGCTCTCAATATGATGCTACAGGGAAAAAAGTCAGAGGTCCTGCACCTCTTTCTTTAGCCCTAGCCCATGCTGATGTTACTGAAGATGACAAGCTAGTATTCACTCCTTGGACAGAAACCGACTTCCGTACTAATGAAAAACCTTGGTGGACTTAGTTGAGTTGAGTTGCCCTTGATGGTAACGAGGGATTGACTACCCCGCCAACTTGGTTAATTTCCAGAACATTAAGGAAAATTATTAATTTGGAGATTGTTGAGAAAAGAGATGAGAACATACATAAAATTAGCAATGGTCAGATTTGCTAAGGGCGCGATCGCCAAATTTATGGTAGTAGCGATCGCCACCGTTGCTATTTTTTTAGCTAGTGACCTAGCTTTACCTCAGTCTGCTGCTGCCTATCCTTTTTGGGCGCAGCAAACAGCCCCAGAAACTCCCAGAGAGGCGACAGGCAGAATTGTCTGTGCTAATTGTCATTTAGCCGAAAAACCTGCTGAAATAGAAATTCCTCAATCTGTGTTGCCAGATACGGTTTTTGAAGCGGTAGTTAAAATTCCCTATGATTTAGATGCTCAAGAAATATATGGAGACGGTTCTAAAGGTGGTTTGCAAGTCGGTGCAGTATTAATGCTACCCGATGGCTTTAAGATTGCCCCTCCCGATAGAATCCCTGAAGAAATGCAGGAAAAAGTAGGTGGAGTTTACTTCCAGCAGTATAAAGAAGACCAAGACAACGTTTATATTGTAGGTCCTTTACCTGGAGATCAATACCAAGAAGTCGTTTTTCCCATCTTATCTCCCGATCCCAGTCAAGATAAAAATATTCATTTTGGTAAATACTCTGTTCATTTAGGTGCGAACCGCGGACGAGGACAAGTTTATCCTACTGGTGAACTTAGCAATAATAACCAATTCAAAGCTTCTGCAACTGGTACGATCGCTGCAATTAGTGAACCTGAAGCTGGTGGCTACGAAGTAACAATTGATACTGAAGACGGTCAGGTTGTTGATACTATTCCTGCCGGACCAGAGTTGATTGTATCTCAAGGAGAACAAATCGCTGCTGGAGATGCTCTTACTAACAATCCTAATGTTGGTGGTTTTGGACAAAAAGACACAGAAGTTGTCTTACAAAGTCCTGCTCGCATCGCTGGAATGATCGCCTTTGTTGCTGGTATTATGCTTTGTCAAATTCTACTAGTTGTTAAGAAAAAACAAGTAGAAAGAGTTCAAGCAGCAGAAATGAACTTCTAAATTCATTTTTTCTAATTTAAAAGTTAAAGGACAAGTATTACATCCAATACTTGTCCTTTTTTTAGCTAAATGCAAAATTCTAATGTTTATGTTCCTGACTTGAATCTTCATTTAAGAGTTCTTCCAGAAAGTTAGAAGTTGAATCGCTAATTCCTTCTTTTGGTCTGGTATCGTGATTTTGCTCTTCCTCTTCCTCTTCCTCTTCCTCTTCCTCTTCCTCTAAATTAAGACTATTGTTTAATAGTTCCTCATTTGAATCCTGCTCTTTGCCTTCAACTAGAGCGGATAAATCATCTACAATACTATTAGCATCGCTTGGATGGTAATTTGGTTCTACTTTTTCGTTTAACCATTCGGAAATATTAGCTAATTCGCGATCGGTAATTGGTTCTTTCTGTTCTGAGGGGATTTCCCCACTAATTTCTTCAGTTATCGAAGAAAGATTATCCCAGAAATCATCCATTACACTAATATCTTTGTTGTTTGAATCAATTTTTTCATTCAACCACTCGGAAATGTTAGCCAAGTCCCGGTCAGTAATTGGTTCTGTCGGCTCTAGTTCTATTTCTGTACTCGTCTCCTCATTTTTTGTTAATGCGTCAGGTGGGGATTGAGCTATTGTTTCTGAGACTGTCAACTCTTCTGTTGAATTGCTTTCAAGGTTTTCACTTTCAACTTCAGTTGATTCAACTTTCGCTGTTGGAGTAGCCAAGAGTTCTTCAATAATTTCTTCAGATTCTCTAAAAATTTCGGGAGAAATTGACTCTTCCAAAGATGGATTATCTTCTAGGTTCAATTCTTGTTCGGAGTTTTCACTTGGAGTTTTAGGAGCTTCTACTGACCCTGGAATATCATCCAACAAATTAGCATCTGTAGCAGTCTCTATGCTGATATTGTCTCTATTGTCTATTTCTTCTATATTTGGATCTTCTTTTGTCAACTTCTCGGTAACACCAGAATCTACAGCAACTTCAGAAGTTACATTCAGCGAAGTTGGAAACGACACGCCTAATGTCTCTGTTCTATCTTCTGATGTTGTCTGTTCTTCATCTATCTGCTCTGTTTTTGAGCTAGAGCTAGGTTTGATTAATAAAAAACCCAGTAAAGGAACTAAAATAATTAGGGGAACTAACCACCACAGCTTGAAGTTCTGATTTTCATCTGTTAAAGTTTCATTACCAGAAGCTTCAGGAGCAACGTCTTGAGCAATAATAGTCTCTTTTGATTTGTTTGTGTAACTGTCTATGTGTCTAGAGTTGATAGTTAGGTTGCTGCTGCTAACAGAGGATTCTTCTTTGAGAGTAGTTATTGGCTCTGCCCAAAAAGAATAAGATTTTACTTTGTCAGAGGATGCTACCGATTTAGGCGTAATTCCACAGGTTACTAATATAGCTAATGTTAATACCGAAGTATAGTGTTTATTTAACATCGTTAATCAAAAAAACTTAAGTAATCACCAATATTTTTGATAATTATAATGTTTATTTTTTGACTTTCTATTTTCAACTCAATTATTTGACAAGTAATTGAGTTGAATTGCAGATAAGGTGACTCAAAACCCAACCATCAAGTATAATTGGGACTTGCTGTTGTCTCTGTCATAGGTAATGAGATCGCCAAAATATTTGCGTCGAACAAAAATAGTTGCCACTGTAGGTCCCGCTACTCTTAAACCAGATGTATTACGTTCACTTATTAAAGCGGGTGCTACTACCTTAAGAATTAACTTTTCCCATGGTACTCAGCAGGATCATCAAAAGGCTATTCGGTTGATTCGGCAGACAGCGTTTGAACTAAATCAACCAGTAGGTATTTTACAAGATTTACAAGGTCCCAAAATTCGGTTAGGAAAATTTGCCTGTGGTAAGATTTCTTTGCAAAAAGGAGACTCTTTTATTCTTACCAGTCGTCCTGTGGAATGCGATCGAGAAATTAGCTATGTAAGTTATCAAAACTTGACAGCAGAAGTGCCAGAAAAAGCAACTATTCTTCTCGATGATGGCAAAGTAGAAATGGTAGTAGAAAAAGTAGACTGCCAAAGTGAAAATTTGCATTGCCGAGTAGTTGTAGGTGGGCCACTGTCCAGCAACAAGGGAGTCAACTTTCCGGGAATTTATCTTTCTATCAAAGCTCTAACCGAAAAAGACCGTGAAGATTTAATGTTTGGTCTAGATCAAGGAGTAGATTGGGTAGCCCTTAGTTTTGTCCGTAATCCTCAAGATATTCTGGAAATTAAAGATTTAATTGCCAGTGCAGGCAAATCTGTCCCCGTCATTGCCAAGATTGAAAAACACGAAGCGATCGAGCAAATGGATGCTATTCTTTCCTTGTGTGATGGAGTCATGGTTGCTAGAGGAGATTTGGGAGTAGAATTACCAGCCGAAGACGTTCCTATTCTGCAAAAAAAGCTAATTGCTACAGCCAATAAATTAGGTATTCCCGTTATTACGGCTACTCAAATGCTGGATAGTATGTTGAATAATCCTCGACCTACTCGCGCTGAGGTATCTGATGTAGCTAATGCTATCTTGGATGGGACAGATGCGGTCATGCTATCTAATGAAACTGCGGTAGGTCAATATCCTGTAGAAGCAGTTATGACCATGGCAAAAATAGCTAAACGTATTGAAGGTGAACAAAAACGGATAGCACCCGATCCTAATATTAAAAAATGGTCTATTCCTAACGCTATTTCCGCAGCAGTTGGTCAGATTGCCGAACAGCTAGAAGCATCTGCAATTATGACCTTAACTAAAACTGGTTCTACTGCTCGTAATGTTTCCAAATTCCGCCCGAAAACACCAATTTTGGCGATTACTCCTCATGTTAATGTATCGAGAAGATTGCAACTGGTTTGGGGCGTTAAACCTTTACTCGTATTAGATTTACCTTCCGCTACCCAAACTTTCCAAGCAGCAATTAATGTTGCTCAAGAAAAGAATTGGTTAGATGCAGGAGACTTAGTCGTAATGACCGCAGGAACACTTCAAGGTGTTTCTGGTTCCACAGATTTAATTAAAGTCGAATTAGTGCAAGCAGTTTTAGGTCAAGGTACGGGTATTGGTCAGGGTGCAGTGAGTGGTAGAGCAAGACTAGCAAATCAGCCTAAAGATATTAAAGACTTCAATCGGGGAGAAATTTTGGTGACCTCTTCCACTAACGCGGGGTTTATAGATATAATTCGTCAAGCAGCAGGAATTATTACGGAAGAAGATAGTCTGACTAGCCATGCAGCTATTCTTGGTTTACGCTTAGGAATACCTGTTATTGTTGGCTTTAAACAGGCAACTCAAATTATTAGAGAAGGAGCGATACTAACTTTGGATGCTAAAAGAGGAATCGTTTATTCTGGAACTATGAGCAGCAACATTAACAATGGCTCAGAATTAAAGTTATCAATGCCCTAAACCCACATTTTTCACAAACTGAGCTTCAAAAGCTGTGTTTATTATAGTGTCTTGTGTCTAGGCGATCACTTCTTAACAAGACACCGTTTTTTTTTCAGTTTACTAAGCACTAAGATAAAAATGATTTCTGAACAAAACAATTGTAATATGGGTGCATTATTTGGCTTGGGTCGCAGTGGAACAACCTGGTTAGGAGCAATTGTTGCCAGTCATCCAGAAATCTTGTATCGTTTCGAGCCATTTCATCGGCTGCAAAAAATTTATATAGCCCCAAAGGTAAACCAATGTTGGTGTTTAAAGAAGTTGATTATCCTGATATGGTGGTCAAGTTTTTGACAGAGACAGAAGTACCAATTGTTTACATAATACGTCATCCTTGTGCAGTGGTATCCTCAATCATGCGGGGTCAAGAAAATTCCCTGATGCCTATGCCCGAACCGAGAATGGCTGTACTGAAAAGAGTATTAAATAAACACGAGCCTAAGCTAGCTAAGATATATGGGGAGAAACTCGATAAACTCACTATATCTGAGCAAGAAGCATTACATTGGCTAGTTGAAAATGGACGAGCATTGCGCATCTGTCAGAAGCATTCCCAAGGATTGATTGTAATTTATGAAGAATTAACTGAACGTCCCTTAGAAATTGCTCAGAAAGTTTTTCAGCATTTTAATTTAACTATGCCAGAAGAATCAGTTGCCTTTATTGAAGAGAGTACCAAAAAGTCATTGACATCAGCAATTAAGCGAGGAGAAGTAAACATGAACCAATACTTCACAGTTTTTAGAGATCCCAAAGTTTCTCGCGATCGCTGGAAAGAGGAAATGTCTAAAGAGGATCGAATACGAGTAATGCAAATTGTTAAAGATAGCCCAGAATTCTCCCTCGGTGCCGAAAGAGGTTTTTGGACTTAAAGAGTTCAGACACTAGTATTCTAAAAAACATTCATAGTCACCTGAATATAATCGGAAATATTACTTTTATTTGAGCAAATTAATGAGAATTGAAAATTTCAGAAAAGAAACAAAGGACAATCTAGTCAAAGCCATAGCTACAGTAATCTGGGAAGATCGAGACCGACCATCTAAAGACCTCTATTTTGAAACTACAGCAGAATACGGAGATGATCTTTTTTGTAATCCCAACTCGTTTCTGTTGACTTGTACTCTTCCAGCAATGCGCTATGGAGAAAAGAGAATTGCCCTCGATGCACCTATTTGTCCCGAATTAAAAGATGGTTTAATTACTGCTATGAATTACTTAATCGATTGGCATGGGGGCGATCGCCGAGTAATTCCCATCGAAGCTCCACTTCAGTCTCAGGCTTTGTTTCCCCATAAGCCTCCTAGAGCAGGATGTTTATTCTCTGGCGGTATCGATGCTTTAGCTATGCTACGAGATAACCATCTTAATTTTCCTCCAGAACATCCCCGCTATATTCAAGATGGAATATTAGTTTATGGCGTGCTTAATGGAGAAGATGAATTTGACCCCAGTTTCCAAAATGTTATCAATGCTATCTCAATGATGGCAAAAGATGCAGGGATTAATTTAATTCAAGTTAATACCAATACCAATGCTCACTTGAGAGATTTAGACTCCGACTATAGTTTCTGGAGATTTGAATATCACGGTTCCTTTCTCGCAGCGATCGCCCATGCTTTTGCCCCCAGGCTAACCACAGTTTCTATTGCCTCTACTTATGATATTCCCCATTTAGAACCTTGGGGTTCTCATCCTCTAATCGATCCCTTGTATAGTAATACAAATTTACAAATTCGTCACGAAAATGCAGCTTTGTCTAGGCTAGATAAAACAAAATTAGTGGGAGAATGGGATGTGGCGTTAAAGCATCTGAGAGTATGTAATGAGAAAGAAAGCTACAGTCAGGGTAATTCTAACTGTGGTAAGTGTGAAAAGTGTGTCCGCACCATGACCGCTCTTTTAGCCTTGGGTATCTTGGATAAAACATCTACTTTTAGGGAGAATGATGTTTCTAAAAAGTTATTACTGGATACTTGCTATCTAAGCGATTCTTATGAAGAAAACTGTTATCGTGAGTTGATAGAGCCTTTGAAGCAAATAGGTCGGGATGATTTAGCGGATGGAGTTCAACAAGTTATTACCAGATATCAAGAAAAAGACTTCAAAGGCTTGATCAAACGTTTCGATCGCGCCTTTCTGAACGGTAATTTATTGAGTTATGTCAGAGCGAAAAAAAAAGAAAAGCAGAACTCTTGACCTAATATTCATGCTTAAATGCTCGACGAGTTAACCAGAACACAATTAACCAGACAAAAATGAGTCTTAAAGAGTCAGAAATTAAGGTAGCCCAAGCAGCACCTTTCCAACTGTAGAGAGGGATTAACCATAAATTCAATCCTATGTTTAATAATGCAGAAGCAACTTGGACTGCACTACGTGCTTTTTGATGACCTGCTCCCATTAAGGTATTAGCTGCAAGATGTTGAAACGCAGCGATCGCAGGTAGAGGAGCTAACCAGCGTAAAGCTTCGATCGCATTTCGATATTCTTCTCCTAAAATAGTTGGTAAAAAAGAAGCAAAAATTAAATATCCAAGTAAACTAACAACTCCATAAAGACCTAATACAGGTAACAAACGTTTAGCAAACCCAAAACTGCTTCTAATTCCTGATGCGCCATGTTTAAAAAATCTTGTGTAGGAAGCCCCAAAAATAGACAAAAGCAAAATATTTCCTACCTGAATAAAGCGATAAGCTGAACCGTAAATACCTGCCGCTGTCAGAGTTGACATGCTGGCAAGCATAGTTTTGTCTAGATTCGAGTTAATGTTATTGGCAGACCCACTAATCGAAAAATAAATTCCCTCCTTAACAATTGGCTTTAGTTTTGATAGTACAGGTTTAGGATAACCAATCAGCTTATTGACAGTAAAAACTGAAATTCCACCAGCTATTGCAGAGCTTATGAGAAACAATGCAGCCCAAGTATCTACAGTTGGCTGAGGAAACAATGTGGCTAAACTAAAGGCTGCTATTAATTTTATGCCGATACCTAATATTCCTAATTGTGCTGCTTTTTTAACTCTATATACTGACATTAAAGCTTTAATACTAGCCTCAGATAATGACAAAAAAATTAAGTTAGCTATCAAAATCAGGAATATGCTCAACAAAGAAATATTACTAGCAAAAATCATCGGAGACAACAACAGTAAAACAGTTGTAAAACAAGCTCCGCTGACGAAGAGAGTCACTAAGGTATTGCCCCAATACAAACTAAATAAATTTTTGTCAGTTGATACATATTTAATTAAAATATGATCGCTACCTAAACCAACAAAGGGAAAGGCAAGCGTACCTAAAGCAGTAACACTAATAAAAGAACCATAGTTTTCAGCACCTAAGGCACGAGCAAGGATAATAAAAGATCCTGCTTGCATGAATACTCTGAATACTTTTGCCAGTAACATCCATAAAGTATCTCGTGCTAGGTCTTTGCGAAACAGACTTGATATCTTCGATTTGATTGTTGATAAATTCATATTTGATATGACAAGATGTCCAGCCTTATCTGAGAGGATATCTGAGAAGTATAATTAGCTACTCCAAATGAGAGCGATCGCTGTATAAATAACTTTATAACCCCTTGAAAGCTATGTATCCAGTAAGGGCAACAACGGGCAAAGCCCGTTGTTGTTCATATAAGTAGGAAGCATATTTATTTATATATCTGACAGACTAGATGGCTTCTCTAGTATCTTTTCTGACTTTTTAGACATCCTCTGAAAAAAGCAAGAATTCAAGGCGATTTTAACCGTTAAAGTGTAAAGTAGAAATCTTGACTAAAGACTGACCATCAAAATAGTCAGGAATCGGCGCACCCATTAATTCTAAAATAGTAGGAGCTAAATCTACTGCTTCACCAGCTGGTAAATTAGAACCAGCAGCTATTCCCTCTCCCTTTGCCATCAAAAATCCCTGGCTTTTATGACCTCCGGCTCGACAGTGGGTTAAAGGTCCGATGCGTCCAAGGTCAGGACTATCCACAACATCAGTCATTGGTTCATTCCACAACACTACTAGATCGGATTCAGGCAATTTGGGGTCATCATCAAGAGAAGCATTTCGAGTTTTCACTACTTGTTTAACAATTGTTTTTCCTGTCCTCCCATCGCGCAGACGATACAGAATTTCTGTAATCTCGTCGCACACAGCATCATATTCAGAGGGTTCTACAATACCATCTCTTTCTCGACCTTTAAGGTTAATACGAATATGTCCGTTAGTAAAACCAGGTAAAGCAAAAGCTTTCATTTCTGGCCACAGATCCCAATACCACATTACAGGCATCCAACCCATAGCCAATTCTCGTTCTATAGGTTCATCATTTAAGCTATAAGGGGAAATTAGTCCGTGTTTTTTTCCTCTGAGAAATTTCTTGTGAGTCCAAGTATGAAAAAGCTTTTTGATTAGATTAGGTTCGTCCATCTGACTCCAAATTTCTCCTGCCCAGGAATTCCTAATCGGTTTATTGACCACTGGTGCAGGAGTTGTTCCTACTCGACCAGACGTAAGAGCGACTTTACCCTTAAAACTAAATCGATAAAGTAACTCTGGCAGAACTGCCATACTGAGCAAATCGGTAAAATTAGCTGCCATACCATGAACGGCAAAGCATAGGAGATAAGCATCTTCAGGAGCTTTTGTTAAAATTTCACCAATCGCCTTATCTATGTTTTGGTAAGTTGCTAACATGGGGTCTGGGTTGGTACCTTTCTCGCTGAGATATTCATAGAGAACATGATCTGACTGACTGTAGTTATACAGATCGTGACCGACAGTATGGGTTTCAGCAAACACCATTAAAAATAAATCCCAATCTTCCCGCTTCATCAATTCGCGGGCAATCTGAGAATGACCCCGTACACTTTTCTCTAGTTCCTGCTGAATCCATTTAACATAATTTTTTTGCCACCAAATCCCATTGTCATTGTGCAAAATTGGATTTTTACCATATTTTTCAATGATGGCAGGGAATACTTCGGGAGGATGAGAATCGCTTACTGTATAAGGATAATGTCCTCCCCAACCTAAAACTTGCACGCCCTTAACTCGCTCCGAAAGAGTTGTTACTGGCAAGTCAAACACGGCTACTTTATAGTCTTCTCCTAGAGCATAAAAAGGAGAATATTCTTGATAATCGTAACCACTATCAACAAGATCGGAAAAAATTTCGTAATTTTCGGGATTATAACTGTATGTATCCCAATAGCCAGTTTTATCCGCACGACATCCAGTGGAAAAGGTTACCCATAAAGGTTCCGTTGTAGAGTACTCTGTCGGTACGCCACAATAATTAACGGTGTTGTTGAGGCGACCGTATGTTCCTTGGCGAGCAATTTTATTGAGGTTAGGAAGATAACCTTCAGACATCCATTGTTCAATTAACCTTGGTTCAGCAGCGTCCAAGCCGATAGCTATAACTGGTTTGTTCATTAATTTAATAGTTTTTGATGGTTTGAATTTATGTATGTAATTTTGTTGATTTTTAAGCTATTTTAATGTCTATTATCTGGTGCTTTCTTTACTGAGAAGAAGATAATTCTAGTTTGAATATCAGTTAATGAGTTCTACATTATACTTTGGTGTGAAACATAGTTTTTTGATTACTGTCTTCAGTATTGCCAAAATAGGATACTAAGCGTCGCTTAATTATCTTTGGTATTTGAGTACTCAAATGTTGAAAAAACTCAGGATTTGTAACCATCGCCGTCAAAGCTGTTGACAATTCTCCTTGTTTTAGTGGTTCTACAATTCGATAATAATTTAGCCATTTTTGGCTTTCACGTTTGTGAAGTAACAAAGCTCGAGCGACTTGAGGATTATTAGACAGATAGTCTTTATTTTCTAAAAAATCATTAATCTTCTGACATTGATTCTCAAGACGTTCAATTTTATTGCTAGAAACAAGAGAAGCAGAACGACCGCGATAAAAATAATAGGGTTCGGGAACCAGAAAAAAAGTTGCCCCATGTAAGAAGCACTGCATATCTAACCAGAAATCTTCACCTATTTTGAGAGTTTCATCATACTTGATGTTATGTCTAACTAAAAAATCTCTTTTCAATAAAGGTTTAGTAAAACCCAAACGCAACTTTCTTTTCCCTTCAATCTGCGAGCCAACAAAAGCAGCAGCCGTAATTCGAGTAATAGAATCAATATTTTCTCCACTCTGACCAATTAATGTTCCCCAAGGAGAACTATCGCCGTCTTCGATTAAATATAAATTGTCGGCGATAAAATCTGCGTTTTTTTCTTCAGCTATTTGAACTAGTCTTTCGAGTCTTTTTGGTGCGTACCAATCATCTGAGTCGAGAACTGCAACCCATTCGCCTGTTGCCGATCCAAGAGCGCGGTTGCGAGTACTTCCTACACCCAAATTTTGCTGATTGAATAACAGTTTCACCCTAGGGTCGGCAAAGCTCTGAACTACTCCTACTGTATTATCTGTAGAACAATCATCAACTACAATAACTTCTATATTTGTTAAAGTTTGAGATAGAACTGAGGAAATTGCCTTGTGTATATATTGCTCTGTGTTATATGCGGGTATAATTACGGATACTTTTATATCCATTAGCTTACTTCCTGAGGTAAATTTGTAAGTAATTCTAACAAAGGTCTACCATCAAAATAGTCAGGAATCGGTGCACCCATTAAGTTGAGTATCGTAGCTCCAATATCTACTGCTCTTCCTGTTGAGAAATTAGAATTAGGTGTAATACCTTGTCCTTTAGCTAGTAAAAATCCATTTTCTCGGTGACCACCAGGACGATTGTAAGTAATCGGTCCAATGTGCCCTACATCAGGACTATCTACTAAATCGGTAGGTATTTCATGCCAGATAACTATTAAGTCTGGGTCTGGCAGTTTAGGATTGTTGTCTAAAGGAAATTTACGTGTTCTGACAACTTGTTTGACTAGGGACTGCTGACTTCTGCCATCTTTTAAACGATAGAGAACATCAGTAATTTCGCTGCACAAAGCATCATATTCTGAGGGTTCGACAATTCCGTCGCGATCGCGCCCTTTGAGATTAATACGAATGTGCCCATCAGCAAAAGCAGGGAGAGCAAACGCTTTCATCTCTGTCCATAGGGAAGAATACCACAAAGCAGGCATCCAACTTAATTCCACTTTGTTTTCCATAAGAGGGTAGGGAGAAAGTAAACCATGTTTGGGTGCTCTTAAAAACTTTTTATGAGTCCAGGTTTGCCACAATTTTTTAATCTAATCATGGTTCCCCAAGGAGAACTCGAACTGTCTTCGATCAGATATAAATCATCAGCGACAAAGTCGGCATTTTTTTGTTCTGCTACTTCAACCAGTCTTGATAGTCTTTCTGGTGCATACCAATCATCAGAATCCAGCACTGCGACCCACTTCCCTCTAGCTGCTCTGAGAGCTCGGTTACGGGCACCTCCCGCACCCAAATTT
>JAAUYH010219943.1_pt1 | contig 25653 bp, 23 predicted proteins | sample 7278061 | NCBI WGS metagenome assembly JAAUYH01 (sample SAMN14350203, study PRJNA611818) | marine sediment metagenome | isolation source: surface marine sediment (0.6m) | place: French Polynesia: Moorea | collected 2018-08 | reverse complement strand
TCGCCTGAAACCCAGATATATTAAGGATTTAGCTATTTTGAGGTTAAACCATTAATATATCAGGCTTTCACCCCTTTTTGAACCTAGTTTTTTGTCAAAGTCCCGTTAATAGAGAAATGGTAGAAGCCATGAAATCTGCCAGCGATTTTTATGTTGAATGTTCTAGTAGTGAGGGCATACCTCAACTAATATATGACTCAAAAGGCAAAGTAGCTCGTAGGAATAAATATTATCCTTCACCAGAAATGCAGCAAAAAGCAGCAGAATTGCTTATTCCTGTTTGTCAAAAAATTTTAGCAACAAAATCATGAATTACGCACGAGTAAAACGAATCTTGGGTAAGCAGGCGCTCGAAAAATCTAAGTTTGCTGCCAGACTAGTAAGGGAATACAATCCTTTATTTCTACCACCCTATTCATTACCGGCAAAACGTTTTGTTATTTTTGGCGCGGGTCGATGTGGTAGTACCTTATTAGTAAGTCTAATGAATTCATTAGATCGCGTTCACTGTGACAACGAAATTTTGCACGACCGCGTTCCTTTCCCCAAGCTGTATATCGATGCTCGTGCTTCTCGTAGTAAGTCTTCAGTTTATGGTTTTAAGCTTCTTAGCTATCAAATCAAAACCGTTCAACGCATTAACAACCGAGAAAAATTTTTATTAGACTTAGACCGAAGTGGTTACAAAATTATTTATCTCAACCGTAAAAATCTTTTACGTCATGCTCTTTCCAATATCTACGCCAGGCAAAAAAAATTTCACTATCGAGTTTGGGATAAAAACAAAGACAACGATAGGGCTATACAAGTAGATGTGAATGAAGTTTTAGAATGGATAGTCGGTCTAGAAAAAGCAAAACAAATTCAAGCCAACCTACTCAAAAATATACCCTTGCTTGCATCCCTAACTTATGAAGAGGATTTACTCGATAATTCCTGCCATCAAGCAACTGTAGACAAAATTTGCATTCGTTTGAATATCTCGTCGCAGCCTATAAAAACTAGTTTTGTCAAGTCAACTCCTACCCGACTCTCAGATTTAGTAATTAATTATGAAGAATTAGAAAAAGCAATTAAAGCAAGTAAATACAGTTATTTGTGGGAATCCGCCGATCTGGGCTAGTAGATTCCCGACCTAGTTAATTATTTCAACCATTTACTAGCAATGGGCATCCGCCAACCAGTACCAAAAGCGCGATCGGTAATTTTTAGTCCTGGAGGTGCTTGACGGCGTTTAAATTCAGCACGGGCAACTAATTTCATTACTTTTTTTACTACTTCTGAGTCATATCCAGATTCAATTATTTCTACTTCTGCTTGATGTTGATGAATAATCCGATCGAGAATATCATCTAAAATTTCGTAAGCTGGTAAGGAATCTCGGTCTAATTGTCCTGGTTTTAATTCGGCACTGGGAGGTTTATTAATTACATTAATAGGAATCACTTCACTATGACGATTAAGCCAACGACAAAGGGCAAAAACTTTAGTTTTTGGTACATCGGCAATTACTGCCAAACCTCCATTCATATCTCCATACAGAGTACAGTAGCCAACTGCCATTTCCGATTTATTCCCTGTCGAGAGAAGTAGATAGCCAAACTTATTGGCGATCGCCATTAACAAATTACCTCGTATCCGCGACTGGATATTTTCTTCAGCTACTCCAAATTCTGTCCCCGCAAACAAAGGCTCTAGTAAATTATCATAAGCTTTCATCGCCTCACCAATAGCTATTTTCTGACTTTTAATTCCTAAATTTTCCACTAAAGCTACGGCATCACTAATAGAGTGGTCTGAACTATAAGGAGAAGGCATAAGTACCCCTAAAACATTATCTGCCCCCATAGCTTCCGCAGCGATCGCAGCTACTAAAGATGAATCAATTCCGCCACTCAAACCTAAGATTACCCTAGAAAAACCACATTTACGAGCGTAGTCTTTTACTCCTAAAACCAATGCTGAGAAAATTTCTGCTTCCTCTATTTCAGGTAGATCGATAATACTTTTATTAACAGAAGATTTGGTAGAGAAAGATTGTAAATTTTTATTCTCATCCAATTCGATCGATACTAAATCAGACTCAAATCCTTTTCCACGAGCAACTATTTTTCCTCGAGCATTAAACGCGGAACTATGACCATCAAAGATTAAATCATCATTTGCCCCTACCTGATTAGCATATACAATTGGTATCTGGTAACGACTTGCAGCATGATGTAATATTTTTTCTCTCAGCTTTTGTTTACCAACGCTATAGGGAGATGCAGATAAATTAACTACTATATCGACTTTTAACTCTACCAGATCGGCGATCGGGTTTATTTCATAGTTACGCCTTCCCCAAAACTGTTCGTCATTCCACAAATCTTCGCAGATAGTTACCCCTATTTTGATTTGGTCTAGGGTAAAGTAATTACTTTGATATCCTGGAGCAAAATATCGATGTTCATCAAAAACATCGTAAGTAGGTAAGAGACGCTTGTGAAAGATTTGCTGTATTTTACCTCCTTCTAGTAGAGCCATACTATTAAATAGAGGTTTTTGCCCTTTTTCAGTTGCCTGAAGGTTAGTTTCTACCGTACCAACCAAAACAGCAATTTCTGAGGGGATTTGTCGGGCGATCGCCACTAATTCTTGTTGCATCGAGTCAATAAAACGGGAATATAGTAGCAAGTCTCTAGGAGGATAACCGCACAGAGATAATTCTGGCGTTAGTAACAAACGCGTATTCTGGCTTGCTGCTTGTTGCGCTGCTACTATTATTTGTTTGGCGTTGTAGGTAATATCGCCGATGATGGGGTTAAGTTGAGCGATCGCTATTTTCATAATTAGTCGGCAAAATCTAGAATTAATATTATTTAGTAATGCGATCGAGTAATACTAAAGAAGTAACAATACCAGCAAAGTGAGCAGCAATCGTATTGGTATTTGCCTGCACAATTAAAAGGTCTACGGAATTGACAAATCTATTAGGATCGGAGCCAAGGGTAACTTGAGGCAGAGTTAAGACTTTCACTAGAACAATGCCAGATAAAGCTTCTGCTCCTAAAATTGATAATAACATTCCCACTAAGTTGACGATGAGTCCATAGCGAATCAGTTTCAGAGTACTTGCTTTGGTCGGACGTTTACCAGGCTGGGCACTTTGGATTTTTCTCGCAATTTGAATGTAGCGAAAAGAAAAAATCACCCCTAAACCTACTAAAATGACACCACAAAAAGCACAAAAAATACCTAACTCAATTCCAGGAGTTTTATCTTGACCACTTAATACAGCAGCCCCAGCAATTAATAATAGTACTCCAGAGATAACACCCAAAACGGTTTGTAACCAAAAGCCTATGCGTCCTAATTGCTTTAAACTATCATATATTTTCTTTATTTTAGGAGATGTAGGTAAAAACGGGGTAATATCAGAATCTTTATTCATAATTATTGAAGTTGAGCCAGGATATTTTCCTAATCCAATCTATTGCTTTGCTCCTATCTTAATGTGCCAAAGACAACCTCGGCAAAAATTGCCTTATTTCTAGATTAGAACTATTACTAATACTATTTTGCAGTTAAATATCAACTTTTAATCAAAAGCTCAGAGCTAATAGCTGATTAAACAATAACCCTTTAAACTAGAAATTAAGAGAGAGTAGGCGAGGTGGTTGCAGATTAGCTTGAAAATAGCAAATCTGAGGAAAGTCCGGGCTCCCGAAAGACCAAACTTGCTGGATAATGCCCAGTGCAGGTGACTGTGAGGATAGTGCCACAGAAAAATACCGCCTTCGTAGGGGCAGTTCGCGAACTGCCCCTACGAAAGGTAAGGGTGCAAAGGTGTCGGTAAGAGCGCACCAGCAGTATCGAGAGGTACTGGCTCGGTAAACCCCGGTTGGGAGCAAGGTCGGAGGAACAAAGGTTGGTCTTTTTCCTGTTCCTTTATTGGTGAACCGCAAGAGGTGTCTGGTAACAGGCATCCCAGATAGATAACTGCCCTCAAGCTAAAATGTAGATTATTTTACTTGAGAACAGAACCCGGCTTACGTTCCTACTCTTTCTATTCAATTAGTTAAATATAAATGCTGCAACATCCACGACGAATTAAGCAATTAAAACAATTAATCCAAAAGTTAGGATTGCCAGAAACAGTAGAGGTAGATTGGAATTTATTAGATTTAGCTCTAACTCATCCAAGTATTTCTCCTGAAAAAAATTATCAGCAATTAGAGTTTGTCGGGGATGCAGTAGTACGTTTGGCAGCAGCAGAAATTTTGTTAGAAACTTATCCTGAGGAACCAGTAGGGGAATTTGCAGCCATTCGTTCTATTTTAGTTAGCGATCGCGTTTTGGCAGAAATCGCCGAGAGTTTTGGCATAGAACGTTATTTGTCGATCGGTGCTAATACTTTAGCTAATCCTGCTGGCAGACAATCTTGGCTAGCAGATGCTTTTGAAGCGATTTTAGGCGCACTCTATCTGAGTACTAACACCATGAAATTAGTGCGTCCTTGGCTAGATGAAATTTTGAAAGAAAAAGCAAAAGAAATACGTCTCGATCCAGCACGACAAAACTATAAGGATGCCCTCCAAGAATGGACTCAAGGTACATATAAAATATTACCCCAGTATCGAGTTCAGGAAAATCCTCAAGGCGATCTTTACCGTTTTACTGCCGAAGTTTGGTTAAATGGTAGTTGCTTGGGTACGGGAAAAGGACGTTCTAAAAAATTAGCCGAGCAAGCTGCTGCCAAAGAAGCTTTTTTATCAGTTAACCAGTAGGGGCGAACCGCGGTTCGCCCTTACAGTTATTAGTTATTTTTAAAGAACTAAATCTATTGAGTATGAAACTAGGAATAGCTGTATTAGGGGTAGGACGCTGGGGGATTCATTTTGTCCGTAATTTTCTCCATCATCCCCAAACTGAATTAATAGCCATAGTCGATCATCACCCCGAACGATTAACTTATTGTCAAGAAAAATTTGCTTTAGATTCCACTAAAGTAACTTTGGCTACAGAGTGGTCAGAGGTCAAAAATTTGGCAGGAATTAATGCTGTTATTGTTGCTACTCCCGCATCTACTCATTATCTTCTAATTAAAGATGCTCTCGATCGAGGCTATCATGTCTTAGCAGAAAAACCTTTGACTCTTAATCCAACTGAATGTATCGAACTAACTAAATTAGCAGAAGCCAAACAGCTACAACTTTTGGTCGATCATACCTATCTATTTAACCCTGCGGTACAAAAAGGAAAAGAGATTATGTCCACTGGCAAGCTAGGACAATTACGCTATGGATATGCAACCCGAACTCACTTAGGGCCAGTACGCCAAGATGTAGATGCACTCTGGGATTTAGCAATTCATGACCTGGCTATTTTAAATTATTGGCTAGGAGAAACCCCCATTCAGGTGCAAGCTAGAGGCAAAGCATGGCTACAACCAAATAAAAACATGGTCATTTCTCCTCAATCTGGTTTAGCAGATTTAGTTTGGTTGACTTTGTTTTATCCAAGCGGTTTTCAAGTCGTAATCCACCTTTGTTGGCTTAACCCTGACAAACAAAGAAGATTATGTGTAGTAGGTAGCCAGGGGAGTTTAATTTTTGATGAAATGTCTGCCGATGCGCCTTTGACTCTCCAGCAAGGCTATTTCGAGCAAAAAGAAGAAAAATTTGTTCCCGCAGGACAATCTCGGCAAGTAATCCCCATAGAAACTGCTGAACCTTTATTTCAAGTATGCGATCGCTTTATTCAAAATATTTATACTGAGAACAAATCTTCTATCTCATCGGGTTGGGTAGGAGCAGAGTTAGTCCAAATTTTAACCTGTTTAACTCAATCTTTAACTCAACAAGGAAAAATTATAGCAGTACGTTGTTTAGATTAAGACATGAATTATAGGGTTTGCGAGCTCGCTAATTGCTAATTGTGAGACAGTTGCGATAGCTATAAAGATAATCTTCTACCCTAAACTCCAGTACCGAAGGTCACTCCGAATTCCGTACGCCGAACTCAATTAGTTTAGTTATTTTTGCTCAAAATTACCTAGAAGTTTCAGCCAGAGGTAAAACAATAGTTACTGTCGTTCCTCGCCCTTCTCCTGCACTATATAAACCAATTTTTCCACCCATTAATTCGATTAAATTACGAGAAATAGCTAAACCCAAACCTGTACCCCCAAATCTTCTGGTGGTTGTACCGTCAACCATCACAAAAGGACGAAATAGTTTTTCTTGTTGAGCAGGATCGATCCCAATTCCTGTATCACTAACAGTTATGGTTACTTTTTCGTGTTGACGAGATTTCTTAGTTGATAATTGAGTAGAATTTTGAGATGTATCATTCTTGGATTCTATAGCAACTGCTTTTAAATCCGATCTAGACTGAGTTTTTCCTTCTACACCAGAGAGTCTTAATTGACTGCCAGAAGAAGAAACATTACTATCTTTTTTATTGACTACTCTTGATTCGTGTTCGACTTGAACATCGATCGCGATCATCCCAACATCGGTAAATTTAACAGCATTACTAACTACATTAATCAAAACTTGTTTGAATTTAGCAGGATCGACATTAACGATAATTTTATCTTGCCCAATAGTAGTCTTAAGTTGCAAACCTTTTTGTTGAATAGGAACAATTTGTAGATCGATTACTTCGTTGAGTATTTTCCCTAAATCTACTTTTTCTGGAGTTACGGACAGTTTACCTGCTTCAATTTTAGAAATATCTAAAACATCATTAATAATTTCTAGTAAATGAATAGCTGCATCGTCTGCTTGTTGTAAAAATTCTATTTCTTCTTCTTTACTATCACAATAGTCGTCTTTCACTACACGCACACAGTTAATAATCCCATTTAGAGGAGTTCTTAATTCGTGAGAAGTAGTTGCCAAAAATTCACTTTTAAGTTTGTTAGCATTTTGGGCTTCTTTCCATGCAGATACTATTTCTTCTCCCCAAGCTCTCAATCTTGTTACCATTTCACTTAAGGCTAAAGATAACTGATTAAACTCGCGAATCTGGAAGTTTTGGGGTGGAAATTCTCCAGATTGCAAATGTTCTTCTTTGAGAGCGTAGTCTCTGAGTTGTTCTAGAGGACGGGCAAGTTCGCTAGACATATACAATGTCGCCAGAGAACTTGCTGCAATTAGACCAAAAGTCATTGCCACTAAAGCTTGACGAATTTCTTTGAGGCGTAAGAGGGCCTTATCTAAAGGTGTAACTGCTAAAATAATCCATTTATGTTGGCGATCTTCGGTAATAGGGCTAAAAATAGAACTGTATCCTGCAACTAGTTCTACGCCATCTTTTTCTAAAAAGAAGAGGTGGAAAAAATCTTGTTTACCAGCGATCGCATTTTTTAATAAAGTCTCCAATCTTTTGGCATCGGGCATTTGCCTGATATTGCGTCCTACCCTCTGAATAAAAGGATGAGCGAGGATAATTCCATCCTGATTGATAACTACCGTATAACCATCGAGAGAACCGGCTTTTACTCTTTCTTGATGTAAAATTGCCGATTTGACGCTCAAAGCATAACGTAATTTTCCTCCGCGATCGTATACTGGGGCAGTTAACCAAATTTTAAGTTGATTGTTGAGAGATTCCTCTCTGTCTCGATCGGCATCTGTCAGAGGAGAAGTAGGAGGTAATAGTAACTGAACATCTACTCTATTAGGCGTGGTTAAAACTTGATTTTGTCTTTGAGGCCATAAATGATTATTAATTTCGATCTGCTGAGTACAAGTATTGGCTGTTATTTGGTTAGTCCTTAGGTCTGTTAGTTGAGCGCATAAAATATTGGTAGGTAAAATCTCTGTCAACTGAGAGATAAAAATTTGATGATTTTGAGGAGAATCTAATTTCAGCACTGCTGCATCACTAGCACTAGCTAAATTGCTTCTCAAAGCTTCTAAAGATTGTTGTATGCTTTCTCCTTTTCTAACTGCACTTTCGGTTAAATTTTGTCTTGCTGTATCCAAAAAGACTGAACGGGCTTTTCTATAAGTTACGTAAACTCCCATCAATAGCACTGGTACACTCAGCAACAAAAGACGTGAGAGTAAAATACGACGAAAGGATGATTGACCTAGTGCCATAAAACAAGGTGCCAATAAACTTTAAATACTTATGTATTAGGTAAAAAAACTATAGGTATCATGATATCGATTGATATCTTCTTTGCCAGGTTACAATTAGGATTTATTAGTGTTACTTAAGGGAAGAATTTAACTAGTGTTTTTTGTATTGTAGTCATGAAAACTAACTGATTAGTTTGAAGATTTGATGAATAAACCTCAAACAACAGTAGTATTAGCTATGACTGCTGATGGTAAAATTACTGACAGAGCATCTTCTCCTGCTCGTTTTGGCTCTAAAGCCGATAAACTACATCTAGAAAAGCAAATTTCTTTTGTCGATGCGGTTATTTTTGGTGCGGGGACTCTACGTTCTTATGGTACTACGTTACCGATTACTAATCTAGAATTATTACAAGCAAGACAAAAGCGATCGCAACCACCTCAGCCAATTCAAATAGTTTGTTCTGCCTCGGGCAAGATTAATCCTCAGCTACGCTTTTTTAGTCAGCCCGTACCTCGTTGGCTACTAACTACCGCCACAGGAGCAAAATTTTGGCAAGAAAAAACCGAATTTGAGCAGATCTTAATATCAAGAGACGATCGCCAGACAAAATATTCTCAGTTAATAGAATGGACAGCTATTTTGTCTCAATTGAAACAATTAGGAATCGATAAGCTAGCTATTTTAGGTGGTGGTAAGTTAGTTGCTTCTTTACTAGAAGTAGATGCAGTTGATGAATTTTATCTAACTATTTGTCCATTTATCTTTGGGGGACAAAATGCACCTACTCCAGTTGAAGGAAGGGGATGGTTACAACAACAAGGGCGACAACTAGAATTAATTAGCGTTAAACAAATCGATCGAGAAGTCTTTTTGCACTATAAGGTAAAGAGAGTTCGGAATTCGGAGTTCGGAGTTCAGAATTATAGTTTGTAATTAAATTACCGAATTTGGGAAGAAACAGCCTCGGAAATTGCGGGTATTTCTGCTTGTAAACCTCTTGCTGACTGGACAATAGCGTAAAAACAAGCTGCTAGAGTGCCAATAAAAATAGTGTTGTTAAGAGTTTCTATGAGTAGATTTTCTCGACCTAAGCCTGGAACTAAAATATTAATTACCAAGCTACAAACAATTAAGAGAATGTCTAACAAAATTGCTTGCATGGTATTAAAACGAACAAAATAACTAAAGCGATCGTTCCTTACTATGCCAAACCACAAGCCAAAGAAAACAATTAGTCCAGCAAAAGGAAGACCAAATTCGATCGCAATTAGAGGACTCAGAGGAGCGTAAATAATACTCAGCAAAGGAAATTGCCTCAGTAGTGCCAACCCAAAGGGTAAAGCATAAACTAGGGGTAATAAATATACCAGTGCTGAGATAGTACGGTCTTTAATATCAGAATTCATAGCCTTTTGCCTGCTTATAGTACTTAAATCTATCCTAATATAAAGCTAAAAACTAATGGCTATGAGCTAAGAGCTAATTTTAAAGAGTTTTTAATTCTTTTTCTTCAGTAATCTTTTCTTTATTGTCTTCTAGGGCAATTTCAGCTTTTTCCACAGACATATCTTCTTCTATATCTTCAGTTTCGGCAACACTTTCCTCAAGCTGAATGGGTTCTTCTGCAATAGTAGATGGTGTTTCTTCCTCTTCTATTATTAGTTCATCTTGTTCTAGATCGGCTATTTCTGGGTTCAAATCTTCAGATTGAGTGATTTCTTGAGACTCAGTAGCAGTTACAACCGTCAACTCCTCAACTTTCTCATCATTACTTTCGACTTCAGCTAATTCCTGTTTGACTGATTGTTCGTCTTCAAGATTAGTCTCGACTTCAGCTATTTCTTGTTCTGTAGTAGTTTCGATTATTTCTTCTGTCTCGGCTACACTATCTTGTAATTCATTAATTTCTTCTAATTCTTCAGAAAGAATAGCTGTAGATTCTGCTGCTTGTTCCATCTGATTTAATTCTACGGCTAAAGTATCGGTAATCTCTTCAGCTTGTTCGATTTCAGCAATTTCTTCAGCAGTAGCAACTGTTTCTATATTTTTTTGAATTTTACTTAGTTGTTGAGACAGTGTAGTTGCTATCTGTTCAGCTTTTTCAATTTCGGCTATTTCTTCGGGAGTAGCTTCAGTTTCTATGTCTTGTTGAATTCTGCTGAGTTGTTGGGACAGAGTCACGGCCATTTGTTCAATTTGCTCAATTACCGCTATTTCTTCGGTATTAGCTTCAGTTTTGGCACTTTTTTGGATTTCAGCTAGTTTGTCAGAAAGAGCGGATAAATCTACTTTAACGTTGGATGCTAGATTATTACTCCATTGCTGAAAATTGTTTACTTTCTTTTGTGTATCGGCAGCCAACTCAGCACTTACTTTTTGGATATACTCTAACTGTTCTCTAGTATTACCGACTAAATTATTACTCAAGGTTTGAATATAATCGATTTGCTCTTTGGTATTATTTACCAAATTAGTACTCCAAGACTGAATATTTTCAAGATTGGTACTGATATTACCTACTAAACCTTGATACCATCCTCCTAATTTATTAACTTCCTGGGGGATAACTTCTATATCCGATAATTTAGATTGAAAATTTTTTTGCCAATCTTCTATATAGTTACTGGGAACTTTCTCCCAAAGTTGAGATGTAGTTGTTTGCAGTCTTTCTTTCCACTGCAAAAAATCAAAGTTTTCTGCTGTATCGGCAGTTTCAACTGCTAACACTGGAATAATTTGTTGCTTGCTAGTTGAGATCGGTGTATTAGCATAATCTGCTAATGCTGTTGGTTGAAATAATAATATTGTGGCTGCAATAGCAGAGATAAGCAATCTTAGTTTCATAACTGAAACTCCTATCATAAAAAATAAGTATATTTACCGTTATGCTAGGGTGCAGTATGGGACAAAATCGGGACGGAACGATTACTTCAAAATTTGTTGACTAAATGAAACGCATTGGGCACTTCGATGGTTTTGCTATCTTGATTTTTCCAGATCGCTTAGTCAGTGTGAGTTAGATGAAAGTTAATTAGCTTGACTAGCGAATATAAACATAGATTAAGCAAATATCGATCGATCTCTAAAAATTAATTCTTCTTTACAAATATCTTCGCTTCAAATTCAAGTTAGATATTTTTTGGGTATTTATACTTAGACAGATTCCCAAATTGATTTTACTCACACTTCTTTAGGAGAAAAATCTACTTATTTTCTAGTTTAGCGATCGCCTAAAGCTTAATTTAGAGCTTTTTTTGTCTTTTGTACTTATTTATAGAAAATAAACACAAAAAAATTGATATAAATGTTTTTTGATATATTTTGGGAGTTTAACGAGATATTATATGGTTTTAAGTCTTTTATAAATTCAATATTTCTCTTTGAATGCCTATCTTAATGAAAAATTCGCTTTTTTTTGTCGGTAAGTTAGTCAATAATGCAATGTAGACAGCGAAAAAGATTAAAACTTTTAACCAGATATAAAAAATCAATAAGAAGATATTAGAGGAGAAAGATAAACGTGAAACTAGCAGTTTATGGCAAAGGCGGAATCGGTAAATCTACAACCAGTTGCAATATTTCCGTAGCTTTGGCTAAGAGAGGTAAAAAAGTACTCCAAATCGGTTGCGATCCCAAACATGATAGTACTTTTACCCTGACAGGTTTTTTAATTCCTACTATTATCGATACTCTACAAGAAAAAGATTTTCACTATGAGGATATTTGGCCCGAAGATGTAATCTATAAAGGGTATGCTGGTGTTGATTGTGTTGAAGCTGGAGGACCTCCTGCTGGTGCGGGGTGTGGTGGTTATGTAGTGGGCGAAACTGTCAAACTGCTAAAAGAGTTAAATGCTTTTGATGAATACGATGTCATTCTCTTTGATGTTCTCGGTGACGTAGTTTGTGGTGGTTTTGCTGCTCCTCTTAACTATGCAGACTATTGTATGATCGTTACCGATAATGGTTTTGATGCTTTATTTGCTGCTAATCGTATTGCAGCTTCGGTTAGAGAAAAAGCCCGCACTCATCCCCTACGTTTGGCTGGTTTGATTGGTAATCGTACTTCTAAACGAGACTTAATTGAGAAATATATTTCTCATGTACCGATGCCTGTCTTAGAAGTTCTTCCTTTAATTGAAGACATTCGCGTATCCCGCGTTAAAGGTAAAACTTTGTTTGAAATGGCAGATGCGGATCCTTCTCTTAGCTTTGTCTGTGATTATTATTTGAATATCGCGGATCAAATCTTGGCTAACCCTGAAGGAGTAGTACCCAACGAATCACAAGACCGCGAGTTGTTCTCTTTGTTGTCTGATTTCTATCTCAATCCAGAGAAACCAAAAATTGAAGAGGATGAATTGGATTTGATGATGGTTTAAATCCGTAGGGGCGAATGGCGGTTCGTCCGTACATTATTTATCAGTTGCGATCGATCTGTCGCCAAGCGTAATTTATGGGTTGAGAAAGGTAATTCTTTTTTATTAAACCGCAGAGGACGCAGAGAGCGCAGAGAGGGATCGATCGATTTGTTGCTTAATTTATTGGTGAAGGGGGCGGAGGAGGGGTTAATGGTTTGTCTATGTATTTTTGTTTGATTGTTATGGGTGTCAACTTGGCGATCGATTCTGGGAAAAATAAAGTGAAATTACATTTTATTTGGACTGGAAAGCACGATGGTTGATATTCTCGCACAACCCAAACAATTCAAAGCTGAACTTAAAGATAAGTGGTTGGATTACTATCAGGCAAATCGTAGTTGGCTAGAACATTACATGAATAAAAATAAAGGTTGGTGCGATTTAGTCGGTTATGACAAAGAATACTTAGCAACTTTAGGATTCGATAAAGATTATAGTTCCCGCCGTCCTAAATCTTATTTTATCCTTGGAGTTATAAGTGTACTAGAACCATCAGTCAAAGGATTATTTAACTTTATAGGATATTCAACTGCTGACTCAGACGAAATGGTTAAAGCTTTAGGACTGGGTTTTGACCCCAACATTGAATTAAAAAAACGATCGCAACAATTAGAACAACAAAAATCAGAAGCAGATTCTCAATATCTTGACCAAATTAGAGAGGAGATAAAAACATGACTTTGGCACAAGAACCTACAGGACTAAATTTTGAATGCGAAACTGGCAATTACCATACATTTTGCCCGATTAGCTGTGTTGCTTGGCTATATCAAAAGATAGAAGATAGTTTCTTTTTAGTTATTGGGACTAAAACTTGTGGTTACTTCCTGCAAAACGCTATGGGAGTAATGATCTTCGCCGAACCTCGCTACGCCATGGCAGAATTAGAAGAAGGAGATATATCGGCAAAACTCAATGACTACGAAGAATTAAAAAGATTGTGTTTGCAAATCAAGCGCGATCGCAATCCTTCTGTTATTGTTTGGATTGGTACTTGTACCACCGAAATCATCAAAATGGACTTGGAAGGTTTAGCACCCAAGTTGGAAGCGGAAATCGGTATTCCCATCGTTACCGCCCGCGCTAATGGTTTGGATTATGCTTTCACTCAAGGGGAAGACACTGTACTCGCAGCGATGGCGCACAAGTGTCCTAAACAAGCACCCAAAGCAGAAGCAGAGAAAGAAGAACGCAACTCTATTTCTAAATTACTCAACTTCGGACGCAAAAAAGAAGAAGTTAAAGCAGAAGAGTCCGAGTATGTAGATCATCCTCCTCTAGTATTATTTGGTTCTTTACCCGATCCCGTAGTTACTAACCTTACTTTAGAACTGAAAAAACAAGGGATCAAGGTTTCTGGCTGGTTACCTTCTAAACGTTTTACAGAATTACCCGTAATTGAAGAAGGATACTATACTTGTGGTGTTAATCCTTTCCTCAGTCGCACTGCTACTACTTTAATGCGCCGTCGTAAAACCAAGTTAATTGGCGCACCCTTCCCTATTGGGCCTGATGGTACTCGCGCTTGGATAGAAAAAATCTGTTCTGTATTTGGCATCGAACCTAAAGGACTGGAAGAAAGAGAAGCGAAGATTTGGGAAGGCTTAGAAGACTATATTAAATTAATTCGTGGTAAATCTGTCTTCTTTATGGGCGATAATCTGCTAGAAATTTCTTTAGCCCGTTTCCTAATTCGTTGCGGTATGACTTGTCCTGAAATTGGTATTCCTTACATGGACAAACGTTACCAAAAAGCAGAACTAGACTTACTAGAGAAAACCTGTAAAGAAATGGGTGTTCCTCTGCCCACTATTGTCGAAAAACCAGATAACTATAACCAAGTTCAACGTATCTACGAATTACAACCAGACTTAGTTATTACTGGTATGGCACACGCGAATCCTTTAGAAGCAAGAGGTATCAATACTAAGTGGTCAGTTGAATTTACTTTTGCCCAAATGCACGGGTTTACTAATGCCAGAGATATCCTTGAGTTGGCAACTCGTCCTTTGCGGAGAAATAATAATCTCAAGGAATTAGGTTGGGAGAAATTAGTCAAGGAAGAAGCTAAAGTATAAATTAAGGTAGAGGCAATATATAAATTGCCTCTACTAATTAGCAGACCAAATATCTGTTTAATAGCGGTTATTATAAAAAGCTAATAGCTGACAGCAAGGCCTAAAAAGCCATGTTTTTAATAGAATAGTATAAGTTTACCAAAACCCCTGTTAAAAACATGCCAAAACGCTTTCTTGAACTAGCATTTCGTCTGATTGTTGTCGTTATTGGCATTTGGCTAGTTTTCACTTTAATTGCTCATCTAAGAGCAGAAATACTTTGGTTTCAGGAAGTTAACTATCTTGCTACTTTAATTAAACGTTGGCAAACTCAGTTTTTTTTATGGATATTTACTTGTGGAGTATCTAGTTTATTTTTACTCAGAAATTTATATATAGCTAATGATTTAGCATGGCGTTGGTCTCCTAAACAAAAACCAGATCTCGATCGAGATTATGCTCTACTACCAAAACATGAAGAATTAGCTTTACAACAAAAAAAACTAACTATTTCTTATCCCCAATCAGTTGTAGAAACAGCTACTTCTAACGTCTATACTTATCGTTCTTGCTCGGTTGATTCTAGGTTTCCTGCTCTTGAGTTACCTTTATTATTACCTTTAATATTAATATCTTGTTTTTTGATTGCTCTGCTGTTCTTAAACTACAGCAAAATAGCTTTATCTATTCTAACTCCTGATTATAGTTTGCCAGATGTGACTCCCGTTTTGCCTTCTAGGTGGCAATTTTTTTCAGTACAAGAACTATTAGTATCTTGGGTCGATGATATTTGGCAATTGGGTGTTTTAGGAGTAATTATTTTCTTTTTATTAATCAAACCTCGTATTTGTTTAAGTGCGATCGCGATTATTTTGAGCTTAGTTTTTAGTGGAGTTATAGCAGGTAATTGGTCTGTATTTTTAAAATATATACAGTCTAATACTTTTGGCTATGTCGATCCTCAATTTGGTAAAGATATCGGATTTTATGTTTTTAATCTGCCTTTTTGGCAGTTACTTGATTTCTGGTTTTCTGGATTGTTTACTTATGGGTTTATTTCTTGTTTGCTGTTGTATTTACTCTCAGGAAATAGTCTTTCAGAAGGTAAATTCCCAGGTTTTTCTAGTTTACAATTGCGCCATCTAACCTTTTTAGGTTCGACTGTCATGATAAGTATTGGCGTGCGCCACTGGTTAAATCGTTACGATTTACTTTTTTCCGAAAGAGGAGTAACTTATGGTGCTAGTTTTACCGATATAAATGTGCAGCTTCCGTGGGAAACAGTACTGAATTTCACGGCAACAGGGATGGCTGTTTTTCTTATATATCGAGGAATTACTGATTATCGTCGTCGTAAGTACAAACCAGAACAGTTAACTAAAATACCTTTATTATTAGTATTCTTTTTAATTTATATCTTAATTTTACCGATCGCTAATCTTTCTTGTTTGGCAGTACAACGTTTGATCGTTCAACCTAATGAATTGGCTAAAGAAAAACCGTATATAGAACGTAGTATTGTAATGACGAGAAAAGCTTTCAATTTAGATGCAATTAATCAAGAAGATTTCAATCCGCAAGGACAATTAACGGCTACAGATATTGCCAACAACGATTTAACAATTAATAATATTCGTCTTTGGGATACTCGTCCTATTTTGCAAACTAATCGTCAATTACAACAGATCAGACTTTACTATAAATTTCCTGATGCTGATATCGATCGCTATCTAATCGAAAACAATAATCAATTAGGCGATAACAAAAGTAAACGGCAAGTAATTATTGCTCCTAGAGAATTAGATTACAGTGCTGTACCTGAAAGAGCAAAAACTTGGGTGAACAAACATTTAATTTATACTCATGGTTATGGCTTTACTCTTTCCCCTGTTAACAGGGTAGATGAAGGAGGTTTACCTTATTACTTTGTTAAAGATATTGGTACGACAACAGATGAACAAGCAACTCTCAGTTTATCCACGGATTTAGATCGAGATAGCATTCCCATTGGTAAACCCCGTATCTATTTTGGCGAACTGACAGACAACTATATCATGACCTCCACTAAAGTAAAAGAACTAGATTATCCTAGTGGAGACGCCAACGTTTACAATGTCTATGATGGTACTGGAGGCATAAAAATTGGTAACTTTGTCAGAAGAATCTTATTTGCCGACTATCTCGCCGACTGGCAAATGCTATTTACTCAAAACTTTACCTCAGATACCAAACTAATATTTCGCCGTAACATCAATCGTCGCATCAGAACGATCGCGCCTTTTTTAAGATTCGATCGCGATCCTTACTTAGTAGTTGCCAATATCAAAAATCCCCAACAACCACAACAAGACGAAAACTATCTGTATTGGATGATTGATGCCTATACCACCAGCGATTCTTATCCTTATTCCGATCCTGGAGAAAACAATTTCAACTACATTCGTAACTCAGTTAAAGTGGTAGTCGATGCCTATAACGGTAAGGTAGATTTTTATATCGCCGATGCTGACGATCCCATTATCCAAACTTGGGATAAAATTTTCCCTGGATTATTAAAACCGCTAGAGGAAATGCCTGAGGATTTGCGCAAGCACATTCGCTATCCAGAAGATTTGTTTAGCACCCAATCAGAACGGTTACTAACCTATCACATGACCGATCCGCAAGTATTTTATAATCGCGAAGACCAATGGCAAATTCCTGACGAAATCTATGGTACAGAGTCAAGAACGGTAAAACCCTATTACCTAATCATGAGACTGCCTAATGCCGAGGCAGAAGAATTTATTCTCTTGCATCCCTATACTCCTACGAGTCGCCCTAATTTGATTGCTTGGTTAGCAGCTCGTTCTGATGAGGAAGAATACGGTAAGCTATTGTTATATACTTTTCCTAAACAAAAACTAGTTTACGGTCCCAATCAAGTTGAAGCGTTAATTAATCAAGACCCTGTTATTTCTCAGCAAATTTCTCTCTGGAATCGTGAAGGTTCTCAAGCAATTCAGGGTAACTTGCTAATTATTCCGATCGAACAATCTTTGTTGTATGTTGAACCGCTTTACTTAGAAGCAGAGAGAAACAGTCTACCTATTCTTGCCAGAGTAATTGTAGTTTACGAAAATCAGATTGTCATGGCAGAAACTTTGCAAGAAGCATTAAATGCTATCTTTACTCCCGGTCAAAACTCCAGTCCTGCGATCATTCGCTCTGTAGACGAATTAACTCCTCTGTTAGAAGATCCTCTGGGAGCAGAAGAAAATGTTGAAGATGACATCTAAAAACAGCAGCTCTATCTGGCTGAAATTTTAATTAAAGGCAAATTGTGGAGCAATAATTTAATGAGTGAGCAATCCCCATTCCAACCACCTAGTAACGATGAAAATAGCTATTCCAGCGAAGCAGAACGAGCTCTGGCAAGAGAAAGACAACTACCGCTTACAGGATGGCAACAAGAAGTAGACCTAGGCTTAAGATATGGTTTGGAAGCAGCGGAAAGTATCAAAGATAGGACTATTTCTACTTTTTCGCGGGGAGAATTACCTCACTATGCCGGGATTAATACGTTTTTAAAAGCTCCTTATCTAGAAGATGTAACACAAGTAGGTAACTACGATGTAGCCATTATTGGCGTACCCCACGATTCTGGCACTACCTACCGTCCCGGTACGCGCTTTGGTCCTCAAGGTATTCGGAAAATTTCTGCCCTTTATACCCCCTATAACTTTGAATTAGGTGTAGATTTACGCGAACAGATTACTCTTTGTGATGTGGGAGATATCTTTACTATTCCTGCGAATAATGAAAAGTCTTTCGATCAGATTTCCAAAGGTGTGGCTCATGTATTTAGTTCGGGTGCATTTCCGATTATTTTAGGAGGCGATCACTCCATTGGTTTTCCCACAGTTAGGGGTGTTTGTCGCCATTTAGGAGATAAAAAAGTAGGTATTATTCACTTCGATCGCCACGTAGATACTCAAGAAACCGATCTAGATGAACGAATGCATACTTGTCCCTGGTTTCACGCGACTAATATAAAAAATGCTCCTGCCAAAAACCTAGTACAAATGGGTATCGGTGGTTGGCAAGTACCGCGACAAGGTGTCAAAGTCTGTCGAGAGAGGGCTACCAATATTTTGACCGTTACCGATATTACCGAAATGGGTTTAGATGCTGCTGCGGATTTTGCGATTGCCAAAGCTACCGACGGTACTGATTGTGTTTGGATTAGCTTTGATATTGATTGCATTGATGCGGGTTTCGTACCTGGTACTGGTTGGCCCGAACCTGGTGGTTTATTACCCCGTGAGGCTCTCTATTTACTCAAAAAAATTGTGCAAAATACTAATGTTTGCGGTATGGAAGTAGTAGAAGTTTCCCCGCCCTATGATGTGAGCGATATGACTGCACTAATGGCAACTCGCGTAATTTCTGACACTATGGCACATTTAGTAATATCTGGGCAATTACCCCGCAGAGAAAAGCCAGCTTATATTCATGCTGAAGGGCAGGTAGTAGATGAACCTTGGTGTTAGTTGTTAGTTGTTAGTTTTGTCTTCGGCATAATTTTACTAAATCTTGGTTTATTGAAGCGGAAAGGAGAAAATTATTTGTCTAGATTGTTCTATTTACTTTGGTGAAAAATTCTCTAGACAGCGATCGCTCTAATTGGGATATATAAAATAAATAACATAATGACCAATGACAAATGATCGATTATATCAAATGAATCCTCAAGGGCGATTTAGCGATCGCGCTGAGGATTATGCTAAATATCGACCTAGCTATCCTGCTGAAGCTATTGACTGTATTTTAGAAGGATTAGGCGAACCATCTCAACTCATAGCTACCGATATTGGAGCAGGAACTGGTATTTCTTCTCGTTTACTAGCTCATAGAGGGGTAAAAGTAATCACGATTGAACCTAACGCAGCAATGAGACAGGTAGCTAAAGCGCATCCTTTGGTAGAATTTCGTGATGGTAGTGCAGAAAATACCAAACTACCTAGTAATTCCGTAGACTTAGTTACTTGTTTTCAATCCTTTCACTGGTTTAATCCCGAACCGACTTTAATTGAATTTGCCCGTATTCTTAAGCCAGAAGGCAGACTAGCAGCAGTCTGGAACAATCGCGATCGTTCTGATGAATTTACTGCCGAATATATTCATCTGACTCAAACAGTTTCTACTATTCAGTCCGACTGGCGTACAGAAAGATTTTTGCGCCAAACGGCTTCATTTTCTACCGTCACTCAATTAACTTTTCCTTATCAACAAGCCTTAGATCGAGAGGGTTTAATTGGACGTACGATGAGTACATCATTATACCCAAAACAAAGCAAGTAGTGGAGGAATTGACCGTAAAACTGGGAGAATTACACGAGCGATATCGCGATCGTCAAAATTTAGTTTATTTAAAGTACCAAACCAATGTTCATCTAACTTCTTTGTTAGTAAGTGCAAATTAACCCAACTCAAGCATAGGCAAATCATGTATAAACTATACGATTCAACCAAATTATATGAAGTAGGAGTAGGGAGTAGGGAGTGTTGATTTTTAACGACTAACGACTAACAACTAACAACTAACAACCAACAACGGGCGCAAGGCTTGTGCGGATACGAACCAATAACTAATTATGCACGAAACCGATATGACCAAGGCTTTAATCTTAACAGTTAAAGATTGGTATCATTCCCAACCAGATAAACCCAAAATCGAAAAAATTCATTTAATTGTCGGGCAATTTACTTGTGTCGAACCTGTTAGTTTGCAGTTTGCTTGGGAAGTCCAAACCCAAAATATTTTCTTAGCAGGAGTAGAACTAGTCATTAAAGAAACTCCTTTAATCGCTTTTTGTCATAGCTGCCAACAAGAATATCAACCAGAAATCGGACTGCAATATAGTTGTCCTGACTGTAATTCCCCTATGGAAGATATTAAATCGGGAAGAGAATTAAAGATCGATCGTATTGAATATTCTTCAACAAATAACCTTAAGGGCTGTGGGGGCGAACAGCCATTCGCCCCTACGGATAAATGTATCGGCGGTTCGCGAACTGACCCTAACTGATTACTGATTACTGATTACTGATTACTGATTACTGATAAAATGCACCAAACATTTGACGCTGCTTTAGAAATTAATTTACTCCATGCCAACCAAGAAGGCGCAGACCATAACCGCCAACATTTTGACCAATGGGGTATTACCTGTCTTAATATTATGAGTAGTCCTGGGGCAGGTAAAACAGTTTTACTGGAACAAACCCTGAAGGCTTTAAAAAATAAATTTAAGATTGCCGTTATTGAAGGGGATATGACTACCGAACTAGATGCCGATCGCCTTCGCAAATACAATGTGCCTGTAATTCCTATTAATACAGGACGTTCCTGCCATTTAGATTCTAAGATGGTAGCGGGAGGTATTCATATTCTAGAACATCAATACAACCCGACAGATTTCGATTTGGTTTTCGTAGAAAATGTAGGTAATTTAGTTTGTCCTGCCGAATTTGAAGTAGGGGAACACGCCAAGATTGCTTTACTTAGTGTGACTGAAGGAGAAGATAAACCCCTCAAATATCCAGTGATGTTTCAAGAAGCAGATTGTTTGTTAATTACTAAAATCGATCTCGCACCCTATTTAGATATCGATCTCGATCGCATTACTGAGAATGTTAGACAAATGAATCCCCAGGTCACCATTATTTCTGTATCGGCGAAAACAGGTGAGGGTCTAGAAGAGTGGTTTGCTTGGGTGAGTGATCGTATAAAGTAAGCTGGTCTTCATTAAGATTGCATCTTTCGGAACAAGAATATTATGTAATGGCTAAGCTTTGGGAGCAAAAAACAAAATTCTACCACCAGCAACTAATACTGGCTTTCACCCCTTTTTGAACCTAGTTTTTTGTCAAAGTCCCGCTATCAAAGACCATATTTGATTTTTTTGAGTACCTTTAAGATCGGATAATTGCTCTTTTATGTAGCTTTGGTTAGTTTCTACCGCTATTAATCTTTTATCAATATTGTCAATTTTTTCATCTATCTTTTTAAGGTAAGTGTTTGTAGATTTTAGTTCTTCCTTAATTTCTTTAAATATTTCTGATATATCTACTTCTATTTTTGGATTACTCATAATGCTAAACTAAAAATTGAATATGCTTAAAAACTATTATACCCGAAGCCTAAGTATCAATAGAGTTTCGGGTATTTTTTAAAGATAATTGAAAAACAATCGATCGAGCTGCGAAATCTTTAAAAATGTCACCATCAAATCTAGTAATCGCTATAGAACAAAAGAGCAAGATAATGATATAACAAGTTTATCCAAGTTGGTACAATGCACAACTGTTCTTAAACTCATCAAATCGATTTTAAGACTTAAACAAAGATTGTTAACTAAATTCCACTTATTTGTATTTGGGGGAGTTAGTCAACCAACTGGGATCTATATCTTTAATTGAGGCACAGCCACTCAAAGCCATTGCCAAATCTAATTCCTCTTTTAACAATTCCAGCACATGAGCTACTCCCTTTGCGCCCTCAGCAGCTAGACCCCATAAAATGGGACGACCCACTAATACAGCTTTTGCTCCTAATGCTAAAGCTTTGAGAATATCTGTACCCCTGCGAATACCACCATCGACTAAGATATCGATTTTATCTCCCACAGTTCCGACTATTTCAGGTAATGCGTCAAATGTGGCGATCGCCCCATCTAATTGTCTACCACCATGATTAGAAACAATTATTCCTTTTGCTCCATATTCGTAGGCTTTGAGAGCATCATCTCCTCGTAAAATCCCTTTCACTAGCACGGGTAAAGTTGCGATCGATTGTAGCCACTCTAAATCTTTCCAAGTTAAACTCGGATCTATTTGTTGAGTAAAATAGGTAAATAAACCAGACTCTTCTGTCGTTTTCGGAATCTTCAAATCTCTCATCGAGGCTAGATTAGCGAGTTCTAATGTTTTGGGTAAAGTAAATTGGTTACGGCGATCGCATTCTCTGTTGCCTAGCATGGGCGCATCTACGGTTAAACATAAAGCACTATATCCAGCTTCTTCTGCGCGTTGGACTAAGGCTTGAGTGAGGGCGCGATCGCGATGTATATAGAGTTGAAACCATTGAGAAGTACTGTTTTTTTTGGCAGCAACTGCTTCTAGACTTTTAGTTGACATGGTACTCAATACCATAACCACTCCACTATTTGCTGCTGCTTCGGCAGTTGCTAATTCTCCCTCTGGATGAGCTAAACACTGAAAAGCCATTGGTGCGATCGCTATCGGTATTGCTAGAGATTGTCCTAAAATTGTAGTAGTTAAATCTCGCCGACTCACATCTACCAACATTTTGGGTCGAAGTCGATACCGATTTATGGCTAAACGATTTTCTCTCAGAGTAATTTCATCCCCAGCACCACTCCTGTAATAGTCCAGAGCCATTGGCTCTAAGTGCTGTTTAGCAAGTTCTTCGTATTCAAATAGATTAATAGGTCTGGTCATGCTACTTAGTATCCTTGGTTTATTTTCAATTGCGCTTGGTCATAGATCGGAAGCAGATAAATAGGTCTTTCCACCTAGAAGTAATAAAGTAATAAGTAGTAACTAAAATATTCAATCCCGATAGCCAAACTTGCTACTTTTGAGGAGAACTCTTTAAACCATGCTCGATTCAAAATCTATTTTAGAGGTATTGCGTCCCGTTCAAGACCCAGAATTACAAAAAAGTTTAGTAGAACTGAACATGATCCGCAACGTTAAAGTTGACGGTAGTAAAGTGAGTTTTACCCTAGTATTAACTACTCCTGCTTGCCCTCTCAGAGAATTTATTGTGGAAGATTGCCAAAATGCAGTTAAAAAACTACCTGGAGTAGAAGAGGTAGAGGTAGAAGTTACTGCTGAAACTCCCCAACAAAAGTCTTTACCAGACCGCGCAGATGTTCCAGGCGTAAAAAATATTGTGGCCATCTCCAGTGGTAAAGGGGGTGTAGGTAAAAGCTCTGTAGCTGTTAATGTTGCCGTTGCTTTAGCCCAAACAGGAGCAAAAGTAGGCCTGCTAGATGCAGATATTTATGGCCCTAATGCTCCTAATATGTTGGGACTAGCTGAAAGTAAAGTAATGGTCAAAAACGGAACTAATGGGGAAGTATTAGAACCAGCCTTTAACTACGGAGTTAAGCTAGTTTCTATGGCATTTCTTATCGACCCAGATCAGCCTGTTATTTGGCGTGGCCCTATGCTCAACGGTATTATTCGGCAATTTCTCTATCAAGTAGAGTGGGGCGAACTAGACTATCTGATAGTGGATATGCCTCCAGGTACAGGGGATGCTCAATTAACTCTAGCTCAAGCTGTACCTATGGCAGGAGCAGTAATTGTTACTACTCCTCAAACTGTATCTTTATTAGATGCCCGTAGAGGATTAAAAATGTTCCAACAACTAGGAGTAACTGTTTTAGGCATAGTAGAGAATATGAGCTACTTTATTCCTCCCGACCTGCCTGATAAGAGTTACGATTTGTTTGGTTCTGGTGGTGGAGAAAGAACGGCTCAAGAGCTAGATGTGCCTTTACTTGGTTGTGTGCCTCTAGAAATTTCCTTACGGGAAGGTGGAGATAAGGGTATACCCATTGTTATTGCCGAACCAGAATCGGCTTCTGCTCGAGCTTTGAGTAAAATAGCTAAACAAATTGCAGCGAAAGTTTCTCTGGCTGCTTTTGCTTAAGTGTTTGTGTCATAAATTTAGTTGGCGATCGCGCTGCATCTGCTGCGTAGATCGCCCATTGACTACTCCATCTTCGCATTAGCGATCTAGTTTCTTTTTGTTCTCTCAACTCCTTGTGACACAATTATGTTCTACTGCCCCTAAATTTTTGAGCGTATCTTTTTGCGCTTCAGTCAAGCCAATAATATCAGTAATATTCATACCTTCATAAATTCGAGGTAGTTCCAAAGTCTTAAAACATTTGCCAGTAGGAAAATTCCAGAGTTTAATCTTGCCATCGAAGTCGCTACTAGCTAGTATTGTGCCCTCTGGATTCAAGCATACTGACGAAACAAGATTTTGATGTTCGGTTAGGGTCATAATACATTGACCATTAATCGCGTTCCAAAATTTAACAGTATGGTCAAAGCTGCCACTAACGATAGTAGAGCCATCGGGACTAATAGTAAGGGGAATAATTCTATTGCTATGACCCTGCAAAGTTTTAAGACATTCACCTTTTTCTACATCCCAAATTTTGACAGTGCGATCGTAACTCCCACTGACGAGAAATTTGCCATTGGGACTAAACACAACAGAATCGACATAATTTTGATGACCACGGAATGTTTTTAGATGTTGCTTATTTTCCACGTTCCAAAGTTTAATCGTACAATTGTAACTACCGCTTGCCAGAATTAGGCTATTAGGATGAAAGGCAACACCAAAAATCATACCCATTTTGTCATCGTCTAAAAGTGTATCTATCCTTTCTCCTGTATAGGGATTCCACAATGTAATCGTCCGATCGCGACTACCACTGGCAAGAAATCTGCCATCAGGACTAAAAGCAACAGAATTGACCCAATCAGTATGACCGAGCAAGGTATGAAGACATTCCCCAGTATCAACTTGCCAAAGTTTGATTTTGCCTTGAGAATCACTACTAGCAAGTAATTTTCCATTAGGATGCCAAGCTACAGAAGGTACACTGAGAGTATTACCTTGCAAGACCTTCAGACATTGACCAGTATTAATATCCCATAATTTGATTGCATCGTCATATTTAGCAGAAGCTAAAATTGGTTCATGGGGACAAAATGCTAGAGAATCGATCCATCGATCGTGAGCCGACCAACTCAACAATTTATTACCTGAAGGAATCGACCATAAATAGATATTGCCATCTAAATGACCAGTTGCTAAGATGTTGCTGTGACTTCCGCCATAATTTGACCAAAATTTCCATCATAAAATGACCTAATTTGAACGAAAATCTTGGGTTACAATAAACCTGGTTAAATCTGGGCAGCCTTAGCTCCGCGGGCGGTTGAATGGTCGAATTTTCGTGTTTCCAGGTGTAAAATCCGCCCGCCTGCGGGCGATAACAT
>JAAUYH010029364.1_pt1 | contig 25657 bp, 16 predicted proteins | sample 7278061 | NCBI WGS metagenome assembly JAAUYH01 (sample SAMN14350203, study PRJNA611818) | marine sediment metagenome | isolation source: surface marine sediment (0.6m) | place: French Polynesia: Moorea | collected 2018-08 | reverse complement strand
CTGGGTTCGAACGGAAAGAGATCCTGTTGATACAACAGAACCTTGATGTGATTGTTCCAATCTCACACCATATTTCCTTAACTGTCCTTCTCCCCTCTCCCAAGCTGGGGAGAGGGGCTGGGGGTGAGGGCGATTTGTCAAATAAACGATATATCCTATGAATAACTATCCAGATTTTATTATTATTGGGGCGATGAAATGTGCGACCACAACACTGCACGAACAACTGGCCGCACAGTCTGGAATTTTCATGAGTGAGCCTAAAGAGCCTAATTTCTTTAGTGATTCGCCTGAGTATGAACAAGGAATCGAGTGGTACAAAGCCTTATTTCAGTCTGCTGACGCGGATGATTTATGTGGCGAATCGAGCACCCATTACACAAAGCTGCCGACTTACCCCCAAACCATTGAGCGAATTCAGTCTCATCTTCCTGAGGGGATGAAATTCATCTATATGATGCGGCATCCGGTTGATCGGTTGGTCTCACAATATATTCACGAATGGTCTCAATGTAATATCACCGTTGACATTAATCAGGCAATCTATAGCCATCCAGAACTCATTCAATATAGTCAATACAGTATGCAGCTAAAGCCCTATCTCGATAAATTTGGGCCTCAAAATGTGCTGCCAGTTTTTATGGAGCGATTTCGCAGTCATCCCCAAGAAGAGCTCGAAAGGATTTGTCGGTTTATCGGGTACTCTGCTAAACCAACGTGGGTGGAGGAAATTACCCAACAGCATTTATCCAATGAACGGATGAAGAAGAGCGCTTGGCGCGATTTCTTGGTGGATGCGCCGATATTAAGCTTGCTGCGCCGAACCTTAGTTCCCAAAGGCGTGCGCACCTGGGTTAGAAGTTGGTGGCAGATGAAAAAAAGGCCCGAGCTTGAACCGGTACAGCAGGACTATTTGCAAACTATCTTCGATGAAGATTTATCAGTACTAGGTACTTGGCTAGGGGTTGAACTCAATTGCCAAGAGTTCAAATCCACTGTTGTGAAAGAGCCAAGTGAATGGGCCGATTTAATTCAGCTTAATTAATTGCGGTGACGTAATCGCCCACTCTACGAGAAGAGCAAGCTCTACACGCTAAATCCCTCTCCCCCGGGAGAGGGACTTTGATTCTGGCTCCCTTCTCCCTCAGGGAGAAGGGTTGGTGATGAGGGCGGTTCATCCCGATATTCAGCAACGACGTCTACTACGCGGGATCTTTTGTCAGTCAAGGGATCTGCGGATAAATAAAATCCCATCCACCCATCCACCCATCCACTGCCTTTTACTGGGACTTTATTTTCACGCAACTCCCCAAATAGAGTTGTCACGCCCCCTTTAAAGAGACTTCCGTGATTTGTCGGGTGTGTTTGATTGTGAAACATTATTCGGCGCTAAAGGAGTGAATTGATTCGCGAGGGCGTGGGCAATTGCTTGATGTCCAGCTGGGTCTAAATGCATATAGTCAAAAAGAATGTACATAGGGTCGTATTGCTTCTCTTCTTTAGCAATATGCTGACGACCTGATTGGAGCGGTTGGACTCCACTCAAATAAGGAATGTTGAGTTCGTCACAAATCTCCGCGAGCTTCTGGGCGGGATCGATCGCAATTCTTTGACGAGGGACAAATTTTTCATTGTCGAAAATATCATCGAAGACCATGAATCGAGAAGGCATGTAGACAACGATAAATTTTCGCTTATCCTCTAAAATACTGTCCCTTAAAATAGCTAAATCGTGTTCAAACTGGACCCAAGCTTTCCCTGATAATTCAGGATCTACATCTGCTTGCTTCCAGCCAAACGCTAATATAGGACCAAAGGGTTCCTGAGGGGAAATTTGGTGATTATTCAAACCCAGAATATAAAAAATACGTTGGGAATTAATACTTAACCACGAAACCAGAGCGAAGTTTTTATAAACCCGCTTGATCTGAATGGTTAGCCGCTTGAAAGGGGAGGATGCTCGCTCGGGAAGATATTTGTTGGTGGGTAAGCTGGGTTCTTTGTCCTGGTTAATCCAGCCAAAGGAAACCATGTTGTTACTTACCGCTAAAATCACAACATTCGGATCATAGCGGGACCAAAGTTCAAGGTACCCCTTGTTGAGGGTGGGCAGATCTCGAGTCGGTTGACCAGCATTGAGTTGGTGGGTCTGAGGGTATTGTTCTCGGAGCAAATCGACTAATTGAGAGGACCATGTCGCCTCTCTAGACACCCCTGTGCCAAATGTGGTTGAATCACCCAATGCCAGAATTCGGAATTCCCCCTCTGGTTTATCAATGGGTAATCGTTCTGAGCGGAAGCCGTCTTCATTGACGTTTATGGGGTGTCCCCCAGTAAATTCCTGATCAAAAATGTTGTGAATATATTGGGGCGCTACCGTTCGAATGGTGCCCTCGATTACTGCAAGGGTGAGGAGGACTTTGCACCCATCAACTGCAATGTGGCGAATTGTTTGAGAAACTATTTTTCGTGAGTTAACGCTAAACAAGGAATGCATGATCTTCTAAAGAGGCGGACTTAGAATTGGAAATATATAAATTCAGGATTAGACGCCCCAGCAAATGTAAAAAATAGAGCGATCGCGGATGCAATGGTTACCCATTTTGTGAACTTGGGTTTTTCTTGAAACCACAAAGTCCAACCTTGCTTAAGCTTTAATCGCTCAATCAATAAGATCAATCCAAGCACTGCAATGGGACGAAAATCTAATGGGATGTAGCCACTGGCAAGCCCGCCCACCCTTTGCAGAATGGTGACAGCATCCTGAAAATTATTGACTCGGAAAAAGATCCAGGATAAACAGATCAGGTGAAAGGTAATTACCCAGCGCACCGCCCTCCAAAAGATATTTTTTGGGGTGCGCTCCCACTTCATGGCGCGTTCTACAGAGAGAAGAAATCCTTGCAGACCTCCCCAAATCACCCAAGTCCATCCGGCGCCGTGCCAAAGCCCCCCCAAGAGCATTGTGATCATTAAATTAGCGTAGGTTCGAACGGGGCCTTTGCGATTTCCCCCTAAAGGAATGTACAAATAATCCCTTAACCAGGTTGAAAGGGTGATGTGCCATCGTCTCCAAAAATCTCGAATACTGCAGGCTAAGTAGGGGGCGTCAAAATTTTGCGGTAGTCGAATACCGAGGAGTTTCGCGGATCCGATTGCAACATCAGAATATCCAGAAAAGTCACAGTAAATTTGAATAGCAAAGGCGTAGGCGGCTAATATCAATCCAACGCCAGACACCATATCGGGAGACGCAAAAGCCTCATTGGCAATATGCGCCATCGGATCGGCAATGTAGACTTTTTTGAATATTCCCCACAATATTTGGGCGATGCCGCCTCTAATTTGTCGCCAGTCAACCGAGGCGCGCGCTTCTAATTGGGGAATGAGTTCATCCGATCGAACAATAGGGCCTGCAATCAGTTGCGGAAAAAAACAAACATAGATAGCCACATCTAGAATTGAGCGTTTAGCGGCGATCGCGCCCCGGTAAACGTCAATTGTGTAGCTCATTGTCTGAAAAGTGTAGAAGGAAATGCCTAACGGTAAAACCCAGTTCAGCTCTGGCCAGGGCCGGATGCCAATTAGGGTAAAGGCAGAGTCAGAGAAAAAGTCTGCATATTTAAAGGTAAATAAAAGACCGAGATTGAGGGTTAAGGAAACCAATAAACTAGTTTGACGGATCCACGGTTTCTTAGCCGCCTCAATAACCCTGGCCGCAGTGTAGTCAACTAAGGTTGAAAATACTAGCAATAAAGAAAAAGGGATACTCCAAGACCAGTAGAAAATGTAACTGGCAAGAAGAAGTAATAATCGGCGGTAATAAGGGGTAAATAAATAGTATAGGTAAACGACAATGACTAGAAATACTAAATATGTATTGGAATTGAATAGCATTTAGTCTTTGCTCTTTGGCGATTTTTTTCGAGTTATGGAGGGATTTTGGGAATTCTAAAGAGGATTAATTTCAACATTCTTTGGATCAGCCCTGATTGTTTGTAGAGACACCAAAATACCCCCCTAAAAAGAGGGTTTATTCGGCTTTTTTCGCCTTGACCTTCTCGGAGAATAGGGAGGTTAAGGGGTATTGTTAATCGAAAAATATTTGCATGAATTGGCGCATGAGCTGTCGAAAAACTGCTGTATAGATAATTCTATTTTCAGTTTTGCCTGGCCCTTTAGCCATTTAGACGAATTGGCGGTCATTTGAGTTTCAAATTATATGGACTCTTACTCAGAAATATGAACAGTTCTATCTGTCTTGTAAGGGTAAAGCTGCTCAGATGGATCCAGTGAGAAATACAAAGTATGAGAGACTATATTCTTTTTAAGAGATTTAATTGGTCTGGCTGATATTTCAATCTTATCCCCTGAAATATGATTGAATCTGGTTTATACCTGAGGGTTTATATTTGTAGGACTTTTCTCTCTTGAAGACTTAATTCCTCGTCGACTCTGCTTCGTTTTTTCCAGGTGCCGTCGAAAATCCTCTTCTTTTCTTATGGATAGAGTGGTTGCAATATATAACACCCAAAAAACACTCTGTAATCTCATTAGATGACTTTCTGTGATGTTGTCCAACACCAGAAAGGTGAGAAAAGCTAAAGGCCATATATCCCCTAAACTTCTTGATAAATAGGCCTTGTTTAAAGCCTTAAAGTAGGTCGTCGAAAAGCTAATGAAAAATAGTACGGCTCCGACCATACCCACATCAAGCATTAAGTCAATAGCGCCATTGTGAGCATGAGGGGGAATATAGGCGTTGACTCCCGCCCCAAATTTCCCCCTAAAAACCGACGCCACTAGGCCAGAGTCACTCCAAAATCCAAAGCGGCCATAGCCTAGAAAGGGCTGTTTTAGGATCATTGGAATAACATTGCTCCAAATGACCGTTCGTCCGGTGATGGTGGGATCTTTCCCTAAACTTGTCACCAGCGGAACCCATTCAACCACGATAAAAGTGATTAAACTGCCTAGGATAAGAATTCCAATATCTAGCAGCAGGACGGTTAATTTGCCGCGCCATCGGTATTGTCGGTACAGGGAAAGGATGGCGAGCATCAAAATGGAAAAAATAAGACTGGATTTTGACCCTGATAGCAAGATAAGCCCCGATACAACAGCAATGCCTACCCAAGCGGTGGGAAGATAAAACTCTGTATTGATGGCAATTATAAATAAGGTGACAAAGCTGAGGGTCATGTGAGATCCAAAGTTTTGTTTATGTCCATAAGCGCCGCCCCAGGTCTCTGAATTGAGAACAGCAGCAGGATCTGATGCAAAGTCAACCAGACTGAAAAAAATGCCGATCCCTAGCCCAAAGATGAGCAACTTGCATTGTTCCTCTAGGCTAAATCGAGTGGCCAAATATAGGCCGAACACGCTCATTGGGATCAGAAATCCCCGAATATCTAAGAGGGTGGTTTCTGGACTCACAGACCAGAGCCATGAGACGATCGCCAACATACTTAAAAGCCAAAGAAATTTATCTTTACTGGCTGTGTATAGGCTGTTTTTCCAATGTAAGCAAAGTAAAATAAGGGCGATTAATAAAATTGAGTATCTAAGATATTTCTCGAAGGGAGATATGGAAGGAGGCAGTGCATTTGTAAAATACCAGAGCCCAATAATGGCGAATAATTTTTCTGGATTCAAGCTGGCGTTCATTGTTAGGGATTAAAAATATAAAAGATTCTACTCTTGATTGATTGGTATAGTAATGATTAGCAAGAATACCCCAATTCCTTTAAGTTCTCACCTATCAATTCACTGGTTTTTTGATTACTCTGTCGATACAAGTCTCCAATATGCTCATCGACAGTTTGCTTGATGGAATCTTCGATGGATTTGTTGATATTTCTTGGGAATAACTGACCAATATCTGCAGCGATCTTACAAGCAAGCAGCCAGGGTAGCTTAGGGATAAATGTTTCTCCCTTGCTACGTTTAATAATCATATTGAAGCGTCTTTGGACAATTAGCCTGACTCCAAATATGCCAATATTTTTTGCCTTTTGTGTATAATTGGGTTCATTTTCTATGCCAAAAAAGTCAAGTAATTTTCGCCCAAAAAGCTTTTTATCCTGTTTGAGTAATTCAAACGGAATTACCAGTACATTTTCGGCTCCAAAAAGTTCTTGGTAATGCTTAATGGGAAGGTGATATTCAAAATTCTCTAGACGGTAGATTGGGCCTGAATTTTCGTTCTTCTCAATTCCCATGAATTGAGAAATCGTTGCAGTCCCTCCTAATTTAATATAGTGACGATATTCTGAAAGGATGATGGATGCCTGTTCGCGAATAGTGATGAGAATTTTAGCCTGAGGGAAAACCGAGTGGATTCGCTCAGCAATTTGTTGACCTCTCCCATCCTGAAATCCATCTGATAGATGACTACCAATCAGTCCCTCTTGTGATAAAACGGGAATCAAGCCCTTGCTAGCTGTTTCTTCTAAGCCAGCTTGAAAAGCTTTCTGTACTGCTTCAGAGGAAAAGTCCAAGTCATTGGGATATACAAATCGTTCAAGCGCCTCTTTTGAGGGCGCTCCCCATGGAGAGGCGAAACCTAAATCTGGGTTATCTAAGAAAACATCTTGTAGCCATGTTGTCGCTGTTTTTCGATAACCAACATGGATTAGCGGTTGCTTACAAGTTAAATTTGTCATCTCATTAATTTATAGAAGTATCAAATGGGCAACTCTCAAATTTGCCAAAAGTCTTGGGACTTGCCGTAATGGTTCAAAAATTTTCGGGTATCTTCGCCAAGAATATCTAGCGCCCACTCATAGGCGGCCGGAGCCCATTGAGGGCGTCCATCAGCTTGCTTGAAGAACAATTTATGTTTGAGGGTGTTCCTTAATTGTTCTGGGATGAGCTTAACGCTGTTTCGGAAGAGGGGATAAGCGCGCAGCCGAGAAAGGGTATTCGATGGGATAAGTTTGCTATGGGAAGGATTTAGGTGGAGATTCGAATTTGTCAGCGGTGAGTCAGGGTCTACGCCAATAAATTCAAAGCAGTTTCGCATGACGGCGTCTGCATCATGCTTGAAATCTTCTAAGAAGAGGATGAGAATCTGATCATCTGGGAAGTGACGGCGAAAGGCGTTAATCTGACTCCAATAGTTTGAGGCGTCGACTAACCGCTCACGGTTAGCTTTGACGGCTGTATTAAAGTCATAGTGAACGTCTTCTCCTCCATGGGAGCGGATTTCCAGCCAATAGGATTCAATTCGCTCGATCGGATGGCGAACACAGTAGATAAGTTTCAAATTTGGATTATATTCAGCGAGTCTTGCGACTGTTTTAGGAAATACCTCTTTCATGCTGTAAACATTGTTGCGTTCTCCTCGAACTTTGGAGTTTCCTGCATTTTCATAGAGGGATTCGTACCAGTCCCGACCTTTTTGATAAATCTCGTCATGGGAGAAGAACCAGGTTTCCTGACTAATCATGAACACATCGGGATGCTGCCCAATGAGGTTGCTGATTGTGGACGTGGCGCATTTCGACGCCCCGATAAAGATGAAATCTGGTTTCACTGAAGGCTCCTTTAGTTAGCTTGCTGGTGCAATGTCGTATCGCAGGTTTGATAATTTGAAGGCTCATTGTCCCCCAGGCTGCTCATGGCTTCGACAGGAGTTGATAACGGTCTGACGCCAGGCGATGTTCAAACAGCCAGCTTCGATTCTCAGGGGAGGCGTGAATCCAAGACTGGACGAGGTCAGCCCATTTAACAGGAATTTGTAATCGTCGCCAGGCATAACAAGCGTTGGCTGAAAGCCGATGGTAAAGTTCTGTATTGGCTTGCAACCGCTCAATGCAATGAGCCATTGCAGTTGAATCACCAGCTGGGAAAATGAGGGCGCTCTTCTCATGCTCTAGATTTCCCTGGAACATTGGGTGGTCAGAGGTAATCAAAGGAGTTCGAGAACAAAGGCCGTCATAGATGGTGCGGGGAAGACCTTCGGGGTAGTTATGGCGGCTGGGAACTAAGACGATGTCCGCCGATCGCATGAAATGAATGACCTCGTGATAGGGGATTAATCCCAGGAACTTAACGTGGTCTTGTATGTTTAATTGTTTAGCGTAGTGTAAGAAGTGATCAGTGGCGCCCTTACCTGCGATCTTCAAGCTGACGGATAACGGTTTGTGCTTTAACTTCGCGATCGCATCCAAAATATCGCCCACTCCTTTCGCTGCGGAAACTGAGCCCACATAGATAAGGTTGAGGCGATCCGGGCTTGAAGGGGATTGTTTAGGCGAGAACGCGTCTGGGTTATTGGCTTGGGGCCAATCCCAAGGAATAATTTTGTTCGGGTCAACCCCTATCTTTTGCAGAGATTGACATGAATTGACCCCATGATTCGCCACCCACTCAATTACTGGATGATTCAGCAATCTTGCTAGCCAATAGTTTTTTACTTGATTGCGTAGACCCGTGTTCAGAAAAGAATCCGCCAAGATGCCCAATGTCCGGACTTGATTTCGGATAGCCCAGCGAAAAATTCCGGGAATTGGGACACGCACCACCAGATGAGTCGGCTGATAGGCTTCAATTTGATTAATGGTCTGTTGGGGGTGCTTATAGGGATCACAGCCTGCGCCAATCACCCGGAAGCCTTTTTCCACCACTTCATTGTAGGGTTCTTGCGATTTGCAACATAGGACAGACACCTCCTCAAGTTGCTCATTCAGTTCGGTAATCGCCTTTAGAGTATATGGGTGGGAATGGTGGGTTTCACCTTGCCCTGATGCGAGACGTCGGCAAACTTCTCGATAATCGCCAGCGTACAGAATAATTAATAAGCGTATTCCCGAGGATTTCATTGGGCTGAAAACAAAGAATTAGATGAACCGGAAATAACAAAAGAAGTGGTTTGATACAGAGGAGACGACAACATCACCGAGTAAGAGCTCAGTCTTACTTTTCTCACTCTACCCAGATTTTCCGGATCAACTAGACGTCTAATGCCTGAATTTCAAGGATTTGGAACAAGTTGACTAGGCGCGGCGTCAATGCTGAGGGGCCCTATTTATTTGAAAAAACTTACCAAAACAGTTCTACCAGTCAGTTGATATAGGCAATCAATCATTTATTCAGTTGAAAGCCCTCATCCTAAATCTTTTTCCCAATTTGGGAGAAGGACTTTGAGGTTAGCTCTCCTTCCTGAAAATCGAGAGAAGGATTTTGGGTTAGCTCCTCTTCTCCCAATTTGGGAGAAGGGGTTGGGGGATGAGGGCTTTCAGGATGCGGCGAGGCTTTCTGTCATGTGTGTATACGATAGCCCAAAGGGAAAGGGAACAGGAGAGTGGATCGGCTCCCCTCGCCATCTGGGAGAGGGGTTGGGGGTGAGGGCTCTTCAACTAGGGTTCTGACTTCTAGAATTCTTCCTGAGGAAAGGATTCTTGTTTTAAATTGATAGCCATTTCTTGCCTTCAATTGGGACTTAATACATTGGATTGATCATGCGGACCATTTCAGCATATTTCCAATCTTCGGTCGTCCTTTGTCTGTTTAACCTGGGGAGTATCATCACTGGGTCTGTATTGCTATCCAGTTGTACGGGGTCTAATTTGGCCATTATTGAGTCTGCTGAAACAGCTTCAGGATCGTCTAGCGCAACCCCTGATTTAGCCGTCACAGATATCTATACCGTTCAACCCAATGTTGTTGCTGTTCGCTTAGAAGTGGGACAGACTCTTTATGGACAACAAGCGCCGTATGAGCCTGAAGCCAACGATCAGATTCAAGTTCATCGACAAAATCGTCATCTAAAGCGCGGCAATCGAGAGCTCGGAACGCTAGTCGGAAGGGATCAAGATATCCTCTATCCCTATGACCAATACATTGGCGGACGATTAGACGCCGATTGGGCGGACCAGACGGTGAGTTACCAAATCACGTCTGTAGAGGATTCCCATGACACAGCTGAGATTTCTCCCAGCGCTGTATTTCGCAAAAGTAAGCCTAAGGATATGGCTCATATCGCCAGGGACCGGTATGACTGGCCCATGGTGCATACGGTTTATTTAAACTTGCCTCAGCCCTTAAATCCCAATAATACTTACCAGCTGGCGTTCCCAGGCAGTGAGCTGCCGCCGCAAACGTTTCAGTATGAGCCAGAGGTTGATCGGAGTGAGGCCGTGCATGTTTCTCACTTGGGTTTTCGACCAGATGATCCCGCCAAAGTTGCTTTCCTCTCTTTGTGGATGGGCAATGGAGGCGGATTGGATTATCCGGAGGGACTATCTTTCTGGCTGATCAATGAGGACTCTGATCAAAAGGTGTATGCTGGCGCGACGCAACTTTCCGCCGCTAAGGAGCAACCAGAGGATCCGCGCGATCGCAACTATAACGGCGCGGATGTTTACCTAATGGACTTTAGCGATTTCCAAACGCCTGGGCGCTATCGACTGTGCGTAGAGGGGATTGGCTGTTCCTTCTCCTTTGAAATTGGACCCAACACCTGGAGCAAAGCCTTCCAGGTGTCTGCTCGCGGCTTTTATCATCAACGCAGCGGTATTGCCTTAACGCAACCCTATACCGCCTTTGAGAGACCTCGCCCCTATCATCCAGAGGATGGATTTAAGGTGTATCAATCTCGAGTCCCGTTGATGAGCACCGATATGGGGCTGGGTAAGCGAAAAACCCGTAAAGCGCTTCGAGAAACCAGAACCGACACCCTCCTGCCCAATGCTTGGGGCGGCTACTTTGATGCGGGCGACTGGGACCGTCGCATTCAACATTTGGAAGCCGCCCGCCTTCTGTTGGAGTTGGCGGAGCTGTTTCCAGAGTATTTTGGGCCGGTTAACTTAAATATTCCAGAATCTAATAACGCCTTGCCAGATGTGATAGACGAGGCGCTCTGGGGGGTGGATTTTTTCCGCCGACTACAGACTGCTGAGGGGGGAATTCCGGGGGGCGTTGAATCGGCTGGACCGCTCAAAGCGGGGGAAATGAGCTGGCAAGAAAGTTGGGATGGCCTCGCCTTTGGACCAGGGATATGGTCCAGTTATGAATATGCGGGGGTGGCGGCGCGAACCGCGTATGGCTTGATGGCGATCGCCCCTGAGCAGGCCCAGGTTTATCGGTCGAGTGCGTTACAAGCCATGCAATATGCTGAGCGGGAATACGCCCAGGCTGACAGGGGTCGATTGCCCTTTGCCGTCCATGACAGCCGCAATTTGGCGGCGGTGGAACTCTTCCGACTAACCGAGGATGACCGTTGGGGCGACCTTTTTCTGGAAACGACGGTGTTTACCGATCGCTCCCAGCCGGTATTTAAACATCGCAAACATCTACAACGAGAAGCCGCCTATGTTTATGCGCGCCTCCAGACGCCCAACGTAGATGTGAGGGTGCAAAGAAACGCGGTGCAAGCCCTGTTGCGGGAGGCGGATGTCCTGGCGGCGCTAGGGGAGCAAACTGGATTTAAATGGACCAAGCTGAACCCCTACACACCGGTCGGGTGGGGAGGCAGTTTCGGATCGCCTAAAGTGATTCCGCTCATTCGGGCGCATATTCTAACGGGAGATGTCAACTATTTAAAGGCTGCGGTGTTAGCCTGCCAATTCTCCGCTGGGGCGAATCCCGATAATCTTATGTATACGACGGGATTAGGACACCGGAGCCCTCAACATCCGCTGATCAGAGATCAACGGATTATGGGAACCGCTCCTCCTCCGGGGATTACCGTGTATGGCCCGCTCGATTTAAAGCAGTTCAATGATTACTGGGCGGCTAAATTCTTGCTGAAAGATGTCACGTTTCCCAATCCGTGGTCGTGGCCTACCGCAGAAGCTTATTTCGATATCTATCGGTTTCCGGCGGTGACTGAATTTACCATTCATCAAACGATGGCGCCGACGACCTATGCGTGGGGGTATCTGGCCGCCAGAGACTCAGGGCCCTAGGGCGGTAAAGTGTTCCAGTCAGGGGGAGTGTCCGGAAGGTAATTCCTCAACCTGAAAGTCTATTTAGAATGTTGAAACGCGAGTATCCATGAACACAATTGGTGTGGTCGCCATTGGTAGAAATGAGGGGAAACGCCTGATCCGCTGTTTGAAGTCTTTACGACTTCACCTGCCGGAAAACGCCCCCATTGTTTATGTGGACTCTGGTTCAACCGATGGCAGTCTGGCGGCAGCAAAGTCGTTAGGGGTTCATGCGATTGCACTGGATCCGTCCCTTCCCTTCACCATGGCGCGGGGCCGCAATACGGGCTTCCGCTATTTAATCGAGCACTTTCCCGAGTTGCCATATGTGCAATTTATTGATGGGGATTGTGAGTTGATGTCGGGATGGCTCGCCCCAGCGCTGGCGACTCTGGAATCTGATCAGCGCCTCGCAATTGTTTGCGGTCGTCGTCGAGAGCGGTTTCCGGAAGCGTCCGCCTACAACCGCTTAGCGGATATGGAATGGAATACGCCGGTGGGGGAAGCGTCAGCGTGTGGCGGCGACGCCCTGATGCGAGTCGAGGCCATCCAAGAGGTCGGCGGCTATACCCCGACCCTGATTTGCGGCGAAGAACCTGAGATGTGTATTCGTCTGCGACAGCGCGGCTGGAAAATCCAACGGATTGAGGCGGATATGACCCTCCATGACGCCGCCATGCTCAAGTTTAGTCAGTGGTGGAAGCGCTCCATCCGAGGCGGCTGGGCGATCGCAGAAGGGTTCGCCAGGCATGGAGCCCCGCCCGAACGCTACAAAGTGAAGGAACATGTCAGCGGGTGGCTCTGGGGCGTAATCGCGCCTGTTCTGGCGCTGGGACTGGCTTGGCCGACCCGGGGAATTAGCCTCTTGCTCTTAGGCGCTTATCCAATGTTGACCTGGCGGATTTATCAATACCGTAAAGGTCAAGGCGATGCCTCAACTGACGCCTGGCTATACGCTGTGTTTTGCGTCCTGTCCAAAGCGCCTCAGGCGATTGGGCAGTTTCAGTACTGGGTCTCTCGCTGGCAGGGGAAACAAGCCGTTTTGATCGAGTATAAATCCCCGTCAGTGGAGAGTTAGGGGGTGCGATCGCCCCTCCGTAAACCCCGCTCAGATAACCCCCTGAAAATATTGTTGTCCCTATGGTCGTAATTTTCCGGCGACAGGAACCCCTTAATGAAAATTGCTTATCTGATTAATCAGTATCCTAAAGTTAGTCACAGCTTTATCCGTCGGGAAATTCTCGGACTAGAATCATCAGGCATAGAGGTTGTTAGATTTTCCGTTCGCTCTTGTGAAGATGAACTGGTTGATGAGGTTGACAAAGCAGAGTTAGAAAAAACGACGATTGTTCTAAATGCTGGCGTCAAGGGGCTCTTCTTCGCTTCGTTGCGGATTGCGATTACTCGACCCATCCCCCTCCTTAAATCCTTGGTCCTTGCGATTCGTATTGGGTTTGGCTCCGATCGAGGGGTTTTGAGGCATATCGTTTATCTAGCTGAGGCCTGTGTCCTGCTTAGGCAGTTTTCAACATTAGGCGTCTCCCAAGTGCATGCTCACTTCGGCACCAACTCTACAACGGTGGCGATGCTCTGTGCTGAAATGGGAGGCCCGCCCTTTAGCTTTACAGTGCATGGCCCTGAGGAATTTGATAAACCCCTAGCCATTGCCTTACCCGAAAAAATTAAGCGGGCGGTTTTTGTGGCTGGCATCAGCTCCTTCACCCGGAGTCAGCTCTATCGTTGGTGTGACCACGAACATTGGGCTAAAATCCATGTTGTTCACTGCGGCGTTGACGACATATTCTTGAACGCGCCTTATCATCCTATTTCTGACCACCCTAAGTTAGTCTGTGTCGGTCGACTGTGTGAGCAAAAAGGTCAACTCCTTTTAATCGAAGCGGTTAGAAAACTAACAGACGAAGGCCTGGCTTTACACCTAGTCTTAGCGGGAGACGGTCCATTGAGGCGTCAGATCGAAGGGTTAATCGCCCAATTTGGACTGCATGACCAGATCGAAATTACAGGTTGGTTAAGCGGTCTTGAAGTTCAGCAACAGATTCTCAATGCTAGAGCTATGGTGTTGCCCAGTTTTGCCGAAGGGTTACCCGTGGTTATTATGGAAGCCTTGGCGCTGGGGCGGCCTGTCATTAGCACGTATGTTGCGGGAATTTCTGAACTGGTAGAACCAGGCGTAAATGGCTGGTTGACGCCTGCGGGTTCGGTGGAAGCGCTGACCCAGGCAATGCGCGAACTCTTACAGTCATCAGTAGAGACTTTGGAAGAGATGGGGAAAGCAGGACGTCAGCAAGTCACTAAGCGTCACGATTCCCTGCAAGAAGCCAAGAAACTAGCAACGCTTTTCCGGGCAAAACCGTAAGTATTCGTTGGATTACGAGGATGGGCCAAAAGGGTATGTGCAAAAAATAACAACATACCTACGCAGACTCGGGAACCATCAAACAATCTTCAAGTCAATGTAAAGAAGTGTTGAAGCCTGTTCACTGATATTCTCAGCGATCGCTTGATTTCTGAGTCTGTGTTTAATCTGTTCACTTCAGTCAGCTTTAGGCTGAAGAACTCATTTTGCTGGAAAAAAATTGGACTTCGATCAGTTTTATCTAGCGATTGATATGTGTTCTCTCACGATTGATTGAGAACGCGAAAGATTGCCTCTATCTAACTTTTTCACAAACAACGAGTTCCCTTGGGGACCGTTTTAAATTCAACTTGTCAAAGAGGCCGTTCTCTCAAACTCTCAAACGGTAACTCATCCATGAGGCGCTCAGGGTGATTTGCTCACTGAAGTGTTTTAAGGATTTATCATGGCCAAAACATATTACGTTTCTAATCAAGGCAGCAACAATAATTCTGGGACAAAGGCTAAACCCTGGAGATCCATTAATTTTGCGGTTGGTCAGAATTCTCCCGTTAAGGCAGGGGACACGATCCTGGTGGAGTCAGGCGTTTATACGGAATTGATTACCCTTGGTAAATCCGGTAATCGCCAGTTAGGACACATCACACTCAAAGCAGAGGGTAATGTCACATTGCGGGACCCCAATCCCACGAAAGGGGGGTTCCGAGAAGGGGTGATTCAATCCGCGGGTAAAGGGTATTGGAAAATAGACGGCTTTCGGATTGAGAATACTTCCTGGGCCGGTATCGCTCTGCGCGACGCTAATAATATGATTGTGCAAAACAATCATACTTACGAGACTGGAGCTTCAGGCATCATTGTAATGCCCAATAGCAACTATAGTGGCGGTGATGCAGGCGTTACCAGTTCGAATATCAAAATACTTAACAATACCGTTGAAAAAGCCAACTGGAAATGGAGAACCAAAAATGATCTTGGAGCCCCACAAGAAGCATTGAGTATTTGGGGCGTTGATGGATTCGAGGTGGCGGGCAATATCCTCAAGCAAGGCAAAAAAGAGGGGATTGACATTAAGGGTGGTTCCCGCAATGGGTCTGTTCATGATAATCAGGTCTCGGATGTCGCCCAGATTTCGGGAACGTTCAAGGGCTATCGCGGGGGACCTGCCATCTATCTGGACGGCGGACGGGCGGCCATGTCGAATATTGATGTCTACAACAACGTGGTCTTTGGGAATACCGCGGATGGAATTGTGATTGCGGATGAAAAGCCTAACCAAGGAGATGTATCAGATATCCGCGTCTATAACAATGTTGTCTACGACAATGGTGTTAAGGGCGTAAACGGCGGCAGGGGAATTGCCATTGGCAGCAATATTAGGGATGTTACAGTGGTGAACAATACCTTCGCTGAGAATAACCAAGCATTTGTGATTGATGGTCTGGATTCCCTCGGTGGAGATAAATCCCGTGACATTTTGCTTCGTAATAATATCTTCGCCAATAGTACAGGCCGCAACGGATTGATTGCGGATGTCAATAACCTGACGTTGGACCATAACCTATTTACGGATGGGTTCAAGCAGCTTTATGTTCGGGGCGATAGACTTAGTAACTTACAAACAGGCAATAACCTGAAGGCTCAGTCCGTTGGTTTTGTCGATTCTGGGGCGGGCGATTTTCATCTGACCGCTTCCTCTCCCGCTGTTGATCAGGCGTCTCGGAAAATAGGAGCCTATGCTCGGCGAGATAAAGATGGAAAACAGCGCCCTCAAGGGACGGGCTTTGATTTCGGAGCCTATGAATATTCAAGCTCCACTCGTAACAAAAAAGGGTCTCAGCCTACCCCTAGTAACCCACCCAAAAGCCGCATGATCGTCGGGACTAATCAGGGTGAAACCCTTAAAGGAACCAAGGGTAATGACATGATCAAGCCTCAGGGAGGCAACGATAAAGTGTTTGGCGGCCGGGGGAACGACACCATCTACTGGAGCTATGGAAACGATAAGCTGTACGGGGAAGGCGGCAATGACACGCTCCAAGGCGGGAGCGGCGAGGATAGCCTCTTTGGCGGAATGGGTAATGACACCCTGCGAGGAGGAAAGCATGATGATATTTTGAATGGCGGCGCTGGTCGCGATCAGATCATCGGTGTGAACACAAATATCAATCAGCCGGGTGAGGGAGATAAAGATATCCTGATTGGCGGCTCGGGCGGTGACACCTTCTATCTCGGCGGCAGCGCTAATGTCTTCTACAACGATGGCAGAAACGGCACGTTGGGAGCTGGAGATTATGCTCTGGTGAAAGATTTCAGTGTGGGGCAAGGGGATGTCCTTCAACTCCATGGCGAAGCGAGTGACTATCGATTAGGATCCTCTCCCAAGGGGGTTCCGGTTGGAGACGCCATTTTCCTCAAAACACCGGGAAGGGATGAGCTGATTGCAATCGTTCAAACTCAGAACGATCTTTCCCTCACTGGCGGGGCCTTCAAGTACGCTTAATCAGTGACTCGCTATTCACTCCATCTGACTTCTCCAATCGATGGAGTGAATTTCGCTCAATAGTAGGGGATATTACTGTTGTATGACAGGGCATTAGGGAGGGGCTCAGGGAATTGTAGCCACAAAATATACAATGCCCCAACTAGCAACGGTTTGGGGAACGATAGGAGTAGGATCATTCCTAGCTAAGTTTCACGGTGTCATTGGAACTTATGGGGTAATACCCGGGTCAAATGTTACAAAGTATTATCAAAGTTGATTCCATTTCTGGGCAATCTTTCTTCATCCTAATCAATCCCATCCCTAAGTATGCTTTCAAAGCTGCCCGATCCAGTCCGAAATTTACTCAAAGCGACCCGTTTCTGGCGAGACAATTATCTCATCCTTAAAGAGCTTAAACCCATTCGTTGGCTTGCCATTTCAGGTATTGTGTTTTCTTGCGGCGCGGCGTTGATGGCAGGGGTGACCGTCAGCTTAATGGGGGTCTTTTTACAAGGATTATTCAATCCCAGCGAGCTGTCTATTCAAACCGGCGTCCACTGGTTTGATGTTTGGGTGTTGGGAACAGAAGCCCATGATGCTCAATACATCTTCCGGCTCGCAGTTGGGATTCTGCTGTTAATATGGCTGCGCTCCGGACTGATGTACCTGGGGGCCTTCTTCTCCAGACTGACCACATTGAACTTAGTGGATCGCCTCCGTCGGCAAATTTTTGAGCAGCTTCAGAGTTTGAGTCTGAGTTATTTCTCCGAAGTTCGTCCTGGGGATTTAATGAATACCCTCAGGGGGGAAGTCAATCAGATTCAGCAGGCCTTCGGAGTGATCAATATTTTTATTTCTCAGGGCTCCTCGCTGTTGGTTTTCGTTGGTTTGATGTTTCTGATGTCATGGCAATTGTCCATCGCGTCAGTGATGATTTTCAGTTTGCTCTCTGTTGGCGTCTCAACCATCACTCGACGCGTCAGAGAAGCGAGCTTTGAAGTCCCAAAGGCGAATAAGCAGTTCACTTCCAATGCGCTTGAATTCATCAATGGGATTCGCACCGTGCATGCGTCCGCCACGCAAGATTTTGAGCGCAGACGGTTTCGGCGTTCTGTAAAAAAGGTGCTGGCGGCTTCTCTCAGAGTGGCGAAACTGTCGCTGGTCGTTCAACCGTTAACCCAGGGCGTGTCTAGTTCGGCGCTGATTGTCATGATTGTGGCCGCGTCTAATTTCTTGGTGGCTGGCGGTCAACTTCAATCTGAAGGGTTAATCACGTTTCTTCTGGCCTTATCTCGTACGTTGCCCTTGGTTTCCCAGCTCAATGGAGCGGTTACAAAGTTCAATAGTTTTCAGGGCGCGTTAGGCAATGTTAATGACTTTTTAAGGCTAGACAATAAGCCTTATTTAGTGGATGGAAGTCGCCAATTTACTGGATTAGAGCGATCGCTTGATTTTGTTTCAGTGGATTTTGGCTATGATCCTGAAGAATTGGTCCTCCACGATATTACGCTATCCATCAAGCAAGGGGAGACGACGGCGTTAGTGGGCTCATCGGGGGCGGGTAAAACCACTCTGGCGGATCTACTTCCGAGATTTTATGATGCAACCCAGGGTCAGGTTCTGATTGATGGCGTCGATCTGCGCGAGTTTGAGATTAATACCCTCCGTCGCAAGATGGCGATTGTGAGTCAGGATACCTTTATTTTCAACACGTCGGCGAGGGCCAATATTGCCTACGGATTAGAAGAGATTGATGAAGACGCCATGCGAGAGGCGGCGCGTCAAGCGAATGCCCTGGATTTTATTCTGGAGTTGCCTGAAGGCTTTGATACTCAATTAGGCGATCGCGGTGTTCGTTTATCGGGCGGACAACGGCAGCGGATTGCGATCGCACGCGCCCTGTTGCGTAGTCCAGACATTCTTATCTTGGATGAAGCCACCAGTGCATTAGATTCGGTGACAGAACGGTTAATTCAGGAGTCTTTGGAAAAGCTGTCGAAAGGTCGGACAGTGATTGCGATCGCCCATCGTTTATCAACCATCGCCTCCGCCGATAAGGTGGTGGTGCTTGAGCAGGGACGGATTGTTGAGCAGGGTAGCTATCAGGAGCTATTAGACCGTCGCGGCAAGTTATGGGATTATCACCAGATTCAGTATGAATTAGAGCAATCTGCTTAATTGGAACATGTTGAACACGATGTGATTATGTGTACCAGTTTCCCAAATATAGCCATCCGATTTGATTTGTGAAGGAAAGCCGGAGATTATGCAGACATGATTAATCTCCAACCTGGGTGGGGCAATCAAGCTGATTCCAGTCCCTCCATTAGCTCCCAAAGAAGTCAACATTGAAGAGCTGAAAGCCTTTTTCAGCAAAGGGAGAGACGTACGGAAGGTGAAGAAAGCACTAGCGGTCAATCACCCTTATTAAAGGTATGGATATGAATCGGCGACGCAGATCCTAGATATGTCACTATGGACAATTTTCATCACGAGTGAATGAGGGTTTATCTGCAGAGCAATAGAGAATTTATTGAGTTCGACTTGCCCCCAATATCTAACTCAAAGCTCAAAGCTCGATTGAAGATGCCAGTAGGCATGGCAAGTCAGAATCGAAGACTTTGAATTTTATAAGCGCTTAGTTATAAGTCATATAACCCTCACACCAAATAGTATGTTGAAATATCTAAAAAAGACCAAAAATAAGTTGGAAAATTTTCTATATCCAGAAAAGATTTCTGCCAAAAAAATTTTATCGTCAAAGGAATATGCCGAAGTCTTTGAGGCAAACTGGCATCAAGTATATGATAGGACAACTTCGGAAAGAGAAAATCCAATCTCTTATGGTTCTTTAGAAATAGATCTTGAGTCAAAACTCGTCTCAGATTTTCCACCTCTTGGTGTTCTTGAGTTAGATGAAGGCTACATATTTGGAAAGTACGGTTGGATCGTTGGTAAAAACAATATTCTATTACCAGAACACTCTTGGTACGGCGAAAGTATCAAGGAGATAACAATTCCTAGACGCTGGCCTGTTACTAGTCATTTAAGCGGTGTCTGTCTATCCTTGGCAAGTGAATGGTCCGCCGTTAATCATGGACATTTTTTACTAGACTCTTTAAGTCGTATACATCTTTTTCTAGAGGCAGGATTTTCCTTTGACGATATTGATTATATATACTGTCCAACGCCTAAAGGTTCATTGTCAATTGCGATTGAATTATTTAAAAAACTGTCTATACCCTTAGAAAAATGTATTTTAGAACGTGGAAAAGGCCTCTATGCTGATAAAGTTATAGCTACAAGTTTTCCAGGCGTGAGGAGAAATTATCCTGACTGGGTAATTAGCTTCTTCCATGAAATTAATGACTATAAGCAAGTAACTCCAAATCGTAGGCTTTATATTTCTCGAAAAAATTACTCTCGAAAGGTCGAAAACGAAGATACTTTGCTGCCATGGCTCTATCAAAACAACTTCGAAGTTTACAACCCTGAAGCTGTCGGAGCAAATGCACTGAAAGATTTTGCAGAGGCATCTGTTGTCATAGGCGCAACTGGAGCAGGATTGGCAAACTTAGTTTTCTGCCAACCAGGGACAAAAGTGCTTGAACTGATTCCTTCTGACCACGTCCATTCATACTTTTGCTCTCTGTCACAGGCAGCTAAGTTGCAATATGGATATCTTGCTGGCCATAGTACAGGGCGCAGAGAGCCTTCATTAACAGGGCCTAGTCCATACGATTTTCTAATTGATGAGGATGAATTCCATGATGCACTGAGTAAAACTTTAAGCCTTCCCTAAATCGCAGAATGATAGTTGAACAAGTCAAGAATGTATGGATACTTACATAGGCGGCATTAGAACCTTGCAACCTGAATAGATTATCTAACCTCAAGTTAATCATCATGAAACATTCGTGTTCAAGTCATATTGATCTAGCGTTTCAATGTTCTGTACATTCAATACTCGCTTTAGACTGAATTTACAAAAAATGTCTGATCACTATGCTCATTATTCTATATTTTTGAACGTTATCATCTATTGTGGTTCTATATCTTAACAACTTCAATAACACTATATATCCAGAAATTATAATATTTATGCCCTCACATAGTAGCAGGCTGATCTTATCTAGATCACAGAAGAAAACTCAATTAAATGATGAAAATTACCTCTATAAAGTTTAAATTAACTGTCTATCTTTTCTGATAAGAGGAGAATGCCTAAAATGCTCAAGAATTTTTTATCGTCAACCAAGAAAAAGAATTCAAAGCAGAGTAATCCGTACGAAAAACACTGGCTTTGGTCAAATAAAATCCATGAAAACTATATGGCTCAGGATATCTTCTTGGTTGCATATCCTAAATCAGGGAGCACTTATCTTCGGTTTTTGATTGCTAACTCAATCAAAGCCCACTATCAATTAGAGCGTGAGGTTAACTTCTTCTCAATTCAAGATATTGTTCCTTGGATAACCAAAAGTAAGCTATCGCCCTTAGGTCCATTTGGGGAGACTAATTTGCCGAGGATTATAAAGAGTCATTTTGCCTTTAACGATAAATACAGGAGAGTAATCTTACTTGTAAGAGATCCTCGTGATGTCCTCGTATCTTACTATCATCATACTAAGAAATATAAGCTATTAAATAACGATTTAATACCTGAAGATTGGACATTGTCTCAGTTTATAAGAGACTCCGAATACATGCCAAAGCTTTGGTCGGAACACACGAAATCTTGGTACAATTGCCGTCAAAATCTCGACAAAAACATCCAAGTATTTCGATTTGAAGATTTTCTTTTAAATGCCGAAGAAACTTTGCACCGTTTGATGTATTTAATAGGTATTAATATGAGTGAAGAGTCTTTGAAATATGCTATAAATTCAAGTTCTAAAGTGAATATGAAACAGTCAGAGCAGGAGTCTATTTCAACCTTTACGCTTAAAAATCAGAAAACTCAGTTTGTCCGAAAAGCAGAAATGATGAATGGTAAGGAGCTAACTGAGTCAGACAAGAAGTATATCGAAGATGAAACAAGAGAAATTGCTCAGATGGTTGGATATGATTTTTAAGGATGTAATTGATGGTTTGAGTGTAAAAAATAGCCAAACTTACTTTTGTGAACTCGATAGGATTTACCAAATGGCAATAGCTTAAGTCATGTTTAGATTCTAATTGTATAGATCTCGATTTCTACACCTGCCTACTTTTTTCAGGGGCATTCAAACCTATTTGCTCAATGGTTTTATGTCTAAACAGTATGATCTGGAATTCTCCTTTTTGATTTCTTATACCATAATTGCTTGATCTGTTAAGCTGTCAAAAATAGAATGATATATCTTTTAGGTTTGATTTTATAAATTATTTATTTGTCCCTATAAATCCGATGGAGACTTTTGAGGTCAGGGTTATGAGATTTACATCGGTTTTTAAGCAGAGTTAAGTCGACAGAACTATCTATATTGGGAGACAATGAGGATTTTAGTTGAAAACAGTGGATATGCGTTGACTAATATGGGAGACTTGTCAATGCTCCAAACGGCTGTTTCAAGATTGAGAAATCTATGGCCTAACGCTCATATTGATGTTTTTACGCATAATTTAAAGGAATTATCGAATGTTTGTCCTGGAGCTTATCCTCTAAGGGGATCTAAGAGCTTTCCATGGGTCACCCCTGTTCCCTCTCTACTCTATCGTTCTATATCAGCCCCTTCTGCTTGGAAATATATTTCTGAATTGGAGTGGAAAGCTCACCAGAAATTACCATTTCTAACACGTTTTGGGCTTCTGAAAAAATTAGCTAAGTTTGATAGAGATCATGATTTAAGCCCTCAGCTAAATGCTATTCGAGCTGCAGACTTAATTGTCGCCACCGGCGGCGGATACCTCACGGATTCTTTTCCCAATAAAGCTAAACGCACCTTGGGAATCCTCAACTTGTCGACCTGGTTAAACAAGCCAACAGTTCTTTTAGGCCATGGCTTAGGGCCACTGGAAAATTCTGAGCTAAATAGGAAAACAAGTGTCGTGTTGCCTCGGGTAACTTTTATTTCTCTACGAGAGGGTAAAGCAAGCATGCCGTTGCTTACGTCCTTAAAAGTGTCTCCTAGTAAGGTTATTACAGTTGGTGATGACGCTATTGAATTAGCTTATCAAGTCCGTTCGGATACGGTTGGGACTGGTATTGGCGTCAACCTTAGAGTGTCTAGATATTCAAATGTTGAATCTGATGCGATTGAAAAAGTTCGCAGCGCACTGCATGAGGCGGCTATCAGAAGAGAAGCGCCCCTGATTCCAGTGCCTATTGCCCATCAATCCGGTGAAGATGATCCAAAGGCAATTCAGTCACTTTTAAGGGGGTATGATGACGATTCAGATGGTGGACGGAATCTTAATACGCCGATCAAGGTCGCCAAACAAGTTGGAGGTTGTCGTGTTGTTGTCACTGGCAGTTATCATGCAGGTGTCTTCGCACTGTCTCAAGGCATACCTGTTGTGGCGCTAGCAAAGTCTCAATACTATCAGGACAAATTCCTTGGCTTGGCAGAACAATTTGGGACAGGGTGTGAAATACTCTACCTAAGTGACGAACAGCTTAAGGACAAGCTAATTGCCGCTATAGAAAGGGCATGGAGTGCTTTTGAAGTCACTAGAACCCCTCTATTGACGGCTGCAAAGCTGCAAATTGAGCAAAGCTGGGCAGCCTACAAAAAAGTCTATCAACTGTTTGGAGAGGGGAGTCGACAATAATGTTTTCTATGCCAGTTTTGAACTTATTGTTATCCACTAAGTTACCATCTTAGTGCTCAATTCTCAGTAAATCAGATCATCTGCAGCAAAGCTTGGAAATTCTACAAATCGACTTGCTCCTCTAAGAGCCGAGGTTCCGAAAAATGCAATTGGGTATTAGCGTAATTATCTGCTGTCATAATAGTGCTCAAGAACTTCCTAAAACACTAGAGCACCTTGCAAACCAACAGGTAGCAGACGATTTCCCATGGGAAGTCATTGTGATTGATAATGCTTCGAAAGATGGCACTGGCCAGGTTGCATTAGATTGTTGGCCTGACCAAAAAGCCGACCAGTTAAGGGTCGTACATGAACCTAAACTGGGACTGATTAACGCTCGTTATCGAGGTTTAGCGGAAGCCAAGTACGAAATTCTCAGTTTTATTGACGATGACAATTGGGTTTGTCCAGACTGGGTCAGTACAGCGTCAGCAGTGATGAGCCAATATCCCGACGTTGGAGCCTGTGGTGGACACAACATCCCCGAATTTGATGGAGAAAAACCTTGGTGGTTTGATCTCAGCGGCAGGGGATATGCAATCGGAGCCCAAGGTCCAGAAGAAGGTGGTGATATTACCTGGACGCGAGGCCGTCTGTTTGGTGCGGGTCTGACTCTACGAAAGACCGCATGGCAAAAACTGCTCGACGATGGATTTCGCTCTCTGTTGGTGGGGTGTAAGGGGAAAGCCCTCAATCGAGGAGAAGATACCGAACTTTGTTTTGCGCTGGTGCTAGCGGGTTGGCGGTTACGGTATGAACCCGCATTAAAGCTCCGTCATTTCTTAACAGCAGACCGTCTCCATTGGTATTACTTGCGCAAACTGCGCCGTGGCGGCGGCCGGGCTACATTGGGCTTTGATCCCTATCGATTTGCACTTCAAAAGTGTGGTCATCCAAACCAAATTTCCTTTTGGTGGAACGCCCATACAAGCTCAACCGAACAAACCTATGAGGAAATTTGGCGTCAGCAGTTTGTCGTTGCCGTAAGAGAGTTATTTCAACAGCCCTTCAAACTCGTTAAATCATTAATCAGTCCAATGGAAGGGGACGTTAGTGCGCTAAGGGTAGAAAGGCGAATTGGTCGGTTTCTCGAACTGTTAAGGGAAAGAGAAAGCTACAAACTCAATCTTCAGACTGTTCAAGAAGCGGCTTGGAAAACAGAATTTAGGACAGTTAATGAAGAGTGATATTTAATTTGTTTGAAACGATCTCAGCAACTTTTTCTTGCTGACACGTTCAATGGTAACCAGAGATGCCAAGTTCTCTTTACATCATAAGTTATCTGAATTTGAGTTATGAAATTTTGGGTAGAACCAGGGAAATATGCCAAAGAAATCTTAGGTGATTTCCGTTTAAATTGGGTGTCTATAAATAATTTGGATAGTCGATTAAAAGCAGACTTTAATCGATGCCAGATGCTTTTAGAAAGCATTTCAACTTGTCAGGCTCCTGAAATGAATTTCTTTCCAGAAGCTACAAGTATTCAAGAAGAAACTTATACCACTCCAGACATCTATACTGTAAATTTGCGGGGAGTATATCTTTGTACTGAATATAATATCTTGTACACAGAAGATTTGAATATTATAGAAGACTCTATCAGCGCAAAAAGAGATTTAAATCGATTTGATATTAAATTTTTTCGCAATAAAAAATCAGGAGTCATATCTGAAGCTTGTAGCATTTTTCGTTCCTATAAAAATGGTTACTATCATACTCTAATTGATAATCTGCCAAGACTTTATTTGCTTAATCATAACCGATTTAGCGATACAGATTTGATCAAAATTCTATGTACTAGTGAACCTACTAAAGTAGAGAAATTTTATTTGGATAGGCTATTGCCTAATAATGCCCAAATTACAGTAATTGACCAAAACAAAAACTATTTAATGGAAAACTTGATTTTTCCAAGTTTTCTGAGCCGAAGATTTTCTGGATTTCTACCCTCTGAATATTTGAACTGGTTTATAGGTAAAACTGCACCTAAGCGTTCCAGGAAAAAAGTTAATCGAATTTTTATTTCGAGAGTTTCAACCTATAAAGGCTCCCAAAGATGCATCTTAAATG
>JAAUYH010092326.1_pt1 | contig 25658 bp, 21 predicted proteins | sample 7278061 | NCBI WGS metagenome assembly JAAUYH01 (sample SAMN14350203, study PRJNA611818) | marine sediment metagenome | isolation source: surface marine sediment (0.6m) | place: French Polynesia: Moorea | collected 2018-08 | reverse complement strand
CGACCGGAATCTGCTCCGCCGCCAGCGTGGCCAGGCCCTGCTCCGGGATTTCCAGGGTTGCTTTGACAATTATCGTCAGGATGGCCCGGTCACCCCGGATGTGATTGGGGATCGCCTCCACCATGAAGGCGGTGTGGTTGACGATTTTCACGGAAATGAATGCTTCAGCGTATGCAACCTGGCGGCCCCGTGCCGATACCCATGACCACTGGTCCAACCGGAACGACGGGTGGAGCGAAGGTGGGTACGGGACCCGTACCCAGTACATTCTGCACCAGCGTGGACGCCTTGAAAATCTGAAATACCGAAAAAAAGGCTTTGGCGATGGAATTGAACAGCGGCCGCGCATGCATGGCGGTAGGGTCGCCCAGGAACATCATCATCAGATTGGCCAGCGGCACCGGCGCTATGCTTGCCTCGGCCGCCGACGGCAGGGCCACCAGTGGCATGGGTACGTTGGGCATGGGTGGCGCCACCGGGGACGTTACGGCGGCGAAGGCCGGATAAGTGAGCATGCCGGAGATAGACATGTGCCAGGGCAGCCAGACGATATTGAACGCCTGGGCGATGGCCAGGGAATAGCGGATCTCCATGGGCCGAACCATAGGTGCGTGGGTCAGTATCAGGGGCATCAGCGGTGGTCCCAGCACCGAGCCCGGGGTCACCAGGCCGACGGGTCCGTTGATGATCACCTTGACCACCGTTGCGGCTTTCATCCAGTTCCCGATCCCCTGGCAGATCGCTTTGCAGATGCCCTCGATGTACTTTTCGAAACGCTGACCCACGTCCTTGGCCGTGTCCACGTGGTACTTGTTCAGCGTGGGCTCGCGAAACAGGTTCATGGGAGAGTTGGGGGCCACCACCAGCTCGCCGGGCTGAAAGGCCTGGGGATATTGGTCCGCTACCGGCGGACCGCGCCAATCTGTAGGGAGCTGGACCATTTCGGCCACGAAGTTGAGCTTCGCGAGCTGGATCATGAGCTGCTCGTTTGGGGCTGGCACGTCAGTCTTTCCTTGCCACGATCAGGTCGACCCGGTAGGAGCGCCGCTGTCGATCGTGCTGGATCAGGGTCCAGTCCAGGTCGGGCTCGTCGAACACCGGCTGATAATGCAATTGCATGGGCGGAATGAGCTGCTCGAACAGGATGGCCCGGACCATGGACGCGCTGTCCATGGCGTCGGTCTCCAGCCATTCGCCGGGGTCGGTGATGTCCGGACGCCATTGGTAGGGTGAACCCAGCACCAGCCGGCGCCCCGACCGCAGCAGGGCGTTCATCTGCCCCAGCAGTACGGTGGGAAGCGCAACGTTGTCCAGCAGGTTCAACGCGGCCACCAGGTCCCAATCCTCGGCCAGCAGGGGTGGATCCAGAGCATCCGCCACCAGAAAAACGACGTTGCCGGGCACCTCGAAATCGAAGTGCACGTCTTCGAATGCCCTGGCCCGCCGGAGACGTCGGTATTGAACCTCGCCACTGCGCTGAATACCGGCCGCGGCCGCCACCAGGTTGAAATCCAGGTCGATACCCACCGACACTTTCGCCCGGCGCGCTGCGGCGAAGACGAAGCCGCCGACTGAACAGCCCAGCTCCAGCGCCCTGCCGCAATCCTGCTCGGGAATGGCTCTGGTGACAGCTTGCCAGTAGGCGTCATCGTTGGAGCCATAGTGGTGGGTCATATAGGTGCTGAGCAGCGCCTGCTGCGGGTAGGAATCGGCGACAACGCGGCCGAGGTAGCTTGACATCTGGGGGCTTGAGCAAAGCGGCCCGGACCGGGGTGCCGTCGAAGACTGCCACCAGGACCGGAAGTCCTTGAGCACGATGGGCACCCCCTGCAGCACGGGAAACCGGCCCGGGCACCCGCTTGCGCCGCACCTGAGCATTCCCTCCAGTACAAAGTCCCCCTCGCTGAGGTACACCTCCGCCAGGCCCAGACGCGACGTCTGCCGAGGGGCCCGGCAGAGCGGGCAGGTCAGGTTGACGAGTTCCGGAGCGGCAGCCAGCACGGGTCTTCAGCCGCCGGTGATGACATTGAAACTGCCCATGATCATGAAGCCGACACCCCCGCAGTGTGAATCCATGTCACCCAGGCGGTGGGCCGGCATGTTGTTGATCATCACCGTCATGCTGCCCATTGCGGCGACCCACATGTTGGGACCACAGCAGGCGGCATGCACGCCCTGGTCGCCGATACGCACGGCTGGCAGACCATTCACCAGGACCGTGGGGGAGCCCTTGATGGCCGGGCCGATAACGGGGTGTGGACAGGCCAGGCACCCGTGGGCATCGATCCCCTGAGACTGGTCGCTGAGTCGCGCTTGTAGCGGCACTGTCGAAACCTCCTTTTTCTTCCCAAGTCTACCATCTGGCGCACACTCCCGGCAGACGCCGAAAAGCGGGCCTGTGGTGTGGCAGACCCGGATTTGCCTTTATCTTTCCTACGACAAGCCCTGCTCTTTTGCGCCACTGCGGTCATAGCCAATATCCGGCTATCCTTGGGCTACAATGACATCTTGAGGACCCAAAAAAGGAGGATGACATGGGTCAGGTCCGTTGTGGATGTGCTGGCGGACGGGGCGTTCAACGTCGCCTTCCGGAAGACCCCTGGGTTGGATGGCAGGAACGCAGTTCCCACCCCAGCGCCGGCACCGGCGGGGGCGGCCCCGGCAAGTTCCGCGATCCGCGTCCCGCCGGCGCGTCGCCGTTGGCAAACGGCCAGAGCGCTCCGTATTCACCGGTGGGTGCCAAACACGGTGAAGATTCGGGGCTGGGCAGCCCTGACCCATTTCGCCAGTCGCAGCCCACCCCGATGCAGCAGAAAGAACCCAACCCGCCGCCCGGCACCGTCACGCGAACCGAAGATGTTCTGGTGCGCAAAAACGAGCGGGACGACATCAATGTCAAGCTGCGGGTGTTTCCTGACCGCACCAGCACGAAACTCCATCCACAAGGTGCGAAAACCTCGTTCGATTCGAGAGGCGTCACAATCACCCCACCGGTGCCGAATTACGACAAAGATACGGGTCTCATCACCTCATGGAAAACCAGGTTCAGGCTGCAGGGAACCGTCAAGATCCGTACCGAATACGGAACCCAGTCGTCGGCCACCGAGTTGTCCTGCTACGGCCGCGGAACCACCGCCAAAGACCGCAAGAACGGGGATATTACGCTGGGGTTCCACGAGTCGTGCCACCAGTCCGACTATGTTGATTATCTGAAATCCACGTCCCTGCCTGAATTGTCCGCCGAGATGGGCGACAACAAACAGGAGTTCGAGAAGGCGGTGGCTGATTTCAAAAAAGCGTGGGCTGAGTATTGGGTGGAGATGGAAAAAGCGAGCCACAGGAGCACCGACGAAGTGGGATACACGCTGAAGGAGTTTGAGCAGTCCAAGGAGTGTTTCCTTCACACCTTTTGATGCCACTGTCCGGTATCCAGTGACCTGCCGGTGCGGTAGGTTTTGATTTCCATGATCAGTTCTCCCGCCGAGCTGAAACGCTCGGCCGGCTTCTTGTTCATGCAGCGCATCACGATGGCATCCAGCCGCCGGCCCGGCAGATCCGGCCCTACCAGCTTGCGAATGGCGCTGGGCGGTGGCGGAAGTTGTTCGAAGACCACCCGGTGGATTTCCTCCAGGCGGTCCGAGCGGAACCCGTGGGCCTGCCTGCCGGCCAGCAGCTCGTAAAGCAGCAGGCCCAGCTGATAAACATCGGAGGCAGGCCCCACGGGATCGCCACGCACCTGTTCCGGGCTGGCATACTCGGGTGTCATCAGCCGCAGCCGGTCGCTGGTAACGGCACCTGCGCCGCCGGTCAGGGTGAACTTGGCGATGCCGAAATCCAGCAGTTTCACCACGCCGTCATGGGTCACCAGGATGTTATCGGGTTTCAGGTCCCGGTGAATGATCCGCTGACGGTGGGCATAAGCGACCGCTTCGGCCACGGACAGAAACAACCCCAGCACGGCATCCAGGTCAAGCCGCCGGGATTCACAGTACGCCGTGATGGGACGGCCGGGCACATATTCCATGGCGAACCACAGCCGTTCGTCCGCTGTGATGCCGCCGTTGAGCAGTCGCACGATATTGGGGTGATCGATGGTGGCCAGTATCCGACGTTCCTGGGCGAAGCGGACCTTCAGGTCGGCACCGCGAGCTCCCCGCCTGATGACCTTCAGTGCCACGGGCCGTTTGTAGCCCCCGCCCGCCCACTCGGCCCGATACACTACCGCCATGCCGCCGTGGCCCAACTCCTCCAGCAGCCGGTAGGGGCCGATCAGCGTGCCGGGCTCGAGCACGTCCCGACGCTTGAGGTCCTTCAGCGCCCGCCCCCACAGGGGGCTTTCCCGCAGGCTGTCGTGCTCCAGAAAACCATCTTCCCGGGACAGTCGAAGCAGGCGTTCCACCGCCGTGTGCAGCTCGGCATCCTCGCCACATCGGGACGCGAGGGCAGCCTGGTGCTGCGCATCCGGCAGCTCCAGGATTTCTGAAAGAATCGCGTCAGCGCGCCGGCGAAGCTCGGGTTCCACTGGTGCTCAGCCAGGCCGTCATTGGGACATCTCGTCTTTCAGCCAGGCCCTGGCCCGCTGCCAGTCCCGCTGGATCGTTCGCACAGAGGTTCCCAGTATTTCCGCCGTTTCCTGGGCGGTAAACCCAGCAAAAAAGCGGCATTCCACGATCCGTACCAGCTTTTCATCGAGGCTGGCCAGGGACTCCAGCGCATCGTCAATGGCGATAATCTCCCGAGCCTGGGATTGCGTCTGCAGCCGCTCATCGTCAAACGGGAGCGCTTTAACACCAGCACCCCGTTTCGCCCGAAACTGCCCCCGGGCCGCGTCCACCAGGATCTGGCGCATTGCCCTGGCCGCAATGGCGAAGAAGTGCTGGCGGTTACGTACCTCGGCATTGCGCTGATCCACCATCTTGGCAAAGGCCTCGTGTACCAGCGCGGTGGTGTTGAGGGTTTCTCCCACTCTGACTTTGCGACGCTGTTGATGGGCGATACGCAGCAGATCGTCATAGATCAGCGGTACCAGCTGCTCGAAAGCGGACCGGTCGCCGTCTCCCCAGGCCAGCAACAGCCGGGTAATGTGGGCGTCGCTCACCTCACCGAACCCCTGCCGCGGAGGCTCATGGACCGGCCCTGGTCGCTGCCAAAGCCCCCGTCATTCACCAGTGGTCGCGGCTTTGGCCACCACGATGAGGCCGGCAACGGGCTTTCCCTGCTCAAGCCGCAGCGTGACCCGGTCCATCGCCTCCAGCTGAAATCCGGTTGTTGAAAGAAGGCGCTCAATGTACGGCTGGCTGTGTTTGTACCGACCATTCATCTGCAGCAGATAGCCATCGGGGGTCGATTCTTGAGAGTGTTCCACGGAAAAAATAAACCGCCCATCTTCCGCCAGGTTTTGTCGGGCCCCGGCCACTGCGTCCTGCAGATCCCCGAGATAGCACAGGGTGTCTCCGGAAGCGATCAGGTCGAACGTATATTCCCTTCGGTCGAAAAAATCCGTCAGTTCAGCCATCACCAGTTCATCATAAAGATCGAGCTCCTGGGCCTGCTCCAGCATGCCGCGGGACAGATCCATTCCCACCAGCATGCTGGCATAGGGTTTCAAACCCTCCGCGCACAGCCCGGTGCCGCAGCCCACATCGAGAATATTCAGCGTTGGGCCGGCGTCACGGTAGCGGGACGCCACCGCGCCAGCGATCAGGTTGGGTACGTCATAGTCGAGTTTCTCCGTCAGGATGTTGTCGAAATTTTCAGAAAAATCGTCAAACAGCATCCGCACGTATTCCACATGAGCCTGATCCGGCACGTCGTCACCCACCGAGAAGGAGGCAGCCATATGACGCGCCACGGCGTCCTCGGGATCCTCCCGGTACCATGCCGAAAATACGTCTCGGGCTTTCTCGACCTTGCCGGCCCCGTAGTAGGCCATTCCAAGGTTGTAGCGTATGCCCCTGCCGGGCTTCAGGCGCATTGCCTGCTCGAAGTGTGGAATAGACTCACCGTACAGGCCTGAATCGAACAGCAGGATGGCCAGGTCTTCGCGGCCGTTAGGGCAATCAGGATTCAATTCAACGTATCGCTGCAGGGCCGCCTGGGCGATATCGAGATTTCCTATTTCCCGGTTGACCAGACCGAGATTTCGCAATGCGTTGGCGTGTTTCTCGTCAATTTTACTGGCCCGCTGATAGCAGGCACTGGCTTCCACCAGCTTCTTCTGGTGCCTCAGAACGTTGCCCAGGTTGTTATACGCGTCTGCGTACTCCGGATTGAAGGCGATGGACCGCCCGAGCAGGCGTTCGGCCTCATCGCAGCGACCCCGGTGAAACTGAAGCAGGCCGGCAAAATGCAGTGCGCTGGCGTTGAGCGGGTCCTGTTCCAGGACCTCGTCGTAGATGGCCTCCGCCTCGTCCAGTCGGCCCTTCTGGTGTATCTCGATGCCTTTCTGGACCAGAGCATTCAAGTTGGCCTCTGTCTGCTCATCAGCCGTCGGGGCGGCTGAAGACTTGGAATTCACTGCTGTTCTCCCTGGCGCCGGTAGCGCCCGTTCGGCTCAAAAAGAAGGCAGATAAGGCGCCACATCAAACCCAACGATGGCACCGTAGTCGCCCCGGCCAGAATCGTGCCGAAGCTGCAGCGTGAGACCGTCTACGCCCGGCACCGGGATGTTTTTTCCGGAGAGGAAGTCCAGAACCCCCGTTCGAGTCTGGTCATGACTTAAAATCCCGGCAATTGCGCCGCCACTGAGCACTACGCTGTGGGTTATGAACAGAGCGCGCTGGCCGGGAGATGCCGTGTTCCAGCCGCGACGGGCGGCGGCGCCGACATCGTCCAATACCCGACCCGCAGCCCCCTGGACTGCCGGGAGATTCCAGACCGCTCTTGCCAGGTCGCCCACATTCGCCGCCCGCGGAGTTGCAGGCCCGGCACCCCTGGGCACCGCAGGGGGTGCCCCCGGAGCAGGAGGCTGCCGCAGCATCCAATCCAGGTTGCTTTGCTGGAAGCCGGCCCAGTTCGGATTCAGGAACAGGCTTCTGAGGCGCGGTGACGGTGGCGCCGCCCCCAGTCGGCGGATTTCGGCTTCGATTTCCGGATCCAGTCGGAGTTGAAAATTACCTAAACTGAAGTTGTGGCCCATAGCTCGCCTCCCAGCCATTCGACTCTGGTCATGATAGTGCAAGCCTCCGGACCAAACCAATGAATGACCCGGAAACACGCTCCTTGCTGCACTCATCCTACGATGGCCGGAGCCAAATCGTGCCAGCGTGGACCAACATCAGGACGCCCGCTGCCCCACTGCCCGGATTGCGGGCACGGAGACCGCCGGTCGGTTCTTCCATGGGAGTATCGGAACCAGTCCCAGACCCTGCACCTCGGCGGCCAGGCGGTAAACATCAGACCGGGTTGTGATCAGCTTTGCCAGATCGCGATCACTGGAAGTCGTCAATGCCGGCACCTCCAGCTCGGCCGATCCCTCAGCCCCCAGCAGTGCCTGCGCATGCAGTATGGCGCAGACGTAAGCCCCATTGCCCCATAGCAGGTTAGCAGTCTCCAGGTGGCCTCCCACCTCTTCGAATCGAAACGATTCGATAGGATCGGTTTCCGCACCGTAGGGCAGGCGCAATAGAACCCGTGGAAAAGCAAGGATCAGCCACTGGGCTGCCGTTTCGCGGCGAAAACTGGCCCATCGCTCGCTTTCCTCATCACTGTGGTCAGGCTCTGTCAACCGCATGAGCTTCGGGCAGGCGCCCGCAAACACCGGTATTTCAAGCTCATGGCCAATGCCACTGAGCGCTCTTGCCAAGGCAAGACCCGATGGGTCCTGGCCGACTTCAAAGTCGGCCAGGACCAGGGACCGCTCGCGAGTGCGGGAGGTTCCTTCGTACATCTCTGCCATCTGTCTTTTGAGGGCTTTCAGGTCCGGCCCGGATCCGCACAGGGTGTCGTCGCCGATATCGGCCAGAAAAACTTCAACCTCGCTGCCGGTGTCCACGTTGGCCAGCAGCCAGAACAGGCTCCGCCAGCGTGCCTCCAGCCCCTGAAAAGACTGCTGGTGCATCAGCTTTCCAAGCCGTTCGCTGAGCTGGTTCTCCAGCTGTCGTTTCAACTCTGGTCCAAGCCGCGAAGCATCGGTTTTCACCACGTGGGCCTCCACGGCTGTCTCAATCATTCGGCTCAGAGAGCTTCCGGCCCTTCCAGCAGACGGTTGACCTGACGGCTGGCCCAGTAACCGCTCCAATGTTGCGTCGTCGCTTTCGGTGGCGTCGGTTTCGCGGTCCGGCGGGCCCGACGAATCGCCCCGGTCCGGCGTTTCGATGATGCCGAGCCGCGTCAGGTCCGCCACAGCCTGATCGAAACAGGCGGGATCATCGACCTGCCGAAGCAATTTCAACAGCTCCGCCATCTGCGGGATTCGCTCGCAGATTCGATCGGGGTGAAGGTCGTCGAAGCATTCCAGTGGTGGCAGTCCGGTGGCCTCGACGCTCGGACCGACTGACCGCATCACGGCGTCCAGTCGCTCCAGGGAGGCGACATGAAAGCCGGGGGCTGGGGTTTTCTCTCCGCCAAAATCCCCCAGCACAAACAGGGTTAAAGACTCATCCATTGCCGCGGGACCACCGGATCGCCGCCCCAGCTCAAGTTCCAGACGCGACACGCCTCAGCTCCCTTCATCTTGCCGGACTCACCAGTCTACATGAGGACGGCTGGAATAGTGAGCATCAGCCGGAGAAGTCCGCCGCCTCCCGCCGGTGAAAGGATGAGCAATACCGGAAAACCCGAATGATCCCCCGGGCGTCAATCCGATAGCTTTGTTGAAGGCGATTTTGCGCAGTTGCCGTGGGGTATAGGACGTTGCCGATTCACTTGACAGCGCCACCACTCGTGTATCAGGGCCAGCAGTGGCTGTGCTGGGCGGCTGCGCTGCAATCCTGGGCGAAAGCCGTGTATGGCGAGAACGTGGCACAGAAGATCCTGTGTGACCAGATGCAGGCTGCAGGCATGCTCGATCAGAGAAAAGGACTGCATCCGTCTGCTCTGCGATGGATTGTTGAGACGTTCATGATGCATTGTTATCCACCGATCGAGCTCGCCTGGAAGCGAATGCTGCCGACGTCCAGCCTCAGCGAAGGGCTGCTGAAGCCGCTGATGGGGTCTGGACAGGTGATGCTGATCACGGCGAACGCCGGACGCATTGGGCATTGCTGCGTGGTGTACGGTGTGGACGGCAGCACTTTGTTCTACATGGACCCTATTGTGAAAGCGCAGTACCAGGTAGGAAAAAACACCTCGCTGGGGTCCCACTTTGCAGCTCTGTACGCGCGCAATGCGCGTGGCAAGTCAAGGTGGAACATGATGTTGCAGCCCTCTTTTCTGTAGAGGTGAAAGGGACCCACCGGTTGCAGGCAGTCTGAATGACTATCCCGTCAAAAAACAGGAGGACAGCATCGACACCCAACGGACCGGAAAATCTGTTCCTGGCCCGATTTGACCTGCGAATTCGGGATTTTCGCGCTATGTTTAAGTTTCTGAGCCAATGGAAACCCAGGGGCAATCCAACCCACGACCATGCCAGGTTGTATGGGCGTCCGCGTTGTATTTGCAATTCTGGTGACCCGCAGGAATGATGAGATGAGCAGGTTCCATGGTTTATGGACCTGGTTTTCAGGGGAGATTCAAATGAGTAGACCGCGATGCACGGCGCGGGTTTGGCCCGCATTCTATGGTGCTGCCCTGTCAGCCCTGTTACTTCTGGCGTCGGTTTCGGCGCAGGCACAGGTCGCCAATGTGCTCTCAATCGTTCCCAACCCGCCCACAGTGATCGAATCCGGTACCGTGACCTACAACGTTTCCATCGATGCCATGGCGGGCGCCAGTTCCTTTTCCGTGGGAGGCGCATTCACGTTCGATACCTGCCTGTCGGGGACCCTCGCACCAGACACCCAGGTGGCAGCAGCCACCGTTGACGGTTCCCCTGATGGCTCGTTCATCTGTAACGAGGCGGCTTTCAACACTTTCAGCTGTCAACCTGATACCTCGGCCGGACCCGGTTTCCTGCCCGTGGGACAGGTCAGTTTTTCAGTCACCGCCAACGTGTCTTCCTCCTGTACCTTTAACCTGCCGGATACCGTGAATCTGGACATGGACTGTGGCGGTCAGTGCCAATCGGAACCCGTAACCGCCTCTGTCGACATCCTCGGCGCTCCCCCGGCTACGCTGCAGCTCGACGGAATCCTTGACCCCCCGAATCCAGCTCCGGGTGCCCCGTTCGAATACGTCATCGACGTCACCAACACTTCGGCCAACGACACCAATGGGCCGTTCCAGGTGGAAGTGGATAGCGCCGGTATCAATATCGGACCGTCACCCGATACGGCTAACTGGAGCTGCTCGGGCACCAGCGGCAACGGGCAGATCTGCGACTACGTCGGCCCGGCGCCCCTGGGCGGCGGCCAGACGGCCCCCCAGCTTCGGTTGCCGGCCAATGCGCCCACCCCGCTTGGCGAGTTTTCCAGCACGGCTAATCTATTTGCCACCAGTCCCGATACGGCGACAGGGTCCCCCCTGGTCATCAGCGGGGCAACCGGAGCCAGCCTGCAGGTGACCATGTCGGCGCCGCCCGACCCCACGCCGGTGGGCGGGACGCTGGAGTATGTCATCACAGTGGCGAACGAAGACCGGGCGACGCCGGACGACGGCGCCGAAGTCTCTGATCTGAGAGTGGATTTCGACATCTGCGAAAACACCGGAGGGACTGCGCAGTTGATTTCGTCATCCGGCAGCAACTGGGGCGCCTGCCAGGCCCCACTGTTCAAGGGGCGACGAGTGAAGGGCTGCGTAACCAGCGTTTCGGTGACCTGTCCTTACAATGCGGCGTTGGCGGCAGGGCAATCGACGCCGGCCCTGACCATACTGGTCTCCACGCCCACTTCAGCGCCCAACGGCGTATCAGCAGACGCGTTTCCCAATGCCAGCAACTACCTGTCCGCAGTCGGAGACGGTGCCTCAGTGTTCACCGGCATCGCGCCGTCTACCGATCTCTCCATCAGCAAGTCGGCCTCCGCCACTGCCGTGACCGTTGGCGACGGCCTGACCTATACCCTGGATATCGCCAACGCGGGCCCCTCCGGCATTGATTCCGGCTATTTCACGGTCACCGATACACTGCCCCCCGAGGTCACTTTCCTGAGCTTTGGTGCGGTGTCCACCGATATCATCTGCTCGGAAGCCGGCGGCACCGTGACCTGCAACTACAACGGCAGCCCGATCAGCCCACCGTACAATGCCAGTATCGAAATCAACGTGACAGCGGCTGCGCCGGGCAACGCCACCAATACCGCCGACATCGCCGCCAATCCGCCCGCGCTGGATACAGTGACGGGCAATAACACCGACTCGGTGGTGGTTGCTATTTCACCCCAACCGGCTGATTTGAGCCTCACCAAAACCGGTCCGGCCGCGAGTCCCATGGTCGGAAACAATTTCGACTACAACCTGCAGGTGACCAACAACGGACCCGGCACGGTGTTCGAGTTCACCCTGACCGATACCCTGGCTGCCGAAACCTCCTTTGTCAGCGCCACGGGTCCCGACTTCACCTGCCCGCCACCGGCCGGCAATACCTTGACCTGTACCTATGCCGATACCACCGGGGCCGGACTGACCCCTTCGGGGACCGCCAACCTGACGCTGACGGTGAGGGCCGATGCCGAGGGTTCAGCCACCAACACGGCCAGCGTTTCCGGTGCCCTGGACGGCGGCGGCTTTGCCGTAGCCGACCCCAACGGCGCCAATGATTCCGCCACCGCTACGCTAACCATCGCCCCGGCTCCCATGGCCAGCATCAGCGTAGACGTCATTGACGATCCCGCCCCGGTGGCCATTGGCGGCCAGTTCAGCCTGACCGCCAATCTGACCAACGGCGGCCCCGCGGCTGCCAACAACCTGTTTGTGGGTTTTGCACTTGCGCCGGGTGTCACCTATCTGCCCCAGGTACAAAAAGGCACCACCGGATTGGTATGGAGTTGTTTCCTTGGCAATCCCATCAAGGGTGGCGGCGGCGATGTGGTCAGCTGCAGCACTCCCGGGCCGCTGAACGTCAGCCAGTCCACCAGCGTAACGATCAACCTGCAGGCGCCGAACGCCGCAGGACCGGTGAGCACCGGCGTCACCGTGACCGCGGACGAGTTCGGCCCCGCATCGTTCAGCGAAACCACCGGCGTGGGAACCAGCGTCGATCTTGCAGTTTCCAAGACGGCGAGCGCGACCACGGTGCCGCGCGGCGAGGATTTTTCGTATCGGCTTCAGGTAACCAACAACAACGGTCTGGCCACGGGAGTGCAGCTGCAGGATACCTTGCCCGCCGGGCTGAGCTTACGGGAGATCTCAGCGCTCAGTTCCGAATGGGTCTGCAGCCAGGTCCGCAACAGCGTGTCCTGCAATCTGCAGCGCGTGCTGGGCAGCGGAGAGAGCGCTTCGCTGTCCCTGCTGGTGACTGCGCCCGACCAGTCCGGGACGTTGACCAATACGGCCCGGGTGACTTCGGACCAGGATGATCTGAACGCCTCCAACAACAGCGATTCGGTTGATGTTGTGGTGGGCGTCCCGGCGGAGGTGGATCTGGTGCTGAGCAAGACCAGCCTGCCGGCTGCGGTGGTGGCCACGGGAAGCTTCCAGTACGCGTTCCAGGTCTCCAACACCGATGGTGTGCCCGCCTCCGACGTGCAGATCGTGGATGCGCTACCGGCCGGGGTGACGTTTGTTTCGGCCAGCGGCTCTGGCTGGACGTGCTCAGCCAGCGACGGGGTTCTGACCTGTGATCTGAGCGGTCGTATTCCGGTTGGTGACGCCAGTGACCTGCTGGTGGACGTGACCGCACCGGAAACCGAGGGGATGATCCGCAATTCGGCGACGGTGACCTCGTTGGAGAACGACCGGGACACGACGGACAACACGGCCACTGCGGAAACGACGATCCAGTCGCTGGTTCAGGCGGACCTGACCCTGAGCAAGTCGGTGGATCTGGCCAGTGCCCGCACCAATGACTTCCTGACCTACACTCTGGAGGTGGACAACGCCGGGCCCGGTGAGGCCGCTGGGGTCCGGGTCGAAGATGTTCTGCCCGAGGGTCTGACGGCAATCGAGGTGGTGACGGCGCCGGGCTGGAACTGCCAGATCACCGGCACCGCCGTAGGCTGCGATTTGATGGGCAACCTGCCAGTCGACCAGACACGCTCAATCGTGATCAGGAGTCGGGTCGCCGCCAGCAGCGGGACGCTGGAAAACCGGGCCACCGTGTCGTCGACGACCATTGACCCGAACCCCGGCGGCGACGCCGGTTCCGCGGCCACGCAGATCGCGGGCGGAGCCCTGGAGGCGGACCTGGAGGTCAGGGTGGCCGACAGCGTGGATCCGGTGCTGACGGATGATCCGTTGGACTATCAGATTACGGTGATCAACAACGGGCCGGCACGGGCACAGGATTTCGAGGTGTTCGGCGACCTGCCGCCCAATGTCGCAGTGACCGGTGTGCTGGCCGACGACGGGCTCGACTGTGCCACCGATTCCGGTCGCCTGGCCTGTTCGTCACAGGGATTGCTGGAACCCACGGACGAGCTGTCAGTCATCCTGTCAGTGACGGCGCCATCGGAGGCCACTGAGCTGGCGTTCACGGTGGAGGTGCGGAATGTCGGGCTGGGTCTGGATGGAACGCCGGGCAACAACACGGCCACGGAGCAGACCGCCGTGCGCGTCACGCCGGAAGTGGGCGACATCGAGGACGCCCTGAACCGCGAAATCGGAGATATTGACGACCCGGTGGTGATTGAAAACATTCCGCCCCTGGCGGCCCTGTGCGCCGACCCGCCACCGGACCTGGTAGAACTGTGCCGGGGCATCGTGGACGCCCTGGAAGACGGTCGAGGCGGCGAAGTGGCCGAGGTCATCCGGCAGATCGTGGGCCGTCAGACCCAGACCCAACACACCTCGCTGGTGGAGGCCAACGGCATCCAGTTCCAGAACGTGCAGCAGCGCCTGACCCAGAACCGCAACGGCGGCGGTTCCGGCGTGACCATGAACGGTCTCAACTTCCGCTATGGCAACGAAAGTATCGCCATGAGCTACCTGCAGGCGGCTGAGACGGACGAGCCAAGGATTGAATCTGGCGGCCTGGTCCAGCCCTGGGGCTTTTTCGTTACGGGCACCATCAGCGGTGGTGACAAAGACGGCACAGACCGGGAGATCGGATTCGACTTCGATACCCGGGGCCTCACCGCCGGTCTGGACTACCGTTTCAGCACCCGCTTCATTGGCGGTGCCGCCATTGGTTATGCCGACTACGAGTCCGACATGACCGACGGTGGTGAGCTGCAGTCCGACGGCATCACTGGCCACCTGTTTGCCAGCTTCTATCCCAGCGAGCGGCTGTACCTGGATGCGCTGCTGAGCTTCGGCAGCATGGACTTCGAGCAGCTGCGGCCGATCCGCTTCACCCTGGGCGACCTCGAGGTGGACGATCTGGCCCGGGGCGCGGCCGACTCCGACCAGCTGTCCGGCGCCCTTTCGTTGGGCTACAACTACAACCGCAACGGCTGGAATTTCACGCCAAGCGCCAGCGTTAGCTACATGGACGCGGACATCGATCCGTTCACCGAACAGGGAACCTTCCTGGCGCTGGAGTACGACGAGCAGAACATCGAGTCCCTGGTGTTCTCGGCCAACCTGAGCGTGTCCAAGGTGATCAGCCTGGCCAGGGGGGTGCTGACGCCGACCCTGGATCTGGCCTATCACCATGAAAGCCAGAATGACGAAACGGGTTTCAACTCGCGGATAATCGGCGCCAGTGCGGCGGCCTCGTTCATCCTCAATTCTGACGATCCGGATCGCAACTATGGCAGCGCCGGTGTGGGGCTGGTGTTTGTTGGCGCCAACGGGCGGCAGGCGTTCCTGTCCTACCGCAATATCCTGGGACTGAGCGGTTTTTCCCGTTGGACGGTCAACGCCGGCGTCCGCTTTGAATTCTAGCGGTGTGGACGCGCCCTGCGATTGAGCGCAGGGCGCGGATGGGGCGTCAGTCGAAAAGCCCTGTGAACACTTTGGTGTCCCATTGAAACGGTGGGCAGGCTGCAACACGATCTGACAGCGATGATGGTGTAACCGTGCCCTGGTAAACCATCACGGACTGCAGGTGAGTTTCACAATCGTCGGGGAGCTCAGGGTGAGGCCTTGAGCTTTCCACAAGGAAATAGTGTCTTCCCGATTCCTGGTGGACGCGAACGGTTCCCTGGGTAGTCCGGTGTACCTGGCAGGGGGCTGGGATTAGCAGGTCCATTACCGCATGGGTTTTGGGATCCAGCAGCTGGCAGCTTGTCGAATGACCCGTCAGTTTAAGTTGGTGGTCATTGACCACAAAAGCGCTTTGGTCAGCCGCGCAGCCGACTGCACTGAGACCCAGCGTCAGCCCTGTCAGCATCGTCTTCATGTCAGCTCCCAGAACCACACCTGCGCTGCCTTGTTTCCGGGGTCTGTATAACCCTTGGCGATGCCTTTGAACCACAGGTCTATGTGATCACCTCTTCGAGCAGTCTCGCCGCTTCTGGTAAAGCAGTCCTTGAAAAAAATGATCCCCTGCTTGCTCGACACCGATTTTTTTGCCTTCGCCCCGCTCTTGTAGATTTTGGGCCGGCCCAAATGGTGCTTCCACAGCCAGTTCGCCAGAGACTCCGCACCCCTGGCGTGGCCATGAGCGCACTTTGGTTCGGAGTAGGTGCTCTTGTTGACGGTGATGGTTTTTTCGGCGTTTAACGCGATACTCATCCGGATCGCACATTGATTTCCCCATGGGCCATCGCAGGGGTCATTTTTCTTCGGATAGCCGCTCCATAAGTTGTTGAAAGCCGGTTTGGCCATGACATGCTCCTGGTAGTCACCCTATTGAAAGTAAATTCTCTGAACCACTCCTGCGGTTTCTGAAAGACTGTTGAAATGCCATGCCCCGGATTTTGACCAGAAACCTCGGTGGACTGACACCGACGCTACGGGATTGCCATCTCCAAACGGACGCTTCTGATGTAGTTCGTCATCTCTGCATGGTTGAGCGCGGTCAGGAACAGGCCTTCGTAAAAGGCCTGGCAGGCTTCAAAGCTCTGCTGGGTTTCCGGATCTGAAAACCGGGCATTTCCATTGATGATCGCAATCATGTCGCCGAATATCTCACGCATAGCCTCGGTGTAATAGCCCAGGCCATCCTGCCACCCGGCCCCTTCATTCAAAACCCTGGACGCCGAGGATTCGAAGGCGGGCCAGCCCAGGCTGTCGTCAAAATAGCGGTCTACCCGGTTGACCAGAGCGGGCATCATCATACAGTCGGCAAACACAACAATGATGTGCCGGCGCAATCCCATGTTGTGAGTGATCAGCGTCGGCAGGTTGCCATCCAGCATCAGCAGGGCCGGGCAGGTGTGGCAGGCTGGCGCGTCCGTGGTGCCCCCGAATGCCTGCCAATAGGCGCCAGCGGCGTCCACCCTGATGGGCGAGTTCCCGCCGCCCAGGTTTTCGTGCTCACGGACGATCTCAAACAGGGCCATGACCCGGGCCACTGAGTAGTAGCGGCGCCGACCGTAGATAGTCAGTCTTTCGTGGTCAGACCTGGACGGCGTAAAACGAGTCTTGTGGCCGGCTTTGTTGATGTGTACCCGCCGTCCCTGGGGCAGGTTTCCCATGGCAAAGTCGTTGAGACGGTCTCGGTGTTCAGCGACCCGTTGTCGATACTGCGATCCGTTCACTTTGAACCACTCTTTTCCTGCCTGGACCAATCCGCATTCGAACACATTAACTGTGGGCCTCCCGCCGGACCAGGCAGGAACCGGCCCTCCTGGCCGCGCGACAGCCCGCAGGCCCCTGTCCGCGCGCTGGCCGGGTGCCGCTCAACGTCGGTGGCCAATTGTACGCACCTTCGGATACTTGAATACGTCCTTTAATACGTCGCAGTTCGGAAAAAGCCGCCAGGAAAACACGGTGGGCCCATTCCGGGTGCTGGGGATGGGCGGCATGCGCTGGTACCATCTGGCCATGAAAGACAGCCCCAATGACGCGTCTGGCTCATTTCCCGATATTGCGGGATACACCATCGAGAAGCTTCTTTCCAACAGCCAGATTCCCCTGGAGCACGGCGCTGCGAAGCAGACGACATCGGAGATTTCCGTTTTCCTGGCGAAAGCCAACGGAGAGCCCGGACCCATCGCTGTCAAAGTGCTGCCCGCCGGATGGGCGCTGGATACCCCGATTCTGCTGCGATTCGCGGAACTGCGGGACAAAAATCTCATCACGCTCCGGGCGGCGGGGCATTTCGATTGGCATGGCGAGGCCCGGAGTTACGTCGCTGTGGAGTATTTGTCGGGTGACAGCCTGAGTCGTCTGCTTGGCTCGCAAAGGCTCGATCCACAACGCACGGTGGCCATAATGAAAGACGTCTGCCGGGCGTTGTGCCTGATTCACGGCGGACAGCTGGAGCACGGAAACGTCAAAACGGATAACATCCTGTTCCGTTCGGACGGCACGGCCGTATTGAATTTCAGCCGCCGTTTCAGGCTTGGGCCGCCAGTTGATCCTTCCGGCAATGCCGCCGCAAGCACCCGGGGCAGGCAAGCCGATCTGTCCGCCCTCGGGCTGGTGTTTTTCGAGATGCTGGAGGGCCATCCTCCCCCCAGGTCCGGACGGACCATCAAGGAGCGGCGTCTGAGCCGCTCCAAAGCGCGCTTTCAACCCATCGTTGACGGGCTACTGGTTCGAAAATCAAACCTGCGTTTTACGTCCGTGGATGAAGTCGTCGAGCGGCTGAGCTGACTACTCCAGGTGGTGGTCCGGTAATAGCCGCCAGCACACGACGATGTTCCCAGCGGGTATGGTCCTTTACCATCAGGACAGGGCCCGTCGACTCTGTCGGCTCAGCAGGAATCCGTCCACGACGGAACCTGGGGACTCGTGAACGCAGACGTCGTCCTTAACACCGCATGGGCCCGACCTACAGAATCGACCTCATGCCCGCCAGCACCACCTGGTCCGCCGTTTCCTCGGCGCGATCAGATATGCGCACGATGCGGCGAATTGCCTGGCGGACATGCACCTTGTGCCCCATGTCCAGGTCCGACTTGAACAGGCGCCGGGTCAGGGCCTGTTCGTGCTCGTCAATCAGGGACTCCATTTCACCCACTTTCTTGACGTGGTCTCGAATCGAATCAATGCTGCCTTTGGGTTTGAAGTAGCGCTTGAGCGCTTTCTGCAGTTCGCGGAAGGTCTGGACAGACTCTCCCATCATGTGAATCACTTCATCCACGTAGTCGGTGGGAATCCTGACTCTTTCGTTGAGAAAAAACCGGCAGCACGATTCCGCCGCGTTGGCAATCTCGTCAACGGATTCCACCACCCTGAAGATGTCACTGCGCACCAGCGGCAGGTAGGCACCTGAAAAAAGCAGGTCGCCAATTTCGCGTCGAAGCTCATCGGCCTGGGCTTCGGCATGGCCGACTTCACGGGCTGCCTGGTTAGCCGCTTCGCTGTCACCCGCCAGGTGCTTTCTGACGGCCTTCGCCGCCAGGCGGACACATTGTTCTGTCTTGTCAATGTGCTCGTACACCAACTCGGCTACCCGCTTTTCTTTTTTCCTGAATGTCAACATCGCCTTTTCACGCTCCGTTCCAACTCAGGCCTGCCCGATCAAGGCGGACAGGCCGCGATAAAGTAATGCCGCAAAAATTGCTGCGCAGGCCGGCGTCAGGATCCAGCCTGCAAATATGGTTGAGATTTTACCGGTGCTTACCGCCTGCATGCCCTTGGTCAGGCCCACACCGATCACACCGCCCACCACGGCCTGGGAAGTAGACACCGGGATGCCCAGCATGGAAAAACCATGGACGCCGATACCGGCAGCAAACTGGGCGGCCAGGGCGCCCGCATAGTCCAGTGAGGTAATGGAGTTACCCACGGTTTGTGTCACCCGTTCGCCAAAGGTCAATGCGCCCACGGCCATGGCAACGCCGCCCATCATGGCCAGATAGAGCCCGTGGTCGGGGAACCGGTTCAGCAGTGGACCAATGGCGTTTCCCACGTCATTGGCGCCCAGGGAGAATGACACGTAGGCCGCCGAAGCGAGGACCGCCCACCCCATGGCCTGGGTCCAGAGCACTCCCCGCAGGTGCCGCAGCAACCGCCCAAGCAGCAGGTAGATGGCAAAGGCCAGGATCATGGTCAGGATCGGGCTGATCACCCAGGCCCCGACAATTTTCAGCAGGACCCCGAGTTTGAAATAGGCGGCCTCGGCTCCCACCAAACCCAGTCCCACTCCGGCCACTCCGCCCACGATGGCCTGGGATGTGGAGACCGGTACGCTGGAAAACGTGGCAAGGGTGACAAAAAAGCCCGCTGAAAGCAGCGCCACCAGCACCGCCAGGTCCGGCAATCGTCCGTCCGGAAACAGGGATTCCATGTCCGGGGGCGGCACCGCTTCATTGTGCTGCTGGTACACCTCGGGCTCGGTGATAACGATGCCCTTGCCCACGGTCTTCATGACATGATGCCCCTGGAGCGTTCCCCCGAGAATGACAAACAGGGCCATCATCAAAGCCGCCTTCCGGTAGGAAATGATCTGGGCGCCGACGGTGGTCCCGATGCAGTTGGCTGCATCGTTGGCGCCGATATTCCAGCCCACATAAAAGCCGGCCAGAATCATGATGATCGCGAATAGGAGTTCCACCACCTGGTTTCATGCAACGGGCAGAACGTCCACTTTAAAACCGCGGCCGGCCAGTGACCCTATGTAATTTCACCTAAGAAGAACATGGAAACAGACTGTTGCTGCCCTCGGATGTCCAAGGCGCATTGCTTAATTTGAGTGAACCATAAAGCCAGGGAAGTGCGACCAGAGAAGGGCTCTGGTTTCCGGATCCTTTGGAAACCTGACACATCGAAAAAACCGAACAGTTGGCCGGTTTTTCGATGAGCATGTAAGAAACCTGTAACAAAGCCTTCGTAAGCTCGGCTGAATTTCTTCAGCAAAAATCGGCGAGAGCAAACATGACTTCCAGATCTACGAAACTGTCGTTGCTGGCTGCTGCGGCACTGGGCGTATTGGTGGCCGGAACCGCCGCTGCACAGTCGGCCCGCAGCTACATCTTTATTGTCGGTTCGTCCACGGTCTATCCTTTTTCAACGGTGGTTGCTGAGCGCTTCGGCAAGACCACCAGGTTCAAGACGCCCAAAGTGGAATCCACCGGCTCCGGCGGCGGCTTCAAGCTGTTTTGCGACGGGGTTGGCGCCCAGTATCCGGATATCACCAATTCATCGCGCCGGGTCAAGGCGAGCGAGATTGAGCTGTGCGCCGAAAACGGCGTCAGCGATGTCGTAGAGGTAAAAATCGGTTACGACGGCATCGTGCTGGCCAATTCGGCGGAGTCTGAACAGGTCACGCTGCAGCGTCGCGATATTTTCCTCGCACTGGCGAAAGAGGTGCCCAATCCGGACGGATCCGAAACCCTGGTACCGAACAACTACCAGACCTGGAACGAGATCAACCCCGATCTGCCGGCCGTGGGAATCGAGGTCCTTGGGCCGCCGCCGACATCGGGCACGCGTGACGCGTTCCTGGAACTTGCCATGGAGGGAGGCTGCTCCCAGTTCGACTGGATCAAATCCATGAAGAAGACCGACAAAAAGGCCTTCAAGAACCTGTGTCACACCATCCGGGAAGACGGCGTCTACGTCGAAGCCGGTGAAAATGACAATCTCATCGTGCAAAAGCTCTCGGCAAACCCTGACGCCTTCGGCATCTTTGGCTTCGGCTTCCTGGACCAGAACATTGAAAAAGTCCAGGGATCGCTGGTTGATGGCGTGGAGCCGACCTTCGAGGCTATTGCTGATGGCAGCTACCCGGTTTCGCGATCGCTGTACTTCTACGCCAAGAAGGCCCATGTCGACGTGATTCCCGGCATGCGGGAATTCCTGGCTGAATTCACCAGCGAGAGAGCCTGGGGTGACGAAGGCTACCTTTCCGATCGTGGGCTTATTCCCATGCCGGAAGAAGAGCGTGCTGAAGTGCTGGCCGCAGTCACCCTGCTGAGCCCCGTAAAGCTTGTGCAGAACGACTAACGAGCACCTTGGTAGCGCGGCAATCCGACCGGATTGCCGCGCCCGCTAAATCGGCACTTCAATGAACACGCTGACCCTTCTGACCCTGCTCGCAGCCTTCGCCCTGGGCGCGTTCTACCTTGGGCGCAGGCGTTCGCTGCTGGCTGGCGGCGGCGCCCGCACACTGCACTCCCTGCCGGGTTACTACGGGTTCTACGTGGTGATCTGGTGCCTGATTCCTCCCCTGGGGCTGATGCTCGGATGGCAGGTGTTTGAGCCCCGGGTACTGACCTGGCTCATCATCGAGGGCCTCCCCGAGTCGATGAGCAGCCTGCCCCAGGGTCCGCTGAACCTGCTGCTGAACGATATCCGCAACCTCGCGTCCGGGGACCTTGTGGTGACCGAGGTCAGCGAGGTGATGACCCAGGCGGCAGACCGCTATACCGCCCTGCTCAGCAGCAGCAAGTTCTGGCTGAGCACGATGACCATCATGCTCGCCCTTGCCGGGATCAGCCTGGCAACGCTCCGGATCACACCGGCTTTCCGGGCGCGAAACAAGGTTGAGTCAACGGTGCAGATGATCCTCATCGTTGCCTCCAGCATCGCGATCCTGACAACCGTTGGCATCGTGTTCTCGGTGCTGTTCGAGTCCATTCGGTTTTTCCAGCGGGTACCACTCGACGAGTTCCTGTTCGGTCTCCAGTGGAGTCCCCAGATGGCAATCCGGGCCGACCAGGTGGGATCGTCGGGTGCCTTTGGCTTCATCCCGCTGTTGACCGGGACCCTGCTGATCACTGCCATCGCCATGGTGGTGGCGGTGCCCATCGGGCTGATGACCGCGGTTTACCTGACTGAGTACGCCAAGCCCGCGTTCCGCTCCGTGGCCAAGCCGCTGTTGGAAGTGCTGGCTGGTATCCCCACTGTGGTCTACGGCTTTTTTGCAGCGATCCAGGTTGCGCCATTCATTCGTGACTCCGGTGGCCTGATTGGGCTGGACGTGGCTTCTGAAAGCGCGCTGGCAGCGGGAATCGTGATGGGCATCATGATCATCCCACTGGTGTCATCGCTTTCCGATGACGCCATCACCGCGGTGCCCGCCGCCATGCGCGACGGTTCACTTGCTCTGGGGGCGACCCGCTCGGAGACAGTCAAACAGGTCATGCTGCCGGCCGCCCTGCCCGGAATTGTTGGCGGGGTGCTGCTGGCGGTTTCCAGGGCCATCGGCGAAACCATGATCGTGGTCATGGCCGCGGGTTTGGCCGCCAACCTCACAGCCAATCCACTGGAGGCCGTGACAACGGTGACGGTACAGATCGTGACCCTGCTGGTGGGTGACCAGGAGTTCGACAGCGCCAAGACGCTGGCCGCCTTCGCGCTGGGCCTGATGCTGTTCCTGGTAACGCTGGTGCTTAACGTCATTGGACTGCGCGTGGTGCGCAAGTACCGGGAGGCTTACGAATGAGCAACGGCGGCCAGAATCCCACAGCCCGCCAGATCATGGAACGAGGGCTGGCCAGGCGTTATCGCAAGGAGCGTCATTTCCGGGCCCTGGGCATTACGGCGTCCTGTATCGGGCTGATTTTCCTGGTGCTGTTTTTCGCCAGTATCGTTTCCGGAGGCCACTCAGCCTTCAGCCAGACCTACATCGCACTGGATATCTCGTTTGATGCGCAGAAGATCTCAGGCGGGGATACCAGTCCGGAGGCCCTGGCCACCGGAGACTATGCCGGACTGGTCAAGTCCAGCCTTTATACCCTGTTTCCTGACGTCAAGGGCCGCAGCGACAAGCGAAAGTTGAATCGTCTGATCAGCGTTGGTGCCGAGTACCAGCTGCAGGACAAGGTCATGGCCAATCCCGGGCTGATCGGCACCGAGGCCCAGGTCTGGGTGCCGGCCGCAGCCAATGTCGACATGCTGGTGAAGGGCAATATCGACCGGGAGCTGGATGAGCGCTCGCGTCCCCTCGGCGACAAGGAAATTGCCTGGATCGACCAGCTGGAGCAGCAAGGCCTGCTGGACCGGCAATTCAACACGGCACTGTTCACCAATGGCGATTCCAGGGATCCGGAGCTTGCGGGCATCCGCGGCGCCCTGATGGGTTCTTTCTACATGTTGCTGGTGACCATTGCCCTGGCCTTTCCAATCGGAGTTGCGGCGGCGATCTACCTGGAAGAATTCGCCCCCAAGAACCGGTGGACCGACCTGATCGAGGTCAATATCAACAACCTGGCCGCTGTCCCGTCCATCGTATTTGGCTTGCTGGGTCTGGCCGTATTCATCAACTTTGTCGGTCTGCCTCGGTCAGCCCCGCTCGTCGGAGGGCTGGTGCTGGCCCTGATGACGCTTCCGGTCATCATCATCGCGGCCCGGGCATCCATCAAGGCAGTGCCGCCCTCGATCAGGGAAGCTGCCCTGGGCGTTGGCGCCTCTCAGATGCAAACCGTGTTTCATCACGTGCTGCCCCTGGCGCTTCCGGGAATCATGACCGGCACCATTATCGGCATGGCCAGGGCCCTGGGCGAATCGGCGCCGCTGCTGATGATTGGCATGGTGGCGTTCGTAGTGGACATTCCGCAGAGCGCCATGGATCCCGCATCCGCACTTCCGGTGCAGATTTTCCTCTGGGCCGACAGTCCGGAGCGGGCCTTCGTAGAACGCACATCAGCGGCAATCCTCGTACTGCTTGGATTTCTGCTGATGATGAACCTGGCTGCCGTGTTGCTGCGGCGGCGCTTTGAACGTAAATGGTGAGCCGCCGAAATTGTTGCCCCGGCAGTGTGGCAACGACACAAGGGAATCGACAGACATGTATGGAGTAAATGAAGGCGTAGCAGAGGACCTGAGATCAGGCCGATTCGGAGCCGGCTTCAGTGGCGCCGAAATGCTGGAGAACAGCGCTGCTCAGCGGGCAGACAGTCCCGATGGTGCCGGTACGATCGGCAATATCCAGGCAGCCAATCCGTACATGGTAGCCAGCGGCGTCAACGTTCACTATGGCGACAACCATGCCATCCGGAACGTCAGCCTGGAAATCGGCAAGAACGAAGTGATTGCACTGATCGGCCCTTCCGGCTGCGGCAAAACCACTTTCCTGCGCTGCCTGAACCGGATGAACGACACCATCGAGTCGGCCCGGGTCACCGGCGAGATCACCCTGGATGGCCACGAAATCCATGACAAGTCCCTGGACGTGGTGGCCCTGCGGGCCCGGGTGGGCATGGTGTTTCAAAAGCCAAACCCTTTCCCCAAATCCATTTACGACAATGTGGCTTATGGGCCGCGCATCCACGGGCTCGCCTCCACGCGCGCCGAACTGGACGAGATTGTCCATGGCAGCCTGCAGCGCGCGGGGCTGTGGGACGAGGTCAAAAACCGGTTGCACGAGCCTGGAACTGGACTGTCCGGGGGACAGCAGCAGCGACTGTGCATTGCCCGCACCATCGCGGTCAGCCCGGAAGTCATCCTGATGGACGAACCCTGCTCCGCGCTGGACCCCATTGCCACGGCCAGGATCGAAGACCTGATCGACGAATTGCGTCGAAACTATGCCATCGTGATCGTTACCCACTCCATGCAGCAGGCCGCCCGGGTTTCCCAGCGAACCGCCTATTTCCACCTGGGAGACCTCGTTGAAGTCGATGCCACCAACAAGGTGTTCAGCAACCCTGGGCATCGACTCACGGAAGACTACATCACGGGCAGGTTTGGCTGACCCGGTAGCGAACCAGCACACGAAACAGAATGGGAAACAGCAGGTCGAGCAGTGCTTTGGGCAGCCCAGGCAGGTGGCCTGGCTATACCACCTGGACCTGTTTGGTCCAGTCCTCCTGTGCAACAGCATCAGGGTCGCCAAGGTACTCTTTGTGGCTTGGCTTCAGGTCTTCATCAAGCTGATAGACCAGCGGCACCCCCGTCGGAATATCCAGCTCCAGCACTTCCTTATCCGCATTCCCATCCAGGTATTTGACCAGGGCACGCAACGAGTTCCCGTGGGCCGCAACAACGACGGTCCGTCCATTGCGGATTTCCGGCGCGATGTAGGTCTCCCAGTAAGACAGCACGCGGTCGACGGTATCGGCCAGGCTTTCACCGCGGGGAAGCTGGTTCCTGGGGATCACGTTATAGCGTGAATCGTGACCGGGAAAATGCTCGCTGCCAACGTCCACCGGCGGCGGTGACATGGCCAGGCTGCGACGCCACAGGTAAACCTGCTCGTCACCGTACTTCGCGGCCGTTTCAGCCTTGTTCAGTCCTTGCAGAGCGCCGTAATGGCGTTCGTTGAGTTCCCAGGCCCGGACCACCGGAACCCACATGCGGTCCATTTCATCCAGGGTTATCCACAGGGTACGAATGGCTCGCTTTAAAACGGAAGTAAAGGCCAAATCGATGCCGATACCGGCCTCCCGCAACAGTCTTCCGGCGGTCAGGGCTTCGTCCCGCCCTTTGTCAGTCAGGTCGACGTCTGCCCAACCGGTGAAACGGTTTTCCAGATTCCATTGACTTTGACCGTGGCGCAGTAGAACCAGCTGGTGCACTCGTGT
>JAAUYH010014775.1_pt1 | contig 25659 bp, 26 predicted proteins | sample 7278061 | NCBI WGS metagenome assembly JAAUYH01 (sample SAMN14350203, study PRJNA611818) | marine sediment metagenome | isolation source: surface marine sediment (0.6m) | place: French Polynesia: Moorea | collected 2018-08 | reverse complement strand
GTTCCGGTTTCGTTGGGTTACGCACTCCTGCTCCGCAAATGGAGTTTCGAGCCACAAAAACTCAAAGCTGATTTTTCAGAAGACAAGTTTGCGCCAGAGCTGCCATCAGATGAAATGATCAAATCATTGCTGGGTCGTGACCTCAAACAGGCCGATGAGTACGTGCAGGCAGACATCCCTGAGTGGGTTGTACCAAGCTTCGAAGCAAATTTTTCCGATGACTGGATTTCCGAAGCGAAGGCCTTTGCTGAACGTCCCTCGCTCGATCTTCGAGTGAACACGTTGAAGTCAACACGCCAGAAGATATTGAAGCAGTTGGCAAGAACGGGAGCGAGAGAGACAGAAATAGCGCGTCATGGTTTGCGCATCTTTTCTGACAAACCTTTTGCTCGCCAACCAAACGTCCAAGCAGAAGAGGCGTTCCAAAAGGGGCGGTTTGAAATCCAGGACCAGGGCAGTCAGATCGTATCCGATCTTATCTTCGCAAGCGCTGGTGAGACCGTTCTTGATTTTTGTGCCGGCGCTGGCGGCAAAAGCCTCGCCTTGTCTGCGGCGATGGAAAACAAAGGCCAAATTCACGCATATGATATCGACAAGTCACGTCTGGCGCCGATCCATGATCGCTTGAAACGTGCTGGAACACGCAATGTACAAGTTCATTCACCGGGTTCAGACTTGTCGGGCCTTGTTGGCAATATGGACAAGGTCGTGGTTGATGCTCCTTGTACCGGAACAGGAACCTGGCGTCGTCGGCCAGATGCCAAATGGCGGTTGGATCAAAAAAACCTGGAAGAACGTTTGCAGCAACAGGAAGAAGTGTTGAGCGAAGCAGCCCCGTTTGTTCGGCCGGGTGGTCACTTGATTTACATCACATGTTCGGTGCTGCCAGAGGAAAATGAGAACCAGGTTTACGCCTTCACGGAAGACAATCCGGAATTTGAGCTCGTGTCGGCGGGGGAAGTTTGGGAGGATTTGTTCGGGTATGACAAACCTGCACCGTGGTCTTCCGATATGAAAACGGTCACTTTGACACCAGCTTCCACCCTGACTGATGGGTTCTTTTTCGCGGTGATGGAGCGGAAGTCCGCTTAATCATTTGAATTCGAAGTGTGCAAAAAGTCACATTTCATGCATAAGGTTTTTGCCACTATACCAATCAATCCACCACCTGCTGGCAGCATAATATGGACGCATTTCTAACCGAGTTCTGGTCTGATTTCTCACGGCCTGAGAATTTTGTGGGCCACTTCGCCTATGTGCTTCTAATCATTTCCATGATGATGCGGAACATGAATTGGCTACGCTTTTTTGCGATCATGGCCGGGTCAATTTCTGCGGTGTTTTACTACACCATTGGCGACTTTGTTTCTATGTTCTGGGAGAGCATGTTCACCCTCGTCAATCTGGGTCAATTTGTTGCCCTGCAAGTAGAAAACAGGCGCGGGAAGTTCTCCGAAGAAGAGGCCATGTTTATTGAAACCTGTCTATCCGGTGTCGAGCGCGCCTATGCACGTCGGTTGATGAAACTCGGTGCGTGGACAGAAGTGCAGGATGGGGTTCTTCTCTTCGAACAGAATACGTGTCCTAGCCATCTGATGTTCATTGTTTCAGGAAATGCGAGTGTTAGGCGTGATGGCAAAATCATAGGCAATGTCAAACGCGGAGATTTTCTTGGCGAGATGAGCTATCTGACAGGCAAAATGGCGACGGCTACGGTGGTAACAACGGAGCAGACCCGCTATCTCGCCTTCGAACGAAAAGCACTGCAAGAACACCTCGAAAAGAACACTGAGGTGCGACATGCGCTTGAGGCGAGTTTCAACCGCAATCTTGTGTCGAAACTGGTTAGCACCAACGAGCAAAGTGTGGGTGGAGTAGAAGCTTAGGCGGATAGCCATTGCACCTCGGCTCGACTCGCTTTAAAGGCTTGCTATGAGTTCTCCATCTGACACAATCCTGATCATTGATTTCGGTTCACAGGTTACCCAGCTCATCGCACGCCGGGTTCGTGAGGCCGGAGTTTATTGCGAAATCATTCCGTTTAATTCAGCGCCTGAAGCTTTCGAGCGAATGAACCCGAAAGCGGTCATTCTGTCTGGCGGACCGGGCTCAGTTCCCGAAGAAGGAAGCCCACGCGCTCCGCAGGAAGTGTTTAATTCCGGTCTGCCAATCCTCGGGATTTGCTATGGCCAGCAGACCATGTCTGATCAATTGGGTGGCAAGGTGGAAAGCGGGCATCACCGCGAATTTGGCGCTGCAGATGTCGAGATCCACAAGGCAAGCCCCTTGTTTGAAGGCATTTGGGAAGTGGGTGAGAAATACCCGGTTTGGATGTCTCATGGTGACCGGGTAACGCAATTGCCAGAGGGTTTCGAGGTGATTGCCACTTCGCCCAACGCGCCTTGTGCAGTGGCAGTCGATGAGACTCGGAAGTATTATTCGACACAGTTTCATCCGGAAGTGGTTCATACACCGGATGGCGCAAGACTGATTTCGAATTTCGTTCACAAGATTGCCGGCCTCAAAGGCGATTGGACCATGGCTGCGTATCGGGAACAAGCGGTCAACGCGATCCGTGAACAGGTGGGTGACAAGCGCGTCATTTGTGGGCTGTCAGGCGGCGTGGATTCCTCAGTCGCCGCGCTGCTCATTCATGAAGCGATTGGTGATCAGCTTACCTGTATTCTGGTTGACCACGGATTGATGCGGATGAACGAAGCGGAAGAAGTGGTTGGCATGTTCCGCGAGCATTACAACATTCCGCTGGTTCATGTGGATGCTTCCGACACCTTCATTGGCGCTCTGGAGGGTGAAGCCGATCCGGAAGTCAAACGCAAGACCATCGGTAAGCTGTTCATCGATGTGTTTGAGGAAGAAGCCAAGAAACTCGGTGGTGCGGATTTTCTCGCCCAAGGCACGCTGTATCCTGATGTGATTGAGAGCGTGTCCTTTACGGGTGGGCCTTCGGTCACGATCAAGAGCCATCACAATGTCGGCGGTTTGCCAGAGCGCATGAACATGCAACTCGTCGAGCCTTTGCGTGAACTCTTCAAAGACGAAGTTCGCGATTTGGGCCGTGAGCTTGGGCTACCGGACAAATTCGTCGGACGCCATCCGTTTCCGGGGCCGGGCCTTGCGATCCGCTGTCCGAGCGGCATTACACGCGAGAAACTGGATATCCTCCGTCAGGCTGATGCGATTTATCTCGATGAAATCCGCAATGCCGGATTGTATGACGAAATCTGGCAGGCCTTTGCTGTGTTACTGCCGGTGCAGACCGTTGGCGTGATGGGCGATGGACGGACCTATGAGTTTGTTTGTGCATTGCGTGCTGTCACATCGGTCGATGGCATGACTGCTGATTTCTACCCGTATGACATGAAGTTTCTCGGCAAAGCCGCCACGCGCATCATCAACGAAGTCCGCGGTATCAACCGCGTTGTTTACGATGTGACGTCAAAACCACCGGGAACCATTGAGTGGGAATAGACAAATGCTATTCATACTGCGTTGAGATATCGACCAGAAATTGATGGACTTCGTGCCTTCGCTGTTCTTTCGGTGATTGCTTATCATGCTGCACCAACTTGGCTGCCTGGAGGCTTTGTTGGCGTTGACATTTTTTTTGTGATTAGCGGCTTTCTGATATCAGGAATATTATTCGAAGATCTGGATAGGGGCACCTTTAAGTTTGCTGACTTCATAGGCCGTCGAATACGACGTCTCTTTCCTGCACTAGCACTCATTTTAATATCGTCTTTGCTCATCGGCTGGATTGTTTTGCTATCCGATGAGTATCAGCAACTTGCGAAGCACATTGCAAGTGGTGCAACATTTGTGGCTAACTTTGTCTTGGCTGATGAGGTTGGGTATTTTGATAACGCAGCTGAAACCAAACCCATGCTCCATCTTTGGAGTTTGGCTATTGAAGAGCAGTTTTACCTTTTTTGGCCTTTAGCACTATTTTTTGCATTTAGCTATCGACTGAACATGAAGGTCTTTATTCTGATTGTTTTGGTGTGTTCGTTTTGCATCAATTTTTGGCTCCTAAAGACCGAGCCTGCCAATGCGTTTTTCTGGCCATTTGGTCGTGTTTGGGAACTTCTTTGTGGGGCTGTTTTAGCTTGGCTGAACTTTTCTCGAAATCATTTTCCTAATGGCAATGAGGTTTTCAATAGTTCCAGAACTGAAAATGCTCTTCTCAATAAATGCGGAAAGGTCATACTGAGTTCATCAAACTTCGTTGCAATTACGGGATTGGTCATGATTGTTGGCAGCGTCCTAAAAATCCATGATCAACTGGCTTTTCCAGGAATTTGGGCTTTAGCACCAGTAACGGGTGCGATCTTGATCATAGCCGCAGGATCAGCCGCTTCGATCAACAAAGTATTTTTCATGAGTCGTCCAATGGTTTGGTTGGGACTGATAAGTTACCCATTATATCTTTGGCATTGGCCAATACTCTCGTTTTTGAGAATAGGAGAAGGAGAAAAGCCAGACAATACTCTGATAATTGCCGCGATTCTGGTGTCAATTATTCTAGCGTGGGCCACTTACTATTTTGTCGAAAAGCCTGTCAGAGACTCTCAGCACAAAAATGCGCACACTTGCGCATTATCCATCGTAGTCTTTGCCATTTTTTTGTTCGGGATGGCGGTCTATTGTGGAAAAATTGACAATAATACTGGCAAGAATTCCCGCTTGAACTTTGATTTTTCAAGTTTCCATAGAGATTGCTCAGAGATCATGGAAGAACAAAAATTCGAATTTGTGAAACGTTGCTTTTCTCAAAGCAAGACTGGCAACTCGATCGCAATTGTTGGCGACTCCTATGCGCGTCAGCTGTTTCCAGGTTTGGTCGAACGTCTAAAGGAAACTACAGAACGGGTCGCAGTCTTTCCGGTAAGTTGTCAAAGTCCTTTGATCGATATTTCTTCGGCTTATAAGACCAAATCTGCAAAACTCCGCCGGGTACGTGAGAATGGCTACAAGTTCATAAAAAGTGCTCTCAGGTTCGCGGCCCAAAGTGATTCAATACATACGGTAGTTTTAGCGCATAATCCGAGATGTGATGTCCAAATTCGAGATGTATCTGATGCTTCCGCAATTGGTCGTAAGGCAATATATGAAGCCGGCTTTAAAAGAACTTTCGAACTTCTTGCAGATGCGGGTAAGAACGTGGTCGTTGTATTGGATAATCCAAACCTTGGATTTGACCCAAGAATTTGTGCTTACCGGGTTATCCAATTCTCCAAAAATCGAAAGTGCTCAATAGATGAGAAGTCACACAGAGACAATGCATTCGTAAAGACCTATGCTGACGTGGCACTAGCGGTTTCGAGAGATTTTCCAAACGTCAAAATCGTGGATCTTGCTGCTACTCTATGCAATGGAGAAACTTGCAAAATATTGGAGGATGGTACCCTGCTTTATAAGGATAAAGGGCATTTGTCTCTGTTCGGCAGCATTTACGTAGCACCTTCACTGTTGCAGGCAATCAGATAATGTGAAGCCGAGAAGGTTCTAATGTGTGTTTTTCTTGATCATCCCACCTTGCATGATCAGTGGCATGTGCGCGCCTTGGTTTGTCAGAAGTGACAGGTCGTCCAAAGGATTACCTTCCACGACAATCAGGTCGGCATGTGCACCGGCGGCAATAACGCCGATCTCACCCTCCATGCGCAGAACCTTGGCCGCGTCAACCGTTGCCGAACGAATGACCGCATCAGCCGGAAGGTATTGGCCTCGCAAGGTGAACTCACCGGATTGATGCGGATGCATGCCGCCGATCAGGTCTGACCCATAGCCAACAGTTATGCCCGCCTTGTAGAGTTTTTCGAGCCGCTCCAGCCCTGCCTCGCGAACATCCTCAATTTTCGCGACTGATTCCGGTGGCAGACCATAATCTGCGCCTTCCTTGGCCAAACGGTCATAGGTGATGTTTGTGGGCACGACGAACTGGCCTTCCTTGGCGATACGGGTGATAGTTTCGTCGCTCATACGATTGCCATGCTCAACGCATTCAATGCCGGCATCGAGCGCGCGAGTGATGCAATTATCATCATAGAGATGCGCGGCCACATAGGTGCCTGAACCTTTCGCCACTTCCACAATTGCTTTGAGTTCATCCATGGTGAAGCCAAAAAATCCGATTGGATCAGTAGGCGACGAAACGCCACCATCGGCCATGACTTTGATGAAATTCGCGCCGCCTTTGATCTCTTCGCGCGCGGCTCTGGTCACTTCCGGCACACCGTCGCAGATGCGTCCCAGTGCACCGAGCTTATGCAGGTAAGGTTCCATGGGGCGATTGTGGAAGGGCCCGCGTTGATCAGAATGCCCTCCTGTTTGCGAAAGCGCTTTTCCGCAAATCACCAGTCGCGGGGCATCCATCAATCCGTCTTCTTGTGCCTTTTGCAGACCACGGTCCGCGCCAGCCAGATCGCGCACAGTGGTAAATCCGCGCATCAGCATGTCTTTCATGATCTGCGCAGACTTAAGCGCAACCCATGAGTTGGGCAATTCCATGTTGATCGCCATATTCGCGTGGGTTGAAAGCACGTGCACATGGCAATCGATGAGCCCCGGCATGACAATTGCGTTTTTCAAATCAAGCGTTTCTGCCGCGTCAAACGAAACATCTTTGCCCACATCGGTGAATTTCCCGTTTTCAATGGCGATATTCACCGGGTCGGCAGGTTCAGTGCCGGTTCCATCCACAATGCAGGCGTTTTTGATGAAAAGTGAAGTCATGTGCAGGTTCCTGATGATCCTGCAAAGTGTGCCCCTCGAACTGCAATCGGATCAAGGGAAAAATCAGATTGTGTCAGGCGGTTTTTACGAAAACCAACTCGGCAATGTTGCCATGTTCATACACCCAGGCTTCACGATCTGTTTGCACGTAGCGGCGGTCAGGCGGGCATAGATCAGGATTTAAATCCGCAATATCCAAAAGAATGTCATCCATTTCTTCAGCAAATGAATCCGCGGCAATTGCATCAATCAGATCAACAGGCAAATCTTCATTGCTTTTGGGTGTCTTGGACATGACGGGCGTACTCCTTACGAATCGCATTCAACACACATGAGTGTCAGCGAGATTGGTAAGCAGGGAGTTAAACAAATCTGACCAAAGGGTTAATTGCTTGAACTTGCGAGATTTTTCGATTTTCCCAACACAAGCAGCCCCTCTCGGATGAGAGAAGCTGCCGTCCCCAATGATAGCTGGAAGGGGCGTTACCAACTACCGAAGAGAACTGTGTATTTCCAAAAGTCCTCTCGGGAAGGGGCGTTACCCGAGAGGACTTTTTCTACTCCGCCGAAGATTTTTGGGTCTTTGGAGCAGAAGCTCTGTGTTGAATTATGAATAACGCAGCCGTGATCGGGTTTCTGTGCGCTAATGCACACGCAAAACGCTTTTGTGAAGAAAATTTAATTTTGTAGCCGTGCTAGGGACATGATTGATTGAAACGGCTTGGTTTCTGTTTGCGTTTCTAAATTGTGTTCTTGCTAGCAGCCTGTTGCCGCTTTAGGTTCGCAATACATTTTCAGTGGAGATTCCGCACCGTGTTTCATTCGTTTTTTCCAAAGCCTAAGGTCTTCTTTCTAAGTGCTGTCTTATGGGCAGCGCTATGTATGTCTATTTGGTTTTTGGGTCTGTCAGACTGGCAATCAGCTTTGGAATTTTTCAAGGGTCTTGCACCGGTTGCTGTAGAAGGAGAAAGGCCGCCGTTTATTACGGCAGAACGCTTGTGGGTTTATCTCTACATAATGTTGAGCGGAATTGGATTTTTCCTGCTTTGGATGCGATTTTCCAACCATAGATGGCGACTTTGGTCCGTTGGAGGCAGCACTTTGATCGTGCTTTGGACCTACTACGAAGTTCAGATCTCGGTATTTAGTAATGATTGGTTTGGCGGTTTCTTTGATACGATTCAGAAAGCTATTTCGGAACCAAATACTATTCCATTGGAAGACTTCCTTGGACAAATTTGGCTGATTATTACTGTTTGGGGTTTCAGGATTGTCTCGCTCGTGTTGCTTGGATTCTTCACATCTCATTATGTGTTTCGTTGGCGCACTGCGATGAACGATTATTATATGCGCCATTGGTCGAAGCTTAGAGAGGTTGAAGGGGCATCTCAGCGCGTTCAGGAAGATACCAGGAGATTCGCAGCCATTATGGAAACACTGGGGTCGCGGTTCGTACAGTCTGTCATGACGTTAATCGCTTTCTTACCGATTTTGATCGCGTTATCTGCGCAAATTACGGAATTGCCCTTCTTCGGCAAGGTTGAAAACTCGCTTGTCTATCTGGCAATTTTTTCGGCCTTGTTCGGGACAGTGTTGTTGGCAGCAATCGGCATCAAATTACCGGGTCTGGAGTTCAACAATCAGAAGGTCGAAGCCGCTTACCGTAAGGAATTGGTGTATGGCGAGGATGATACCGAGAAAGCCAAGCCGGTTTCTATCAATGATTTGTTCTCTGCCGTCCGACGCAACTATTTCCGCCTTTATTTCCACTACATGTATTTCGATTCTGTTCGATATTTCTATCTGCAAACCTCTAACTTGTTGCCAATTATCGCGATGGCTCCATCGATCGTTACAGGTGCAATAACGTTCGGTGTTTTCCGGCAAATCAGTAATGCATTTGATGAAGTGGAGGAATCGCTGAAATTCTTGGTGAATTCCTGGAAGACCATCATTGAGTTGATTTCTATCTACAAGCGCTTGATATCATTTGAATCTGTAATTCCGCACGATCCAACACCAGATGTAGCATTGTCAGACGAGACGGTCGTTCCAGCCGAATAATTGCCGGGCTCAAGCGCAATTGACGCAGCGCTCTGCCATTGGATCAATGGCGAGCCTGCCGTCAGGAATTTCTTCGTCGCAATTGCTGCAATAGCCATAGTCCTCGTCGCGGATACGACGATACGCCTGTTCGATGCGTTGCAAGTCCAGCTGCCGGGTTCGTTCCTGCGCTTCAGCCATCGCCTGCTGTTGCATCGCATCCATTCGAGAAAGACGCCCTACGGCCTGTTGATCAAGCTCAACCGTGTCGCGCGCTTCTTTTGAAATGTTGGACAGGCTTTCAAGCTCTTCGCGTTTTGCTTCAAGCCGTCTTTTTGCCGTTTTAATATCAATCGCCATGTCATAAAGTCCTTGCGAGTTGATGATATGTATTTCCGTAGATTTTGCAAAACGGACATTGAGACAGGAACAAAGAGCATGTGGTTGTTGATATTGGGGTTGGTGTTGTTTTTGGGCATTCACAGCGTCAGGGCTTTTGTACCGAATGTCCGCGAGAACTTTATCGCCAATCGGGGTGAAGGCGCTTGGAAAGGCATTTACTCTGTACTCTCTCTGGTAGGGTTTGTGGTGCTGATTTATGGCTATGGCCAGGCACGCTTTGACAACATCTTCTTCTATTCCGCGCCAACCTGGCTCAATCATGTGCAACTTCTGTTGATGTTACCCGCAATGATATTGCTCGCCGCGAGCCAATTACCGACTGGCAGGATCAAGAAGGCGGTCAAGAATCCGCAATTGATTGGTGTGAAAATCTGGGCGATTGGACATTTGTTGGTGAATGGTGATCTGGCAAGCTTTTTACTGTTCGGCGGATTTCTGGCTTGGGCAGTCATTGTCGTGATCAGCACAAAGAAGCGGGGGCAAACGTTCCCTGATCAAACATCAACCATGGGTGATATTCTGTCGGTTGTCATCGGAATTGGCATTTGGCTGGCATTTGCATTCTGGTTGCACGAATGGTTGATCGGTGTTCCGGTGATTGCATAACCTGCTCTGATCAGGTTAAAAGGCAGGCAAATTCGATTGGCTGAAATCAAGCCACTCCTAATACAGGTTTTCATACGATGTCCGACGACAGTTTTATCCGCGAGGTCGAAGACGAGCTTCGCAGCGACCAGCTCAATACATTTTGGAGCAAGTACAAATATCTGGTGATTGGCGGCGCTGTGGCGCTGGTACTTGGCACAGCCGGAAAACAAGGTTGGGATTACTGGCAAAACAGTATTGCCGCTGCATCCGGTGACCGCTTCATCGCGGCCGTGGAACTTTCCAATGACGGTAAACATGATGAAGCAATTGCGGCGCTTGAATCCTTGTCTGCAGACGGATCCGGACAATATCCCGCTCTTGCGAAAATCCGGTTGGCTGCTGAATTTGCCAAGAATGACGAGCCTGAAAAGGCAGTTGAAGCCTTTGATGCCATCGCTGGTGACAGTTCATTTGATGAATCGCTTCGCAACGTGGCCCGTTTGCGATCCGGTCTTCTTCTGGTGGATCATGGGTCATATGATGAAGTTGCCGAGCGTCTTCTGTCCATGGCTGATACTGGCAAATCGTTCCGTCATTCTGCGCGTGAAGGTTTGGGCCTTTCTGCCTGGAAAGCAAAAGACTACAAACAGGCGCTTGTTTGGTTTAGCGCAATCACAGAAGACGGTCAGGCACCGGCAGGCGTGCAGGAACGGGCTCGCATTATGATGCAATTGCTTGCCGGGCAAGGTGTTAAGCCTGAAGAAACCCAAGAAGGTTAATCACCTTTGACCTTGAAAGGTCTTTCGTTGAAATGTTCACGGTCGCGATCATAGGCAGGCCCAATGTCGGCAAGTCCACTCTGTTTAATCGCTTGGTGGGAAAACGTCTCGCATTGGTAGACGACACACCGGGCGTCACCCGTGACCGACGCTTTGCCGATGGATCTATTGGTGGTCTTGAATTCCAGGTGATTGATACCGCTGGGATGGAACAGGGTGACGAAGAAAGCTTGCAGGGCCGTATGTGGGAACAAACGCAAGCAGCGATTGAAGAGGCTGATGTTTGCCTGTTTCTGATCGATAGCCGCGTGGGCGTTCTGCCGGATGACCGAACATTTGCGCAAATTCTCCGCAAGGCAGAGTGTCCCGTAATCCTCGTTGCCAACAAAATGGAGGGGAAACCGGGAGAGGCGGGGTATTTTGATGCTTTCAGTATTGGTTTCGGCGAACCGGTTCCGATTTCTGCCGAGCATGGTCAGGGTATGGCTGATCTTCATGATGCGATTGTCGATGCTGTAGGTCAGGACGTTGCCTATCCCCCGGAAGATGATGACGAGGAACCCGATGAAGACCGCCCGCTCAAGATCGCAGTGGTTGGACGTCCCAATGCAGGCAAATCTACCCTGATCAATCAGATGTTGGGGGATGAACGCCTGCTAACCGGCCCTGAGGCGGGAATTACCCGTGACTCGATTTCCGTTGAATGGGAGTGGAAAGGCAGAATAGTCAAACTGTTTGATACCGCTGGCATGCGAAAGAAAGCCAAGGTTCAGGAAAAGCTCGAGAAGCTCTCGGTTTCCGATGGAATTCGCGCAATCCAGTTTGCGGAAGTGGTCATTATTGTCTTGGACGTCACCAAACCGTTTGAGAAACAGGACTTGCAGATTGCAGACCTGATCATTCGAGAAGGCCGCGCGCCAGTTATTGCGCTAAACAAGTGGGACCTGATTGATGACCGACAGGCGGTTTTGAAAGAATTGCTGCTGCAGTCGCAAGAACATATCTCGCAGATCAAAGGGCTAAAGGTTGTTCCTATCTCCGGTCAGACCGGTGAGAATCTGGACAAGCTCATGGAAGCAGTGTTCGAGGTTCATGGAAAATGGAACCAACGTGTGTCTACTGCTCGTTTGAACAAATGGTTGGAAGATGTGCAATTCCATCATCCACCGCCTGCTGTATCCGGGCGCAGAATTCGGATGAAATATGCCACTCAGGTGAAGAGCAGACCACCGACCTTTGCGGTTCATTGTTCCCGACCTGAATCGCTGCCGGAATCTTATGTGAGGTATTTGGTCAATTCCCTGCGTCGCGAATTTGATCTCAATGCAACGCCGATCCGCATGTATATGCGCAAAGGTGAAAACCCTTATGCGAACCGCAAAAAGAAGCAAAAATAGCTTGCCTCGGAATCGTCGGTTTTCTGCTTAATAAGGTCCCAAATCTACTTTTAACCTGACATTAAGGTTAACCACTTATCTTTGTTTGTGGTCACGGGGATCGACCAGTTCATATTCGAGTGGAGTTTGGTTTTGCGTAACACTCTTGATAAGCCGACCCAAATCATGGGGCGTGTGGGGAACATCAGTTTGGTATTAGCGCTTTCTGCATCAGCGATTGCGCTTCATACGACGTCAGTTTCAAATCAGGACATGCCGGATCTGTTGGGTAAAACCGCCGAAAACAGATGGCTCATGCATATCGAAGAGCCAATTGGAGCAAGCATAGCTGCGATTGATCTGGAAGCTGACAAAAAATCACATGTGTCTCTGGCAAGTTCGGCAACTGCGGGTTCACAATTGCGCGTCAGCGAAGTCGTTAAGTCAGACTCAACACCGCAACGCATAAATGTGGCAATCAAAGGTGATCGTGTCGTTCAAACAACGGCCAAGCAGGCACCGAAAGATTTTATTGCCGGTTCGGTTCTGGAACGTCACAGTGTGCTGAAACCGATTGAAAGCGGAAACAAGTTTGCCCGCACATTTTTGAAGCCAAAGACCGCAAAAGAAGCATATCAGGTCGCCAGCCTGTTCCATGTTACCAAGCCCAAGAAACCTGTTGTGCCGGAAAATCTGCCAACCATGGTTGCAAGCCTTGTGGAGCAGTCGCAAAGTTCAATTCTCGCATATGCACCGGAGCCAAAGGCGGAGCCATCGCCATTTAGTGCGGTTCTGGTCGAAGAGCAGCCGATTAAAATCTTACCAAAGCTGAACAAAGGCGATCACAGCTGGGCGGATGATCCGTTGCCAAAGAGTTCGTTTTCAAAACGTCAACAGCGGTGCCTGGCACAGGGAATTTATTTTGAGGCCCGTGGTGAGCCGGTCAAAGGCCAGGCAGCGGTTTCGCAGGTTATTCTCAATCGTGTCCGCAACCCGCACTATCCAAACTCGATATGTGGTGTCGTGTATCAAAACAAACATTGGTACAATCGCTGTCAGTTTTCGTTCGCCTGTGATCGCATCCGGGATCGCGTGAATGATCGCAAACGGTATGAGGTTGCAAAACACGTAGCGGCAGAAACAACGGCTGGCCGCATCTGGCTGCCACAAGTCGGCTCCTCAACGCACTATCATGCCACATATGTAAATCCGCGCTGGAATCGCAGAATGAAACGGGTCGGCAAAATTGGCCTTCACATCTTCTACCGCACATATGGCGGTGGCTGGTCATAAGTCCGACCACTATTATTTAGGCCGGATTTTTCAGATTCTTCGATCAAACCGAGATCGGCGTATTGCCGCATATGTGTTTTCATTGTGGAAATTCATAAAAAACATAGACTTATGGCTTAAACGCCGCGCTTGACTTCGCAAGCTCTCAAAACTATGTTGCGGCCAAATTCTAGCTGTCTGAACACAGGTGTTTTTTCACGTCATTTTTCGCTCTCGATCTTCGGCATCTCCCGGGAATTAATGGGGTCTGCACAGGGCTGAGACCACAAAGGCAAATTGATGACCGACAAGAACTCCAATACCAAGGCAGCGTCTGGCAAAGATCTTGATCAACGCCTCGCAGAAATGAACAAACGGCTTGGCCGGGACGTTCAAAACGAGGAAAAGAAGGCAAATTCAGCGTCGGACAGAAACGGATTTGGCAATGCGTTCAAACTGTCGAGTGAGTTTATCTCGGCAATTCTGGTTGGGGCCATTTTGGGATATGGCATTGACTGGTTGGTTGGAACGAAACCCTGGGCAATGATTTTGTTCTTGTTGCTTGGGTTTGTTGCCGGTGTATTAAACGTCTTGCGGGCGTCTGGGGAACTTTCCGGTGGTTATGACCTGAAAGCGTCTCAACAGAACGACCCGGAAGATAAAACATAGAATGCTTTGCGGGTTGGTCGATCCAATCCAGTTGAGGAATAGACAGTGGCAAACGATCCGATCAGCCAATTTAACATCAAGGAATTGATCCCGCTGGAAATTGGTGCAACCAATATTTCCTTCACCAATTCTTCCCTGTTCATGGTTGCAACGGTTGTTGTTACATCAGCATTCTTTATGTGGGCAACCAGTCGCCGTGGCATGATCCCGACGCGAGCTCAATCGTTTGCTGAAACCACCTACGAGTTTGTTGCCAATATGCTGCGAGATGCAGCAGGTTCTGACGGTATGCGGTTTTTCCCGCTTGTTTTCTCGTTGTTCCTTTTCATTCTTGTCATCAACATGTTCGGCATGTTCCCGTATTTCTTCACAGTGACAAGCCATATCATCATCACGGTGGCGCTGGCTTTACTGGTGTTTTTTACCGTAATTGCCTACGGGCTCTATAAAAACGGCCTTGGTTTTTTCAAACTGTTCGTACCAAGCGGTGTTCCTGGGTTCGTCCTGCCATTGGTGGTGTTGATAGAAATCATTTCATTCTTCTCACGCCCAATCAGTCACTCTGTTCGTCTGTTCGCTAACATGCTTGCCGGCCACATCACACTCAAAGTGTTTGCGGGCTTCATTGTGTCAATGGGCAGCATTGGTGCGGTTGGCGTGGTTGGTGCAATCCTGCCATTCCTGATGACAATCGGATTGACCGCACTCGAATTCCTGGTCGCATTCCTGCAGGCCTACGTCTTTACATTGCTTACATGCATGTACCTCAACGATGCTCTCCATGCCGGAGATCATTAGAAACAACTGAATTAATCGCTATTTCCATAAAGGAGTCTTCAAAATGGAAGCAGAAGCAGCAAAACTTCTCGGCGCAGGCCTCGCAGCAATCGGCATCGGTGCCGCAGCCATGGGTGTTGGTAACATCTTCGGTCAGTTCCTTTCAGGCGCTCTCCGCAACCCATCAGCAGCAGATGGCCAGTTCGGTCGCCTGATCTTTGGCTTTGCGGTTACTGAAGCGCTCGGCATCTTTGCGTTCCTGGTAGCTCTTCTTCTCCTTTTCGTCGTTTAATCGTTCGAAATCGTTTTCCTGGGGCGGATCAATTGATTTGCCTCAGCGAACCATTGGAGAAAAGCCATGATTATCAGTCAGGCATATGCCGCTGAGCCTTCAGGTGGTGCATTTCCGCCATTTGACCCAACGTATTTCGCTTCCCAGATTCTATGGTTGGTGATTACGTTTGGTGCGTTTTATTGGCTCATGAGCCGTGTGATCATTCCGCGACTTGCCGGCATCCTTGAAAGCCGCCACGACCGGATTTCTCGCGACCTTGACGAAGCGCAGCGTCTCAAAACCGAGGCTGATGCCGCTCATGCCGCTTATGAGCATGAACTGGCTGAAGCCAAGCGCAATGCTCATTCAATTGCTTCTGAAGCAACGGACAAAGCAAAGCAGGAAGCAGCAGACGCACGTGAAAAGGTCGAAGCTGAGCTTGCTGAGAAATTGAGCGAAGCGGAAGCTCGCATTGCGAAAATCAAAGAAACTGCGATGGGCGAAGTCGGCGCAATTGCAGGCGACACAACTGAAGAAATCGTGAAGCAGTTGATTGGCGGGAAACTGACCAAATCTGAAATCACGAAAGCGATTTCAGGCGCAGGAAACTAGGAGGCAAAAATGGACGCAACAGCATGGTCCTTGGTGGCTCTGATCGTATTTCTGGGGTTGGTCATTTACCTTAAGGTGCCTGCAATGGTGACCAAAGGTCTGGATGATCGCACTGCCAAAATCCGCGATGAACTGGATGAAGCTCGCCGTTTGCGTGAAGAAGCGCAGTCAATGCTTGCTGAATTTCAGGGCAAGCGGAAAGAAGCTGAGAAGGAAGCCGAGGAAATCGTTGCCGCTGCAAAGCGTGAAGCGGCTGCTCTTGCAGATGATGCTGCCAAGAAAACAGCAGAATTTGTCAAGCGTCGCACAGCTCTGGCAGAGCAGAAGATCGAGCAGGCGGAAGCGAGTGCACTTGCTGAAGTTCGTTCATCGGCGGTTGATTTGGCGGTTGCTGCTGCTGAACAGCTGGTTTCCGGAAAGATGACTACAGCAAAATCCAACGATTTGATCAAGCAGTCGATCGCTGAAGTGAAAACAAAGCTCAATTAATAGACTTTGAGTTATACAGAATTAGGCGCCCATGGGCGCCTTTTTTTGTTTGGGCTACCGCTCCAGCATTTGCTTGATGGGGGAGAAGCTCTTGCGGTGAAGAAGGCAGGGGCCACATGCTTCGATTGCTTCACGATGTGCTTTTGATCCATAGCCCTTGTGACCGGCAAATCCGAAAGCGGGAAAATGCCTGTCAGCTTCCTTCATCATCCTGTCACGAACCACTTTGGCGATAATTGATGCAGCTGCAATCGAAACGGAACGCGCATCCCCTTTGACAAACGCCTTGCCGATATGAATTAACCCTTCAGGGACATCCTTGCCGTCAATCAGGGCAGCATCCGCGGGTGCTGGGAGGCGCTCGACCGATAGGGTCATTGCGCGCAGCGCTGCGGCACGAATATTGGTTTCATCGATGATATTCGCTGGAAGGCTGGCCCATGCCACATGCGATGTAGCCAAAATCTGCAAGAAGATTGCTTCACGGGTTTTTTCGGTGAGCTTTTTTGAGTCATTCAGACCAACCGGAATACAATCAGGATCCAGAATAACTGCTGCTGCAACCACTGGTCCGGCAAGAGGGCCGCGTCCTACTTCATCCACACCAGCAATTGCCGATCTACCTTCTGAAAGAAGCTTGTTTTCAATCGAGAAATCCGGTGCGTCTGGCAAGTCAGAAAAAAGAAGAGAATCAGCGGCGGCCATGCGGGGAACATTATCCGCACGCTGATCCTCTTTAAACCCCGGAGGAGAGGGTTGCGGCGTTTAACCTCCGGAGAAACTCAGGACTTTGATCTAAAGCACCTAAAACAAGCTAAGTTGGTTACCTTGAACCACTGGTGGTGTGAACAGATGGCGATTGAGTTGGCGTCTGGTCTCATTCAAGCCTAGCTTTTTGCATGCAATCTCAAACCGTCGCCCGATTTGCCAGGCATAGGGGCCATCTCCCCTTAAACGCTTACCAAACTCCGCATCATAATCCTTGCCGCCTCGCATGGCGCGGAGCAGGTTCATGACGTGGCGATAGCGGTCCGGATAATGGTTGAGCAACCAGTCCCGAAAGAGCGGACTGACTTCGCGTGGCAGTCTTAACAGGATAAAGCCTGCTTCCTGAGCACCCGCTGCATGGGCAGAATCGAGGATCCGTTCGACTTCATGATCATTGAGGGCAGGGATGACAGGTGCCACCATGACCGATACAGGAATGCCTTCAGCTACAAGATCACGCATGGCCTTCAACCGTAATCCAGGTGTGGCTGCGCGCGGTTCCATTGCACGAGAGAGTTTACGATCAAGTGATGTGACCGAAAGAGCGACTTTCGCAAGCCCCTTGGAAGCCATGCGGGAGAGAATATCTGCGTCACGTGTTACCAGCGCTGATTTGGTAACAATCGTAACCGGATGATTGGCGGTTTCCAGAACCTCCAGTATTTCCCGCGTGATCCGCCATTGCTTTTCAATTGGTTGATAGGGATCCGTATTCGTTCCAATGGCTATGGTGCGTGGTTGATACCCTTTCTTACCCAGCTCTTTCTCCAGAAGTCTGGCAGCATTTGTTTTTGCAAACAGGCTCGACTCAAAATCAAGCCCTGCTGACAGACCCATATAAGAATGGGTCGGTCGTGCAAAACAATAGATGCAGCCATGTTCGCAACCCCGGTAAGGATTGATGGAACGGTCAAATGGTAGGTCAGGGGATTCATTTCTTGCAATAACCGTTTTCGGCTTTTCGATCTGAATTTCCGTTTTGAAAGGTGGCAATTCATCCAGAGTTTGCCATCCATCGTCAAACACATGCCTGGTATGCGTATCAAATCGACTGGACGGGTTGAGCGTTGCGCCGCGTCCCTTGTTGCGCGGGGCACTTCTCCTCAACTGGTCGATAGAAGTATCGCGACCATTTGCGATAACAGACTGGCCCATAAAGGCATCATGCGCGTTGATGGCGTCGATATTTTGCTGCCTTGCTGCACCCATTGCTCATGCTCCTGTCATTGTTTTTCGATGAATAAATTCCTATCATCGATAAAAGAACATAACAAGAACAAAATGCATTAATCCTGAAAAAGCAGAACGATTTCTGTTCTGTCAGGGGCGAATGAAGCGATCAGAAAACTTTTGCACAGCCGTAAGGCACAGAAATACCAGAACAATCCAGATCAGCAGTTCATACGCCGTGAAATCGGTGCCACGAAGCCATCGACGCAACAATCCGCCATTGGGGGGCAATTGGCCCCAGCCAAAAAGACCGGGACGGTCCCAAAATGAAAAGGGCCAGAATCGCGAGATGTAAAAGAGAATCGTCCCTATAACAAACATGAGTGACAAGCTGAAAGCGCGTTTCATCTGATCACCTTGATGCGTTTGGGATCAAGCTTCAAGACCATCAAATCGCCTTGACGTTCGAGGGCAGCTTCGATTTCAACAAAATTGCCGACATAATCATAGGCGGCAGCACTCAACGATCCGCCTTCGACGCTGCCTACAAGAAAATACTCTTCCCCATCAATCGGCTGGCTGGAAACAAATACTGGTGGAATATCTCCAATCAGACAGAGGTTCGCGCAGGCTTTGTGAGCAAGCCCGCGTCCGGGTTGCATGGCACCGGCCAGACACTTTCCATCACAAATTTCTCCTTGAAGTCGCCAGGTGCCAAGGGATTCTGAAGCGGGAACCGGGCCATCGGTTTCAAGTGATTTAAACCCGCGATTTCCACCCAATAACTGCAGCATGCGCAATTCGCCCCGGTTAAGCAGAATACCAGTCGCCTCGATGACTGTGCCCTCAAGCGCAGCGATGCTTGCCATAGCACCAGACTTTCCCTGACCTGTAAGCATCAAGGTTTCACCGATCTCTATGCGCTCATTTCCCTTTGTCACATGCAACAGAGGATAGGGTTTGGCCTGTATGACACCTTCGACGGTCTGGCGACCAAAATCAAAGCGGAAGCCAGCTTGCCCCGGATCATCCTGGGTCGCGCCTGCAAGAAGCGCACCAGCAGTAAACCCGAAGAACAGAAGGAGGGAGACTTTCAGCAAGAACCCCTTCAGCCCTTTTGGAATGTTTAAGTAGCCAACAAAGAAAGGCGCGTCGGATTTGCTCATATCAGGCACCTTCCGTAATTGGCATTGGCACAGGCTCGACAAAGGTCCCCGGTGGATTGGCATCGGGATCAATCATCACCTGATCACCCACAAGCTTGACGCGATAGGTTGGCACCATTTCCGTAAAAGGTGCAGGAGATCTGCCGTTGGTGACATCGTATTGAAAGCCATGCCACGGGCAGGTGACCAGACACTGGATGATTTTTCCCTCACCCAACGGCCCGTTTTGATGCGCACAAGCATTGGAAATCGCAGAGAGTTTGCCCTGATGCAGAAAGACCGCGACCCGCTCGCCACCGGAAAGAGTAACGATATTGGCGAACCCTTCGTTCATTTCGGAAATATTGCAAACTGCGATCCAGTCGCCGCTGGTGTCGCCTGCGGCATCGCCATGCTTCCGTTCATGCAGTGCAGCAAGCAAATGCAAGATCGCGACACACAATCCTGCCGCAACAAAAGTCAGGGTGAAAACATGGTTTTGCTGGTCTTGCAAAATTCCCAGGCTCACATGTGCAATAACGGCAATATAAGCCGCATAAATAAGATAATGAATGCTCTTCCAAACCGGCGGACTGAGAAACTTCAACCAGAAATCATGGCTGGTTGCTGCAAGGATGATCAGGCACAGTAGGGCGAAGATGCCAAACACTTCAAACGGAAATCCAGAAACCTGCGAGAAGCTCGTATTCGCAAACAACAATGCTTCATATTTGTTGGACTTTGAAAACGCAAAATACCAGTCAACAATATAGCCAGCATGTGTAATGGCAACAAACGCTGTCATCACTCCGAAATGTCGGCGATTGTAGAGTAGGGGAAGAAACCGTCTATCAAGTCGGGCAAGTGGGCCAATGCAAAGGATAACGCTCAACATAAAAAACGCGCAGGAGCCAAAGGCACGGGCATTATGCACCTGGGTATTGATGCGTCCTTCATTATCCATGATGCCGGGCGTGAGTTCGATGAAGATCAAAAGATAGACAAACACACTCGCTAGCATGATGGCATTGTATTTCCATTTATTGGAATTCCATTGAACGGGAATATATTTAACGCTCATCGTACATTCTCCTGCTGCAGCAAGGAGATGCGTTGCGGTTCAAAACTCTCAGGCCAGGTTTGGCGGGCAGACCAACCAAGCAGCATGATGAGCGGTATCGAAATCGCAAAAAGGATCGCGACCCAGAAGTGGAGTTTCCGTGGTGGTTTGTGACGCCTTGCCCAATTCTCGGTCCCCATTTCAAGTCGCAGCCAGCGCCATAGGACCATTGGCCAAATCAACAAAATGCCCGGGATGAGCAGTGGGCGGAATACATAAGCACCACGTGCGTCCTCATCGATACGGTCGATCCCGAACAGGAGAAATACAAAAGCAATAACACCACCAATCATGATCCAGATGTTGACGATAGACAGGATAATTTCAGCGGTATTCATCAGGTCTGAAGAGCCTTGTCCTTAATCAACTTGTAGCACAGTCGATATCATTCATTTCATTTTTGCAATAGGCGAAATGGTTGTGCGAATTGTATCCCGGCCTTCGCCGAAATGATGACGAGTTGCCGGAAAATAATCCGGCAACTCGTTTTAAAAAGTTCGAATTATCGCCTTCCAATCCGCTTAACATCGCCATCAAATGTTGGAACAGAGAGAACAAACGGATCAGTGGGATAGCCAAGTGCCTGCTCTTCGAGAATGCCGATGGCAATTTTCTCACCCATTCTGACGCTGTCAAAGTAGTCTGAGAAATAGTGTACACCCGCCATGTTGCGACCAATGGAAATATTTGCTGCCAGTTTATTGAGTTCGCCTTCAAGTGTAAGCGGGCAGTCAACTTGTATTTCCTCCAGTTTTGAGCCATCAGCGGCAGGTTGGTAGGCAATGTAGCTAACATCTAACGTTTCGCCTTTATCCAAGTCTTTGCGCATTTTGTCCAACTGTGCATTTGTAAAGAAGCCAGCATTAGATCTTCCATTAACAGTAGTTTTTGCAAAAACCGCTGAAGTATCAAAAAATGCTTTCAAGATCGTAACGCATGCACCCGCAACCGTAGCATGCCCGGCACCATATGCAGGATGCATAGGCGAACCTTCAGCAAATGCCATCGGTAGAAGAACTGTTTCGGCCTGCTTATTTGTAACCTTGCAGGTATTATGTTCCAGAATTCTTTCCAGAGTAGAAGGTACCTCGTTTTCACCCTCTCCTACGCTGTTCTTTTTCAGTTGGCCTTCCATTTCCGTTAAGCAGCCACAAACTGAGGGGAATTTCTCCTCAATTTCCACGGCCTTTTCTATCCGTGCAGCCAAGACTTCAGGTCGACATCGAATATGATTGTTAAATTTCTGGAATCTCACCGCTTTTAGTGCCCGAGTCGCAACTTCTGTCACTAGTGACAGAATATGAGGGCCACCATAGAGTGCAAATCCACCGGCATTTGCACGAGCTTTTGTTTGAGTGGTTGTATCTACTAAGAACTCATATCCGTCTACACCGGACAAAACATCAAATGCCGGATCGAATGGGGTCGCATCGCCAAGCAAGATTAGACACGCGTTTAGGTAGGCTTGGTAAAGAGCATCAAAATGCACGTATGTTGCTAGATCGCGTGGTGTTGTGATAAATCGCCGATTTTTGTGTTTTATAATATTTGAAGCGGGTTTTGTCTTCAGAGTGTAACTTTGTCCGTTCGCTATTCTATTAATCGCGTTAACATTATATCCTTGCTGAACTTCAAGCCAATCATTCCAATCGACCATATAGTCGTCACCTACTTTTGCAGCAGGTACTCGCTGATCAACCAATTGAACACCATATTGTATTAAGCCTTCTGTATGGTTGAACTCGCCCGCTCGGTCTGCATTTCCGATTAACATGAATTGAGAGAGATAGGGCCCTTTATCGGAGCCTGGTGAAGAGCCACGGAAAACTGTCTGGCCATCTAATTTGCCATTATTAGTTTTTCTTGGGCGGCCTTTAAATTCATTTGTCGCATAAGGTAGTATATTAAGTCGTTTTATTGATTCCTTGAGGGCTGATGCCCCTTCAATTCCACGACCACCATCAGCGTCAAAGCACTTAAATGGCACATCGCGCACCAGCGCCAGCTCATAAACTTCAGCCATTTCGAATGTCAGCTCATCTGAGCAAAGCGTCGGTGCTGGCGGCATGGTGACAGCCTGCGCGTCCGGGCCTTCCAGATCAAAAGCAGTACCCGCGGTAGGTGCTTCCCAAACCCTGCGACGCTTGTCTCTTAGCACCGGAACCCGCGTCGTAAATGGCTCAATGAAACCATTGTCAATTGCCAAGCGAAAAGCTTCGAAATCCTGCTTGTCTTTAACGAGTCCTGTTGCTGGGTCATGATCCAACCCCTTTGTGAAACTCATTAAATATTGCGCACTTGCATATTTCTGCTCATCACCATTGGCGAGATGGTCAGGATGGTTGCGATCATGCGCAAGCCGTGCCGCTCTTTCACGAACAGCTAGTGCCTCTTTTCGGCGATCTACATTATTGGACATGGAAATCCTCCACACAGTATAGTCGCCCCTATGCTCTTGAAAATATGTAAGCAAACATAAATGTCAATTTTAAAGTGCATAATATTGTCCAAAAAAATTTACATTTACAGAGATGAATTACCCAAGCTTAAGTTCTTCTTATTGGGTGCTTGACCGTTTACCCCCTGCATCTTAAACAGCGGGCAACGATAAAGGCCGTATAAAAATGTCTGATTCACTTCCCGATAACTTGCATCCAACCCGTTCTTTTCAAGGATTGATCCTGACGCTTCACAACTATTGGGCGGAGCGGGGCTGTGTCGTGCTGCAGCCCTATGACATGGAAGTGGGTGCGGGAACATTTCATCCGGCAACTACGCTTCGGGCGCTCGGTCCAAAGCACTGGAAAGCAGCTTACGTGCAACCTTCCCGCCGGCCGACTGACGGGCGTTATGGTGAAAACCCAAACCGTCTACAGCACTATTATCAGTATCAGGTATTGATGAAGCCTTCTCCGCCAGACATTCAGGACCTTTATCTTGGCTCGCTTTATGCGATCGGAATTGATCCAAAACTCCACGACATCCGTTTTGTGGAAGATGATTGGGAAAGTCCGACGCTTGGTGCATGGGGGCTTGGCTGGGAAGTCTGGTGCGATGGAATGGAAGTATCCCAGTTCACGTATTTTCAACAGGTCTGCGGATTTGAATGTTCTCCGGTTTCCGGTGAGTTGACCTATGGTCTTGAGCGCCTTGCCATGTATGTGCAGGACGTGGACAATGTCTATGATCTCAACTTCAATGGCTTAGAAGGCGATGAAAAGGTCACCTATGGCGAGGTCTTCCAGCAAACGGAACGCGAATACTCACGCTGGAACTTCGATGTTGCTGACACCGATACTCTGTTGAAGCATTTTGAAGATGCGGAAGCCGAATGTGAGCGCATCTTGCAGCAGGATGAGATTGATCCGAAGAACGGCAAGTCGATTGTCATGGCGCACCCGGCCTACGACCAAACGATCAAGGCAAGCCACGTGTTCAACCTGTTGGATGCCCGAGGCGTGATCTCGGTTACAGAGCGTCAAAGCTACATTTTGCGCGTCCGTGAACTGGCAAAAAAATGCGGCGAAGCATTTTTGAAAACTGAAGCAGGTGGGGCAAATCTGTAAGCGGTTTTGGCTAACCCAAGACCTCAAGCAAGATCGGTCTGATCTTCCCATCGGGACCATTGGTTTTCGCCACATCCATCGGGCAGGCGGAGACAATAGCCAGCAAATCGATTTCTGCCTTCATTTCCAAATATTGGCCAGCTTGAACGTGCGGCGGTACGATCGCCAATTCGCCGTTCTCGCCAATCGTCACATTCTGAAAAATATTGAACGGTGAGGGGAGCTCATGGGTGACCATGCCAGCTTCATCCATGGCATGACACAGGTTTTCGGCGCATGATTTGTGATAGCCTGTCACGCCAAGGATTTCATATCGGCGTGGATCGCAGGCTGACATGAGAAAATCATGGGTTCCAGGTGATGTGTCTTCAACAACCCGCACCATGGGATGGCGTCGGTTTGAATACAGAGCGTCACCAACCACAGGAACCAGTTTCTCCAAGGTTGAGCGGGTGTGCTCGGCCGAAAGAAAAACAGACGGGTCATCTTGAGCAAATGCCCAGAAGTCTGCAACTTGTGATCCTTCCGGACAGGTGACGCGGATATGTTGCCCCTGTCTGACACGGGTTTGCCCCCAATGTCCGGGAGCAATGTTGATCGATTCCAAAATGTTCATGACCGCAGTATGGGGTTATGCCGCCCGTTTGTCACGCCTGCGGTTGTTCAACACAGACACCGCCGTCATGTAGTCTGGTTCGTGGGGATAATACCAGAAGCACTCATTGAAGGTTTCAATGCGCGGCATCAATTCCGCAATTGGCTCCTCATGTCCAAGCCAACAGTAAAGTCCGCATGCAATAGTCAGGCTTTTATCGTCGCTCATGGTTGCACGGTTGTCTGCCACTTCACGCATGATTTTAAAATCCGGCAGATAGTCCATATCCATACCTTCAAAGCGATTGATCAAGTTCATGATGCTCAAAAATACAACATCACCAGTCTGGTCCTTTGTCATTTCATAGGCTTTGTTTTGAAGCTTCCTGAGTTCAGGTTCGCTGCCAAACCATCGTGGTAAAAGTTGATATGCAAAACTCGTCCAAAGATCTCGGGAGTTAGGCAAAGTCTCCCAGGCTTTTTCAAATCGCATATAATGATCTTCCGGTCCCCGATAATCTGAGATGACCAGATCCAGATAGGCCTTCCGCCAAAACCAGTTTTCACTGCAGGTATCGGCCGATTTTTCAATTACATCGAGGGCGAGGGCAGTATACTCCTGCAGTTTTTCTCTACCTTCCTCAGTAACATTATGTGCCCAATCGGTGCCACGATGCGCATATCCATGTTCGAACAAAGACTTGGCGGCAAAGGCAGCAGCATAGGGGTTTTCAGGTTCCTGAGCATACCAATGCCCAAAACGTTTGGCTGCGCGTTCTGTCTGTGGAATTGTTGGGCAACCGTCCCCGCTTCCACTGACATTTTCAAGAGGCTCTATCAGATATTCGCATTCATAAATGCCTGGTCCGACCATGTTTCCTGATCGATAGGATTCGTGAACAATCGTGGCTATTTCGCTGAACCGGTCATTGACCGCCAGATACTCAAGTTCCTGATAAAGTTTTGTTTGCCCGGCATTCGGTTCAGCCTCAAAAAGCGGTACGTCAGCCGCAATGAACTGCTTCGGCAGGTAGGCTTTCATCTCTTCAGAGTTTAAAAAAGAATGCGCCTTCACAGCTGAAAGGAATTTTTTGAACATTCAGGTCCTCCACACGAATAATCCTCAGCCTCTCTAAACATTGAAGGATAAAATACCGCAAAGAGAATTGGTTAAGATAGTATGGCAGGGCAATCACAGTTGCCCGGGTGCAGCCTTGATCTAAAAAAACTACTCGGAAAAAGACTTGTATGAATCCTTGACG
>JAAUYH010149471.1_pt1 | contig 25669 bp, 22 predicted proteins | sample 7278061 | NCBI WGS metagenome assembly JAAUYH01 (sample SAMN14350203, study PRJNA611818) | marine sediment metagenome | isolation source: surface marine sediment (0.6m) | place: French Polynesia: Moorea | collected 2018-08 | reverse complement strand
GGATATTGATCACAACCCCACTGGCCCCCACAGCGGCAAATTTGAGAAATCGATGACTCAAAAATGGCCGCAGAAGGACATGAGATAAAGAGCGCAGCCGGCGTCCGGCAGCGCTCTCTCGCTCTTCTAGCGCGACTACCTGTGCGGTATCGCCTGCGCAGTTCTTGCCCCCTGACTGAGACTGTTGTGGCAGGCCCGCGTAATCACGACCTTGGTAAGTTTCGACACGCACAAATTTATCCTCGCTGAGGTCGGATGCCGGCACGTAGTAGCGCGGTGGCAGATAGCATGCACGCGGGCACCCAAAGAGACGTCACCCTACCATTTACCACGCGCTTGTCGGCAAGTACAGCGCCGGCAAAATGACGGCTTTTTCCCCATCCCGTAACTCACCTGGCGAACTCGCGTAGTCATTGCGACCCATCTCACGCAGATGGTGCCCGCTTCAGGATTGTCACCAGGTCCAAGCTACGGGTGGTCACAATGGTCGAGATGTGCCTAATCGCAACTTTTCTCCTCTGAAAGATAGACGGCCGACGTTACCGCCTGGACAATCTTGAGAACAATGCCCCTGCGCAAGAACACAGAAATCCAGCCATTTAACACAGGCAACTAGGAGATTGACGAATGGATAGCGCCACGATTGCCAAAATGGGAATCCTTTTTCTCTGCCTTGGCCTTGCTGCCACTTTCCTCATGTACTGGCTTTGGGGATTTCCCTTCGACAAAGCCACACGCACCAGCAGCGCGCCGAAACCGCTGATGTACACCCACCGAGTTCTCGGCTATTTATTCGTTTTCTGTTACATCGCCATTATGTGGCACATGGTGCCGCGACTTTGGGAATACCAGGTCGAATTTCCCGCACGCACGGTAGCCCACATCATCCTCGGAAGTACCATTGGCTTCCTTCTTGTCCTCAAAATCGCCATTATGCGGTTTTTCCGCCATTTCGAAGAATGGATGCCGTATTTGGGAACCAGCATTATGCTGTTCACGGTATTGCTCTTGGGACTGTCCATTCCCTTTGTCTTCCGCGAGCGCGCTCTTGCCAGCAGTGCCCCGGGCGGCACGGTCTACAGCCAAGAGAGTATGGAGCGCCTCAGCAAATTACTGCCCACCGCCGGCATGCCCAAGGAGGCCTCGCTCACTGAGCTCGTCTCAGAATCGTCTCTGCGCGAAGGTCGTCGTGTACTTCTCGACGAGTGCGTCAAATGCCACGATCTCAAGACGATTTTGGCTCGACCACGCACGCCATCCAATTGGTATAGGGTCGTCGATCGCATGGCCAGCAAACCCGCGCTCTTCGACCCCATTACCCTGGATGAGCAATGGCAGGTGACATCTTACCTGGTCGCAATCACACCGGATCTCAAAGAATCCGTCAAACAGATCCGCGCCGCTGCACAAAAACAGAACGCCCTTGAGGTCGCCGCAGCCAGTGCCCAACCCGCTGAGGGGCCCATTGATTTAGACGCCCTCACCGCGATCCCTATGTCGGCCAGCCTGACCGGAGTTGACGTCGATCCCGCACAGGCACAGGCCCTATATGAAGATGTGTGCTCGCAGTGCCACGAACTGAGCGATGTGACTTCTAATCCGCCCACGACGGACGAAGAAATCGACGAGGTGGTTCAGCGCATGATCGAAAACGATATGGAAGCCGAAATACGCGAAATCGCTGTCATTAAGTGGCACATGCGAAAAACCTTTGTCGACCAAAAAGACTAAATCTATTGACACGTGCGGCACTTCGTCGCAATGAGTAGCCATGTGGTGGTCGAATGGGGCTTCTTCAAGGCACCATGTATCCGTGGCAGGAGCAACCAAGCGCATTTGGCGATGGCTCTGGGATCAATTGGCCCAAGTCACCCTTCAGCAACTCGCTGCGACCATCGTCGAGAAACCAACGATCAAGCATACAAGTCCACTCAAGCGGGATCGCCCGAAGGAACCCACGCAGCACGTGTCTCCCATCGTAGCAGAACCAACGTCATCAGCTAATACACAGGGGATTCGCGTTACCGTGCAATCCCAGTACTTACCTCATCAGTCATCACCCGAGGATGGTAGATTCGTATTCGCCTATACCGTTGTAATCAGCAATGAGAGCGATACCGAAGCTCAGCTCAGGACAAGACACTGGATCATTACCGACGGCAACGGCCATGTCGAAGAAGTGAAGGGGCCCGGTGTCGTCGGCGAAACGCCCAAACTGGCTCCGGGAGAGTCTTTTCGCTATACCTCGGGTTGTGTCCTGCGAACTGAGGTTGGCACCATGCATGGCACGTATCAAATGTACCGTAAAGACGGCTCTCATTTTGATGCGGTCATTGCGCCCTTCACCTTGGCCTCCCCGATACGTATGAGCAATCAACTTCCCAACTAAAGCTCCGTTCCATCGCCGTGACACGGAGAAACTCCCAAGAGACGGCATCGCATCGGCAGCGAGACGATGAAGGCCATCTGTGAAGTGGTAGATTTATCGCGATGCCGCATACGCGCCTGTACGGAGATGATGCAGTCGAGTGTGAGGGCTCGATCGCCGAACTCCCCGTCGGCAAACTTATCGAGTTCTGCGGTCAACATCGCATAACAGGTACCTTGGACGTGATTGCCTGGGGACGAAAGGGATTCATTCGCCTACAAAGCGGCGCCATCACGGATGCGACGTTTGCCAAACTCCGCGGTGCAGAGGCAGTCGAAGCCATTGGCGGTCTGCGCGATGGCTTGTTTCGTCTCACTCAGGCACTGCCACTGGTGACGCGCAAAGACAATCTCGCCGGCCAAGTGTCAATTCGCGACGTCATGCGCCAGTGCAAGCAGCACCATCTATCCTGCCGTATCACGATCATCCACGATCGCGAACAAGCGCTCCTCGTGTTTCATGCAGGCACAATCCATCGTATCGATATCGATGGCCAGCCCGTTACCAGGGCCGAGAGGCTGTTGGCGCAATTCGAACAAGGGTGTGTCCGCATCGAGGCACTCCCCTTTGCTGCGCTGCGGCAACCACCTGTATCAGCGCCTTCCAAGACCACTCGGCCACCATCGGCAGAGGAGCCTCTGCACAACGCCAATACTGACCTGATCGATCGCCCAGAAAAACGGCAGGCCGACGAGCCGAGCACTCAGGATCGCTCCCGTGCCATTACCCAACCCAAGCGCCCTCCCCTGGACACTGCTGCCGCGCCAGACCCCTCTCACGACCTATCACAGTCGCCGCCTTCACCACGACCGTCTTCATCGCTGTCGCCTTCATCGCTGTCGCCTTCATCGCTGTCGCCTTCGCCACTGCCGTCTTCGCCACTGTCGTCTTCGTCAGGCTCGTCGCTCGGCGATCCTACCGAAATCGTAGAGCATCCCCGCACAAACGCCACGAACATCCCCCTTCGGAGTATCCACACACGCCGCCGTTCCGTGTTTTTGGGCGTCCTTTTGGCCGTCGGCATCCTCCTAGCCTTAGTCGTCGTCGGATTTCTCGCCGCAAGACTTTGACGCTGGAGGTACCCGTTGCTCACGGGAATATGCAAAATAATGTTTATCCCAAGCCGATCGCCGATTCGTGCGTCTAAGGAATGTATGGCCCGGAGCAAGCCCAACCACGAAGCCGCCAGCGCGCTAGTCGCACGCGCCAAAGCGGGAGATGAAGGCGCATTCTGCGAACTTGTGCTCCGCTATCGTCCGCGTATCTTCGCCCTTGCATTACACCTCACTGGCCGCGAGAGCGATGCAGATGACATCGCACAAGAAGTATTCCTCAGTGCCTACAAGTCCCTCGCCGGATTTGAAGGTCGCAGCGAGTTTTTTACTTGGGTCTATCGCATGGCGGTCAATCGCTCCCTCAACACCAACCGCGCCCGCAAACGCCGCGGCGAGACCTCGATGGATGACCCGCGTGTCACACGTGCTGTGGCCGTAGACGCCGCTGGCGATCCCGAACGCGCAGCCAACTTGCGCCAGACATACAGCCGACTCCTCGGTGCCCTCGACCACCTACCCGCGTCGATGCGGACTTCGGTGGTTCTCGTCGCACTGCAGGGTCTCAGCCACGGCGAGGCTGCCGTGGTACAGAAGTGCTCCCCCGGCACCATCGCCTGGCGAATTCACGAGGCCCGGCGGCGCTTGCGCAGCGCACTCGAACCCAAGAGCGCGGCCACGCTCTCGGGCCGCGAACTATCGCGCATGGCGCGGGCGCAATGGGATGATATCAAGCGCCTTGTGCAAGATTGGGAGCTCCCGGATGCGGCACTGCCATCTTGAGTCCGCTGTATTGACTCATACTATCGATCACGCGGTCGGCAAAGCGGTTCGATAGCGCTGCAATCGTCAGGGCGGGATTGGGACCGACCGGGCCAGGCATCACCGAGCCGTCGGCGACATAGAGCCCCGGGTAACCGAACACCTGGCCATCACCGTCGACCAGGCCCTCGTCGATATCGCGCCCCATGGGACAGCCACCCAAGGGGTGTACCGTCACCAAGCGGCGCAGACGCATGAGTGGATTGTCGGCATACGTCCCCCCGAGCGCTTCCGCTATCCGACGACAAACTTCACGCACGCGTTCGACATATTCGGTGGATTCACGCATGTGCCAGTCGACGCTGAGATTATCCGCATCGTCGATGCGCATGGTACCACTTGGCGTATCACGCCCCATGCAGAGTAGTGGCAGCGACGTATCGGTCAAACTGGCATCGCCGATAAACTCCGCGATTTCTGCACTGAGATTGCTATCGCGCGTGCGCCCCAGATGACCGGCGAGATAGCGGCGCATAAATGTCGCCATGCGCCCCGCAGTTCCGAGCGTGGGCGCACTCTCGACCATCCAGGCGACGAACGCCGGAAATCCCGCATCTTGAATGTAGAATCCCCGTCCACCGCGATTGCTGTTGGCGGCTTCCCCCGGCAAGTCAATATCGTTTTGAGCAAGCGCGTCCACACTATCCGGCATGCGGATCGCGCCGGTAATCACCGGCCCCAGCGTGGGATCCATGATGCGGGGCACCCGGCGGTCGCCGCGATGGCGGCTGCGCAGCACCAGCGACAGCATGTCGCCGTTACCGCTGAAACGCTGGCCCAACATGGGGCTGAGGCGGGCAAACGCCTCGACATCGCGCTTCATGCGCAACAGCAAGTAGGTGCTGCCAAAGGTGCCTGCGGCCAATATCACGCGGCTGGCAGTCACGGTATGCGTCTGTAATTCGGCGCGGCGATACGGCCGCCCCTCGAATTCCGCGGGATGTTTGACATAGGTGATGCGATAGCCCGATGACCCCGAAGAAGATGCGCCCAGAGGATTGAGCCCCCGGACTTCACAGCGCGTGCGAATCTCCAATCCCGCGCGCTCGGCCGCCGATAAATAGTGCAAATCGAGTGAATTCTTGCTGCCGTAATTGCAGCCAATATTGCACTCACCGCACAGACGGCAAGTGTAGCGCGGCGCGTTGAACATATTTGGCGCATTTTCGAGCGGAACCCCGGGAACCGGCTTTTCGCCGCGATTGGCAAACGAGATCCCCAGTGGCGGAAGTAGCCACGATCCACCACTGGCTGGAGCGGCTTCTCTGAGCGCCATGGTCTTGGGCGTATGGCGATAGGGGGCATGTTGCACGGGGTAAGGCGAAGCGGGCAGCATGCGTTCGACGGCATCGTAATGGGGTTCCAAATCTGCACGCGTCACCGGCCAATGCTCATACACGCCCGGCGTCGGCTGCTCACGAACAAACCAGTGCTCGTCTTTGCGCAAAAGCACATTCGAATAGATCAGTGAACCGCCACCGAGACCACTCGAGACCACCGAATCGACTCCACGGAACGACCACACGTCGTACAGCCCTTGCTTGCCGGCTTCGGGATCCCAAGTGTTGCGGCTCATGGCCGCCGGATTGCGGGGGAAATGGCCTGGAGGATAGGCTTTGCCGCGCTCCAAGAGACACACGCGCAACCCAGCTTCGATCAGCCGATAGGCCATCACTGAACCGCCAAAACCAGAACCAACCACTACAGCATCGAAATGTTCATCTCGCATGTTTTGTCGTCACCTCCTTCTACTGAAGTAAGACGACAAATTGTCGAGAACTTGGGATGCGATCTGTATTTTATTCCCCCACCGTGGGGAAAACTCCGCGAAACCACAAGAAAATCCCCACGATCACCCCGCGGCCAAACCTCATCTACTGCGATAACGGACGCTGCTGCGCTACTGTCGAACGCCATCACCGCTGGCCCTACTGAACCATCTCAGCGCGATACACGCCGGCTCGGAGCGCCAAATACCGCTTTGAATTGCATACGCTTACCTTCGCGAATCACAGTAATGACCGTCTCTTCCCCCGGTGATGCCTGGCGCAAAACGAACAACAAATCGCGAATATTGCGAATCTCGGTATCGCCGATCTTCACCAATCGATCGCGTCCGCGCACGCCAGCGACCTCCGCAGGTCCGCCCGCTCGGACATCACTCAGCAAGACCCCTGGCTGGCCCTCTTCCTCTTCGCCGTATGCCGGAATGGTCCCGAGAGAGCCCCCGCGCTGGCGCACGTCGCCGCGCCGCTCCGGCATCGGTGCGCGTTGAAAACTCAGCTTCTGCTCGCGATTGGCCGTGATCGCGGCGATCCCGGCCACCAATTCGGCCGCGCGTGCTGCGCCTGCCGCGTTGATATATTCCGCATCGTCGCTGCCGCGATGATAGTCCGTATGCACTCCAGTTGAGACATACAACACGGGCAAACCGCTGGTGTAAAAGGGCATATGGTCCGATGGCCCGTATCCGTCGCCCCCCATCGCGCAGCGAATGCGCATTTCGTCACATATCGGCGCAACCAAGCCTTCCCATTCACTCGCAGTCTTGGTCGCTCTCACCATGAGACGGTTCCCCCGCATCCGACCAACCATGTCCATATTGAACATGGCCAAGGTCTGCTTGAGATCTAGTCCCGGCGGCGGCTGCTCGGTGAAATAGCGCGAGCCGATGACGCCCGATTCTTCGGCCGAGAACCCAACCACATACACATCGCGGCGCAGCTCTCGCTGTTGCGCTACCAATTGTCGTGCGACTTCGAGCAGGGCGGCCGTCCCTGAAGCATTGTCGTCGGCCCCGTTGTGAATCACTTCTTGTGCTACTTCGAGCGAACCGGAGCCGCCCATTCCCAAGTGATCGTAATGAGCACCGACGACGATGGAACCGGGCAAGCGGTCAGCGCTGCCCGCGGCAATTTTGCCCACCACATTATAGACCGCAGCGCGTTTGCGCTCAAGCGCCACTGCCATGCTCACACGATGACGGCCCTGGACCAATTTGCCACCAGCCTCGCGCGTGACAACCATCACGGGGATGCCGACATCGCCGGCCCCCATCGGCTCCAACTTGGGCAGGGGGGCATCCGCTTCTGTACCGCTGGCTTGTGACGATGCCCCAGAGGAAACCGGCACATCGACGACGATGAGCCCGCGGGCACCGCGCTCACGAGCGACGAAGGCCTTGTATTGTAAGTCGCTATAGCGGCGTTTGTCGCGGTCGTCTTTGATGCGATCATCGTCGGGCAAAAAGCGTCGCGCTACCACGATCTTGCCCCGAACCGCTTTGCCTCGATAGTCGTCGATACCGAGCTCAGAGGCCACGATCCCATAATCGACAAACACGGTCTGCCCCTGCACCCTGCGCTTCGCGGTTTGAGCCGAGAACCACGTCGGTGTAAACGCCGCCGCGTCCACGGATTTGCCGTCGATGACGAGCGCAGTATCACTTCCCGAAGACAGGGCCACCGTGACTTCAAAGGGCTGCTTGTAACCGCCGCGGTCATCCCCGGCGCCTTCAGCACCGATGTCCTTGAGCTGCGCCGCCAACCAATCGGCGCTCTGGTCAAGGCCCGGCGTCCCGATCCCGCGACCGCCGCGGGCATCATCGGCTAGCCAGCGAACATCATCCATGATGCGGTCTGCTGCAGCGACCTTGGCCGGCAACTTTGCCGCGGCGTCGGCAGGGGCGCTGGCGCTCTGCGGCACATCTTCCACCCAGCGCGCCACAAAGACGTTGGTTTCCCCCGGCTTGCTCTGATTGCGATTGGAGGCAAATGCCAGCCGCGTGCCATCGGGGGAAAACATGGGAAAACCGTCGAAGCCCTCGCTAAACGTGATTTGCTTCATACCTGTGCCGTCGACGTTGATCGACCAAATATTGAACTCACGCCCCTTCGGGTCGCCGTAGTTGGTCGAGAAGAGCACGCTCTTACCCGAAGGATGAAAATACGGCGCAAACGATGCGGTATCGAGATAGGTCACTTGACGGACATTGCTGCCGTCGGCGTTGGCGACAAAGATCTCCAATTTGCTGGGACGTATCAGGTCTTGGGCCAAGAGACGGCGGTAATCGTCCAGGGCCGCCCCCTGCGGCCGGGAGGCCCGCCACACGATTTGGCTGCAATCGGGCGAGAAAAACGCCCCTCCGTCATAGCCGGGTTCTTTGGTCAAGCGGACCACGTTGCCACCATCGGCATCCATGCGGTACAGTTATAAATCGGCATCGCGGTCAGAGGTAAAGATAATCGACCCGTCCGTGGCGCAGACCGTGGCTTCGGCGTCATATCCGTCGCGATTGCTCAGATTGACTAGCTCGGAGCCATCGGCGCGGGCGCGATAGATCTCGTACGAATCGTAGAGGGCCCATACATACCCCTGCGATCGGTCGGGCGGTGCCGGGCATTCACTCGATGTGGCGTGCGTCGAGGAGTAGACGATATCGCCATCGCCGGGCAAAAAGTAGGCGCACGTGGTGCGGCCTTTCCCCGTGGATACCAGCTTTGGGGCCGTCGAACCATCGGCCGGCATGCGCATAATCTGATCGCAGCCGAAGGGAGCTCGTGTTGTCTGAAAGATCAACTCATCTCCGGCAAAAGACCAATACGCTTCGGCGTTCTCCCCCCCGTCGGTCAGTTGCACAATATCGGCCAGATGGACTTCTCGTTCATCGCGCAATGACGGATTGATACGGCCTAGACTTGAAGATGCAGTGGCAGCCACCGCTCCTTCGGCAGCAGCCGTTCCCGCAACCTGCGCGGTCTTGGCAGGCCCAGAGGCACATGCCCCTATCGCAATGCCCTGTGCCATGATGGAGGCAAAAACAACGATTCTATGGACTCTCATTACGACGTTATCCTATTGGCAATAGTCGGTCATTACATCGTCCACCACAGTACCGACAAGGCCATGACCATGTTCGGCCACCCCGAGCAAGTGCGTGGCGGAGATTACATTGTTGAGATCGACCCCGGCTGGTACAACGGTTTCGACCCGAAGATAATTATCCGTATAACCGGAGAAGCGGCGTGTGGAACCCACGTCGCCCTGTGGTCCCAGCCAATCACCTTCACCTTCCCAGAGTACCGGACGGGTGCGATGCATCATATGGGCAAAATGGGCGCGTTTCATTTCGCCCGCAATGTGGTGGAGCGCGCGGCTGCGAGCTTTCTTGCGTGCTGTCGGTACTTGATTAGGCAAGCGTGCCGCCCGCGTGCCTTCGCGCCTGGAGTAGGAAAAAATGTGTATATGGGAGAAGCCGATACGCTGCACGTACTCCACCGTCTCTTGCCACTCGCTCTCGGTCTCACCGGGAAAACCGACGATGATGTCGGTCGTGATTGCAAGGTCGGGGATGGCATCGCGAGCGTCCTTGACCAACTGGGCAAATTGACCGGTACTGGAACGCCGCGCCATACGCCGCAGCACGGCATCGGCGCCACTTTGCAGGGGCAAGTGCAAATGCGGCATGAGGCGCGGATTTTGCCATAAACGCCAAAATCCATGCGGCAAATCCCATGGCTCCAGCGACGACAGCCGCAGCCTGGCGATATCGGTATCGGCGAGAACGGCCTCGACCAGGGCGGTCAAATCATTGCCACTCCCTAACGCCCCACTAGACGACGACAAATCACTGCCGTATCCGCCCAAATGCACCCCAGTAAGCACGGCCTCGCGATACCCGGCATCGGCCAGCGCTTGCACTTCAGCGACGATATCGCCAATCTCTCGACTGCGCTCCTCTCCCCGAGCAACAGTCACAATACAAAAGGTACAACGATTGCGGCAGCCATCTTGTACTTTGATAAATGCTCGCGTGCGCCGACGCCCGGCCTGGGCATCCGTATCGCCCTCCGTCGTCTCTTTGGCAGTGCCAGTTGCAACAATCGGCAATCTCGTCTTTGTCTGAAACTCTCCGGCGTCGGCGGAAAGGCCGTCCGCCGGCGCGCGTTCGGGTCCGCATCCGGGCCCCCGCTCAGACCTCCGCTCAGACCCCCGCTCAGAATAGACATGCACGGCATCGGGCTCAGTGGCCAACTCTGGCATGGTGGGCACAGCAAACGCTTCCATGACCAGCGGCACCAGACGCTCCTTGTCGCGATTGTCGATGACGAGATCCACCCCCGCTAAGGACCGGGCCCGCTCGGCCTCTAACGTGGCAAAACAGCCGGTGAGCACCACGCGTGCACGTGGGTTTCGTCGATGTAGCCCGCTCAGCAGCTTGCGCGACTTGCGCGCCGCTTCACCAGTAACCGCGCAAGTATTGATGACCAGGACATCGGCGGTATCGGGGCTTTGGGCCACGCGGTGACCATCGGCCCGCAACCTTCGTCCCCAGCGCTCGACTTCGGCCTCGTTCAAACGGCAACCCAGGGTTGTGAGGTAGACCTCCATCGCGGCGATTTTGCCCGCCCCAGCCAGCGAAGCAAGCGAAAATGCCGCTTTTGCAGTCTATACCTGGATACGCGATTCGACTGATTTTAGGACTCTGGATCTGTCACCTTCCCGGTTCGCCGGAGCAGCGCCGATAGTGGCACATCTGCCCGCAATGCCACCGCTTGCGCCTCGCCGGGCGAAGACGGAACCGGCAGCAGAGTCTCCAGTTCGTAGGCCGCACCACGCAACGCCAATGCGTCCGGCAGTTCACCAGCTGCGGTGGCCTCTAGCCCTCGACGCGCAGCGTCACACCCCGCTGCCAGATAGGGGTAGCCAAGACCTATGTCGATTTGCCCCTCGGCCAGTAGCTCCATACTGTGGGCGATGACAAAGAGCAGGCGGACCAGTTCGACCATCGCTCTATTATCAATGGTATCGACTGTATCAATGCCATCTGCCCCAACCGCTGGGACAATGAACGAAATCTCATGGCTGCTGCGAATGGCTTCTTCCAGGCCACAAGCGCGGTTGAGCTCTTGTCCGAGCGACGCGACTTGCTGCGCCAGATCGCGTAGCGCCGCATTGGCTTCATCAGTGCCTGCCGCCGCGAGACCAATGGCGGCATAGACGCCCGCCATGGCGATAAAAGAGTCTCGATAACGGCCGGCGTCGTCTCGGCTCAGGGGACCAAGCCCCAGGTCATCACTGCCGCCATGTTCGGTGCTCATGCATAATCCATCGCTCCGATGACGCACAATGTCAAATACAGCGGTCATGATGTTTTTTTGTGCACCGCCACATTTTTTGTCAAAGAACTTACGTGACAAACTGGGAATGTGGGAGACACGCTGTTAGTATCCGCCGGTTCGCGACCGCCATGAACGCATCAAAAAATTGACTTATTCCGCGTATATCGGGCAAATGGCCCGCACATGGCGAACGTAGATCCGGAGGACCAACACCATGTTCAGCTTGCGATTCACTCACCTTCCGCGCCTTGCTGCTCTCTCTACCGCATTGTGCGTCAGCACATTGACTACTGTCATCTCGACACCTGAGACCGCCCATGCCGACCTCGGTGACACCACGTTTTCGTGGGGTGGTTATGTAAAGCTCGACGCCATTTACTCCAGCAATAGCCGCGGTCGTGCCAGCGACGTTGCCGACTATGTACTGGCTCCAGGCGCGATCCCGGTGCCCAGCAGTCGCGACAATGACAACGTGCTCAATTTCAGTGCCCGAGAATCCAGGCTGTGGTTTAAGACCAAAACCCCGAATAAGTACGGCGACATCGGCACGCATATCGAGTTCGACTTCCTCGGTTTTGACTCCGGCCTGGGCAACGAAGTCACCTCGAACCCATCTGCGATGCGCCTGCGCCATGCATTTGGCACTTGGCGCGGATTCATGATCGGACAGGGATGGGGCACCTGGATGGATCTAGCCGCCCTTCCCGAGATCAACGACTTCGGCAGCCCCGCTGGCCGCATTTTCGTCCGTCAGGGCCTGATTCGCTACACGAGCCCGCTCGGTCCCAACGGCGAGCTGCAAGTGGCGGTGGAAAACACCGAGACCACGCTCACGCAGCCCTCGGGCGCCCGACTGATTCCCAGTGACGACATTACCCCCGATGGAGTGGTGAAATTTACCCAGAAGGGAGATTGGGGCCATATGTCCATCAGCGGCATCGTGCGCGGTATTCGCAGCGATAGCCCTCATACCGATGAGGTTCCCGTCAACGAAACAGAGGTACAGCTCGGCTTTGGCGGCCAATTGTCGGGGAAAATCATGATCGGCAAAAAACACAATCTGCGCTTTAGCGGCGTCTTTGGTAGCGGCATCGGTCGCTATATTGCCCTTGGCGGCTATAACGACGGCGAAATCGATGCCACCGGCAATATCGAACTCACCAATATCGCGGCCGCGACCTTCGCCGCCCAGCTGTGGCTCACCGAGACTTTGCGGATCAACTTGGTCGGCTCGGCTTCTCAGGCACTCAACAACTCCGACGAGCTCGCCGGCCTGGTCAACAAGCAATACCTGACCAGCCACAGCAACATCATGTGGAACGCGGCGCCCAGTGTGCGCCTGAGCATCGAACACATCTTTGCCCAACGGACCATTGATGGCGGCCAAGGCGACGATGAAACCGGGGATCTACACCGGGTTCAGGCCTCGGCCATGTACACGTTTTAAAGGCCGCGCCGCTACAATTCTAAAATCCCTTCGAGCGGACCAAGGCCCTCGCGTATGACGGAGATCTCGTCATTGTCCACTGCAATGACGGTGGTCGGCTCCTCACCCGGCGATTCGCAATCGATGAGTACGTCGATGACCTGATCAAAGGCTTCGAGGGTTTCGCTCGCATCGAGACACGGCATGTCGGCATCCGGCAAAATCGCCGTCGTGGTCAGAAGCGGGCGCCCGAGCGCCTGCACCAGCGCTTGCGCAACCGGATGACTCGTTATGCGAATGCCGGCCGTGCGCTGCTTTTTGTCGATAACCAACCGGGGCACCTGACGTGTCGCCGGCAATATCAAGGTGTAGGGGCCGGGAAAGATACGCTTGGCCAACTTATACGCCACTTGCGAAAAGTGCACGTATTCCGAGGCTGCAGACAGACTGGGGCAAATCATCGCCATGCGATGGTTCGTGGACATGCTCTTGGCCCGATAAATGCGCTCCGCCGCCCGCTTGGACTCAATGGCACAGCCCAATGCATAACAGGAGTCGGTCGGATACGCCGCCACGCCCCCCTTGTGGAGAATGTCCACCGCCTTGCGTATCTTGCGCTCTGGGGGATTGCCGTAGGGTTGGATCTGCAATCTCAGCATGATGACGGCTGGGGGGGCTTGAGGCCGCGGGCGACGATGTACTGCTCGATCGATGCCTGCCGACTCCCCTTGGGCTTGATGACCTTTACGTTGCTAAAGTGCCGGCGGCAGTGCTGCAGTAACTCGCTAAACGCCGGCCCCTGAAACAATTTGCCGACGAAATGCCCCCCCGGGGCCAAGGTGGCCTCGGCGATTTCGAGAGCCCGTTCAAAGAGCAGCTCAGAGCGGGCCTGATCCACATTGCGAACGCCGCTGGTATCCGGGGCCATGTCCGAGAGCACCACGTCAAATGCGTCCAGCTCGCCGAGTAGCTCGGCAATGTCGATGTTCATGACATCGCCTACGAGCAAACGCGCACCTGGCACCGGTGGATCCAGCTCCGTGCGATCCAACCCGACGAGAACGCCAGCGGCTCCGACACGGGTGCCCGCGTACTGCAGCCACGAACCGGGCGAACAGCCCAAATCCAACACCCGAGCGCCGGGCCGCAAGAGCTGCAGCTTCTCGTCGATTTCCTGCAGCTTGAATACGGCGCGGGCACGAAAGCCCTGCTTGCGCGCCCGCCGATGATAGGCGTCGTGGCGTTTGCGGCGATCGGAGAGCTTAGACATGAGACAAAGGGCTCCAGATCGCTGCGATATGGCGCTGTCCATGCTCGCGGGACGATTCCCACAAGCACGGGCTTATCCAGCAGATCTTGCTCGGCAGATCAGGAATCCGACACAGTGTCGAAGCCACGGCGCCGCATTAGCGACCAGCGGCAGCCTGTTTCGATGCCTTGAGGGGGTTCTTGGAGCGAACTTCTTGCTGACCCATACCGACGCGCTTGTACTCGCTACGAGTCGCCGCTTTCTTCAGCATGACATAGCCACTCTTGGGCCCGGGAATCGCGCCGCGTACCATGATCGCGTTCTCTTCGTCCATGATCTCGACGAGTTGCAAATTTTGCACGGTCTTGCGCTTGAAGCCCATCTGACCGGCCATTCGCTTGCCCTTCAGTACCCGACCGGGTGTGAGGCGGCAACCGATCGAGCCACCGTGGCGGAAATACTCGTGGACACCATGGGATGCCTTGGTTCCGGCCATGCCGTGGCGTTTCATCACACCTTGGTAGCCGCGCCCCTTGGTCATGCCCACGATATCGAGGGGAATGCCCGGTTCAAACACATCGGACAGCTTGACCGCTTGACCGATTTCGTAGCCCTCCACCTCGTCGGCAGGCAGGCGAATTTCGCGAACCATGCGCATGGGTTTGACCCCAGAGGCTTTGAACTGACCATTTTCTGGCTTATTGACCAATCTCACTGGCTTCTCGTCAAAGCCGATGATGAGGGCCGAATAGCCGTCACGGTCTTCCGTCCGTTTGCCGATCACGTAATTGGGGCCAGCCTGAATCACTGTGACCGGAATCCGCTCGCCATCTTCAGCGAACACCTGGGTCATGCCCAGTTTTTTGCCGAGGACTCCCATTCGCATTGCCATCGTGCAACTCCTGTATACGATCGAGATACTGCTGCGTCTTTCGGTCTACCCAAAAGCGAGTCGCAACTTATATCGGCCCGATCGGAGCCTGTCAATAGTGGCTATTGCTTCTCTAAGGGTTCACATCGCGCGATGCCGGTCACAGCGCGCGGTGACGGGGAAGTTCCAAGGCTAAGTCCACTTCATCGCCGCCCCCTAGACTGATGGTTCGCCGGACTTTGTCGCCGCTTGGCCATCGGGCCTCCACCTTATAGGTACCCGGGGCCAAGTCTACCCGCACCGAGGTTTTGCCAACCCATTGATTATTGATGAAGATGTCGGCTCGGCGGTTGGCCTGGATGCGCAATTGAGCAGCGTCAGCGCTGTCGGTCGCACTAGGGGCAAGGGGAGGCTGCGGCGGCCGCGGCGGCATGACTTGCTGCGGTGGGCTCGGCGGCGCTGGCGGGCTGGGCGGACGAAGGGCCCGATTACGTATACGCTCAGCCCGCACACGCGCGCGCTCGGCCCGAACACGCGCGCGAAGCTCAGCCCCGACCGAGCGCCCTTGCGCCCGTACCGCCTGCCGGACGGTCCGCAGAATCTTGCGCTTCAGCTTATCGTCGGCTCGAAGGTGGATACCGCCAATGCCGTTACTTTCCAGCTCCGAGGACAGGCGCTCAAGTTCCCGCTCCACTTCTTCCGCCGCATCTTCCAGAGCTTCTTCGACTTCCTCTTCAATGCGCTTGAGTTCACTTTCGAGCTCGTCCTCGGAGAGCTCCGATAGCGCATCCAAATTGTCGAGAACGTCGAGATTCTCCAGTGCTTCTAGTTTCTCAAGCGATTTGAGCGCCTCCAATCCTTCCAGTCCCTCCAAGCCTTCCAAGCCTTGCAGTGCAGATTCGCTCAGCTCTTGGATCTGGCGCTCCCAGTCTTCTCCTAGATCGAACTCCAAATCGAACTTCCACCCATCGCCGTTGCCGTAGAACGACCAACTGCCACCCTCATCGCATTCATCGCACTCGGCATGACCGTGCTTGTCCCCATGGCGGTGACGGGCTTCGGCCGCTTGGCGCATAGCCTCGCGTTGCTGCTTGATCGCTTCCTTGCGCATGCGTTTGGCTTCTCTGAGCGCATCGCGATGCTGGGCTTTGGCCTCGCGCATCGCCTCTCGGGCCTCGCGCATCGCTTCTCGCCGGGCCTCGCGCATGGCGATATCGGACTCGCGCCGATCGCGCTCAATGTCGCGAGCGGCTTCGCGCATCTGCCTTTCGGCTTCACGCATCTGTTCTCGGGCCTCGCGCAACTGGGCTTCGATTGTCGCTTCGACTGTCGCTTCGACTGTCGCTTCGGGCGTCGCTTCGGGCATCGCCTCTGGACCAGCGACGATGATGCGGCGCTCTTGATTACGCGCGTCTTCTTCGTGGGAATTGAAATCGTGAGGTCCATTCGTCGATCTATTGAGGGCGCGGCTGCGCTCGTCCAGCTGACCCAATAATTGGCGCTGCTGCATATTGAGTACCTTGCGCGCCTGCAACCAGCCCAACACTTCTGCCTTGCGTATCTCGGCCTCCACAGCCCCGAGGCGCTCGATCAGTTGAGCGACCCGACCCTCGTCCGGATTCTCCGACGCCAGCTCTTTGCGCAACTTGTCCCTGGTTTTTTCTGCTTTTTCACGCAGTTTTTCCATTGTTTCGGCAGTATCCGCCACCAAGACCTGCAGGTCGCCCTGCTGCTCCGGGGATAATCCCAAAGCCGTTGCCTGATCTGCGATATCGCCAACGTTGCCACCGGCCGCTGGCCAAATGGTCTGAAACGACCCCGTGGCCTCCACCGTCGCCATGTCCCGTAGACTGCTGAGCAGACGCCCGTCATCCATCGGTCTCGCGACAGAATGTTCTACCGGCATCGGCCCGGTATCGACTTCGACCAGGTCGGCGGGCTCATTTGCCATATCTGCGGCGATCGTTGCCTCGTCGGTAAACTGTTCGGCGCCGTCATCGCCCTGGTACGCGACTTCGTGCTCTCCGGCAACAAACCCCGGCAGACGCGCGATCACGAGTACCACGACAGAAGCCACCCCGAGCGCCGATGCGCTGCCGTACACCATCCGTCGGCGCTGTCGCTGTTGCAGTTTCACCGACGCGCCCGCAATCATGCGGCTGTGAAATCCGGGGGCCACATCGGTCGCCGTGCTCGCCGTTTTGCCCAAAACTGCCGGTATATTTACCAATTGCGCACATTGGGGGCACTCTTCGATATGGCGCTGTAAATCGCCGACGAGCGTGACCTCAGATTGTAGAGTTGGACGTTCCGAGGGATTCCCCGATTGCGCTTGATGTTCGGCCCGCGCCGCCAGCGCTTCGATCACCCGTTGGCAGGTATCGTTCATGATGGACGCTCCATGCTAGCTCGAAGGCGGCGCATACCGCGAACGAGATGAGTTTTTACTGATGCTGAACCAATATTGAGAATTTCGGCGATCTCGGCGATCGACAGCTCGTGACCATAGCGAAGTAATAGCGCGACCCGCTGCTTGCTGGGAAGTTCCTCTACCAGGCGCAACATGATGCGCACCTCCTGGCGATGCGCGACTGTCGCCGCGGCATCGCTACACTGCCCCGCCGATGTCACGCCAGCCGCGTTGAGCGATGCCGCTCCGAGAAGTTGGGCCGGGTCGATGTCAGGCCGGCCGGGAGACGTGCTCGGGACGCCCGTCGACCGGCCATCTCCTTCGGCGCATGCTGCGCCCACGCGCTGGCCCGCTCGTCCGAGTTCCTCTTCCGCGTCTATGTCGTCACTGTGCTCGCCACTGTGCCCGTCACTGTGCCCGTCACTTTGCCCGTCACTTTGCCCATTAGGCGCGTCCTCTTGCTGGGGCGTCCCCCAGAGCAAACGCCGCAGACGCCGCCGCCGCAATACCTTAAAACATTGCCTGACCAGGATTCGTAAAAACCATGCGTCGAGGGCTTTTTGGTCTTTTAACTGTTGCCAGCGCTCGCACGACTTAGCCAGTGCATCTTGCACTGCGTCTTCCGCCTCGGCCCGGTCGTGCAATAAGTCGAACGCAATCGCAAAGCCGCGCGCGGCCGCCGTGGCCGCGAGGTGATTGAGCAATTGTTCGCGCTCGCGCTTATTCACGGCAGCGACGCTTTGCTCTTTGCGTTCGGACGAGTAGTCCCTTTGGCCATATGCCAACGATCGAATCTGCACGAGATGCCTTTCCGATGAGTTCGTAGGGTAAGAGCCATCAGCGGGCATTCCGGTTGACAGCAATGTCGGCAAATCTTGCTGTCGAGGTACTTTTTTTTCCTTCCTGCTCTATTCATCAGGAATATCGATCCAGCGCTCAAACCACCCGACCCGACATGATCCTACACGAACGCACACCCTTCCGCCCTGCGCGCCACGGCGCAGCAAATAGGAAATCTCACGAGAGCTGGAATTTCCTCGGCTGGATTGAAGCGACAGCGCACCAGCTCCGCTATACAGGCCACGACCCCAGCCATCGAGGTGACCGATTTCGCGGCGCGGATGTTCCGTGGGGGCTAGCGCGCAGCCCTCGGTTGAGATCTCCGCGTACAGCGGCTCGCACATCGGCAGTGTTTGCGCCGACGACAAGATATATGTTGGCAGGTAGCCGTGGTTATCGATGCGAATACGCAGATGCACCAGTCCCTCGCTCTGGGGTATGAGCTCGATAGAACCGTCGCGCACCGCGGGTGCCAGGGCCGCAACCCGGAGAAACGCGGCGCTTTGGTCGCGACAGATGCTGTCGATCTTTTCATAAGGTGGATTCCAGATCCCCACCAGCGGATCGAGACCGCCGATTTCGAGCTTACCCAATTGTGGATGCTGCCACTCGGTCCATGGCTTGAGAATCCGTCCGTGGTTGTACTCACGGTCCCAGCGAGCAATGGCGATGATGTCCTCGCGGGCCAAGTGGGTGTATTGGTCGACAAAGCGCTTGCAGCGGTCGCGATCGAAACCCACCGCGCGAAAAAAATCCCATAACTCGACGGCATAGGCGATACAACCGCGGTGGTGATAGGCGTAGTCGGTCAAATCACCGTGCAGCGGCTTTTCCGGCTCGTAGGTAAAATCTTCAAAGCCACTGACCATGGGATATCCCGTGTGCTCTTGCGCCCAGGCGCCGATCTGGCGAAATAATGCTAAATCAGTTGGCTCCATTTTATTGTCGGGCTTGTCCCCCATGGGGCGGATGAAGACTCCGCCGAAGGTATGGCAGTTGAGCCAGGCAAAAATGTGTGGATGCTGCGTGGTAAATTCCACCACGGCCCGTGACTCGGCTTCGCTCAGAGGAAACGGACCAGCGCCGAGCTGCTGGGGTTCGGGCGCCCATTGCCAGGGAAAATTGCGATTGAGATCGATTGGCCCGGCCGATAAATACGTCGGCCTCGGGATGGTGTGGCCGTCGAAGTTCTCGATCGTGCCCTCGGGATAGATGTTGTAAAAGGGCCCCTCATCGTCGATGTCGCGTAGGAGCATCAGCCCAGGAAATTCTGCGGATTCGACATACTCTCCGCATGGATCCTCGACCCGCATCCGCATCGCCCGGCCATCTCCGTCGACGTCGCCGATGCGCCAACGAGCTAGGTTTTTATCAACTCGCTGGTCGCGCGGTATGGAGCGAATAAAGCGCCCGGTGTCCAGCACCGATTCGGCGCCATCGGGCGACATTCGGGGCAGGACATAGAAGAGCACCTCGTGCAGACGAGAAATCACTGGTGACGACAGTGCAGGGCCACTGAGCCCCAGATGCAATCGCAACATATCTTCGGCGATAGCGAGCGCCACGCTGGAGCCGCATAGCTCAGAGGCATGCATGTTGCCGTCGACCCAGACCGCTGGCCGAATGCGGTCGGGATCGATCCCGATGGTGATGAGCCACATCGAGCGCCCCTCGGGGGTCTCCCCGATGGAAGAGAGTCGAACCAGATCGGGAAAGGCGCGGGCCCATCCCTGCACCTGTGTCGTCAGCTCTCGGTAGGACAGATACCTGCTTCGGAAGCCCTGATCGAGATCGGCCAAGATCTCGGCGGCGCGTTGGGCGCTGCGGTTTGCACTTGCCATGCCTCCGACTGTAACACTGCCGGCCCACAGGCACCCCTAGTCCCTCGCTACAGGAATTTTGATGGTTTGAGACGCCGAGGCGCCTCCGACTTATCTATCTTCTCAGGCCTTCGGCTTGACGAACCGCAATGTCATGCGATCGCTCTCGCCGATAGCCTGGTATTTGTCGCGGTCCTTATCCCCTTCGGTATAGACCGGCGGCAGGGTCCAGACGCCTTTTTCGTAGTCCTTGGTGTCCTTGGGATTGTTGTTGATATCCGAGGATTCTTCGAGTTTGAACCCCGCTGCTTCGACGCGCTCGACCAACCACTTTTCCGGAACGTATCCCTTTTGAGAACTCTCTTTGGCGTCGGCGCCCTCAGCTGCGCGGTGCTGAACCACACCGAAAATGCCGCCGGGTTTGAGGGCTTTGAACACCGAAGCCACGTAGGTATCGAGATACTCGCGGCGATTCCAGTTGTGCATTTCGCGAATGGCAATCGCCATGTCGGCCGTGCCCTCGGGCGCCAACTCGAGCTTCTCTGGCGGAGTGACCACCGCTACCTCGACTTTGCCGAATAGCTCGGGAGATTTTTCGAGAAAGAGCTTGGTGCGAATGCCGTAAGCGGTAATGAACTCATCTTTGGCGCCTTCCGGGTCGTAGGAAGACACGATCAATTTGCCCTTTTTGGCCAATAGTGGCGCCAGGAGCTCGGTATACCAACCCGACCCCCCGCCGACTTCAATGACGGTCATATCGGGTTGAATGCCGAAGAAGGTCAGAGTCTCGAGCGGATGGCGAGCCGTATCGCGATCGCCATTTCCGGGAACGCGATGCGGGCTGGCCAAAATCGCGGTCAATCCGGCTTTGCCATCAGCAAAGTCGGTACCAGCGAGCTCGGCCGCCTGCTTGCGCATATCGTCGGTCCAGCGCTCGAGTTCTTTTTTCGCCGCATCGGCGTGCTTTTCCATGGTCTTGGCCACGCGTGCGGCGCGCTCTTCGGCCTCTTTTTGCTTCTTCGCCTGCTCTTCCTCAGCCTTGGCGGCTGCCGCCTTTGCCGCCTCGTCGGTTTCGGTGGCGACAACTTTGGCGGCCTCGGCCGCCGGTTGTTCTTCTGAAGCGCCTTTACAAGCGCCAACACTAGCAATCGCACCAATGACGATGCTGCTGCAGATAAGTCGCAATCTGTTCATAACCGCGGACTATACCCAGCGCGCAGCCAAGAGCAAACCGCATACGTATCGCTCTCGCGCTGTCCGTGAATAAAGTATGCGACGATGCGCGAGCCCTTACATTGCGTGCACTATCTATACATAACGCCTTAGGTGAGATACTCATCGCCCGCCGCCTCCTCGGTGAGACGGAGCTGCTTGAGAGCCCGGGCTTTGTCAGCCAGAGCCAAGTCGGTGACCACGGCGTTCAGCGCAACCAGCGGGCCCGAGATCGAGTTGGTAAATAGCAGATTTTTCGAATGACACGGTAATGCCGCATAAGCGTATTCACACACCGGCGCGTCAGCGCGATCGGTGATGGCGACAACGGGAATGCGGCGCTCTTTGGCCCGCGCTGCCGCCGCCACGGTCTGTTTACTGTAGGGGGGCAGAGAAAATACCCAAAGAGTGGTATTGCGCGGCAAGAGTTCTACCTGCTCGATGAGCGTGATTGCGTCGCGACGTAGAAATTGCGAACGCACGCCAATCTGAAAAAGCATATATTGTGCGAGACGGGCCAGGATAGAGCTGACGCCAAGGCCCACAGTCGCGACCAGGTCTGCTCGCCGCAACTTGGCGACAAAGCGCTCCAGCTCTGCCGGGTCGAGATCGGTCACGGTATGGCGAATATTGTCGATCTCGCTGTCCGCCACCCGGACAACGGTTCCGGCGGCGGCCCGACTCGGCTCGGCCGTGGCAAAGCGGTCCTCGGGCGTGAGATGCTGACGGACTTCCTCCATCAACGCCGCGCGCAGCTCGTGGTAGCCTGAAAATCCCACTTCACGGGCAAAGCGAACCACTGTCGCCTCAGATGCCTGTGCCGCGACAGCCAGTTCGCTGACCGACATGGCAAAGACAGTGTGCTCGTGAGCCAGCAGATAGTCTGCAATCCGGCGCTGTTGGGTAGTTAGCTTGGTGTAGTGCCGCTCTATCGCCCGGCGCACTGCAGAGGGCCCGTTCACACTATCTAGGCTACGTTCAGCGAACTCCATCGTCAAGAAAACTCATTTTCATCTTGCAAGAAAAGTTTCAGTGAAATGACAATGGCGCCCATGGCACGTGCACAGAACATCGCGCAGGGCCCCCGTCCCGCAGCCCGTCAGTCGGGTACATCAGTTCTTGTCGGACTGGTGCTCGTCGAGCTGGTGCTGGGATGGGCGTTGACCCTGACGCTGAGCGCATGCGGCAATCATCGACCAGCCCCTCGCGCGCAAATCGGCCCGACTGGCGATCGTGGTCATTTGATCCTCATCGGTGGCGGGGACAAGCCCGCCGTGATTATGAATCGCTTCGTCGAACTGGCAGGCGGGCCGACAGGGCAAATTGTCGTCTTGCCCCTGGCGAGTGAAGACAGCCGCGATACCGGGGACTATTACCGCGACTTCTTGCGCCAGCACGGCGCACAGAACATCGAAATCGTCCACATTGATAACCGCGCGCAAGCCAGCGACGCCGATGCCCTTGCGGCTGTGCGTCGTGCCGATGGTGTGTTCTTTTCCGGCGGTGACCAGCGGCGCATTGCCGAACGCATTGTCGATACACCAATGCATCAGGCGCTCAAAGACGTGCTCGCCCGCGATGGCGTCATCGGTGGCACCAGTGCGGGCACCGCCTGTCAAAGCGATCTCATGCTCACTGGTGATGGCGATTTCTCCGCGCTCCGCGCCGATAACATCATACTCGTCAATGGCCTCGGCCTCGTGAGTGGTGTCATCCTCGACCAGCACTTTGTCGCCCGACAGCGCAATAACCGCCTGCTGTCGGTGATTTTGCAGCATCCCAAATACCTCGGCGTCGGCGTTGACGAGGCCACCGCCGCCTGGTTCCGTCCCGATGGCACAATGGCCATCTTGGGCGAGAGATGGGTCATCGTCTACGATGCCAGTGGAGCCGATGTCACGCGCGATAACGGCGACAGGCTCGCGGTATCACGTCTCAAGCAACATATCCTCATCCCGGGGCAGATCTTCGATCTCGCACAAAAATCAGTCATTCTATCCCCAGAAACCGCAAGCACGGATGGTCCGTGACCGCGAGATATCATCATGAGTAAGACAGTCTCGAAATCACTCGATGGACCAGCGAGTGCGGATGGGCCGCGCGGTGAAGACGCGCGTGAACTCACCGTGCGCGCAATCTTGGCCGGCATCGTTTTCGGCATTCTCTTCGGCGCCGCCAACGCCTACTTGGGCCTGCGCGTCGGCATGACGGTTTCGACCTCGATTCCAGTCGCCATTATGACGGTTACGCTCGTCCGGTTGACCGGCGCCAACGCATCTCTGCTCGAAACCAATCTGGCGCAAACAGTGGGCTCAGCGTCGACTTCGTTGGCGACAGGCACCATTTTCACCATTCCCGCGCTCTATTTATGGGGCCTGGTCCCGTCGTACGAACAAGTGGTCATCTTGGCCCTACTCGGTGGTATTCTCGGCGTCGCCGCGATGGTGCCACTTAGGCGCATCCTCATCGTCGACGCCGCCGACGAGCTGCCGTATCCCGAAGGACAGGCCTGTGCCGAGGTCTTAGTTGCTACCCAGCGCCGGGTTCCGGGCGGGGTATGGATTTTTCGCGGTCTCGCCGTCGGTGTTCTAGTCAAGTTGGCGTTGGATATCTTTGGCGTCATGCCCAAGGGCCCGGGGATTGCGCTGCCCATCTTGCCCGATGCAGAAGTCGGCATCTCACTGACTCCGGCGCTCCTAGCTGTCGGCTATATCATTGGCTTTCGTCAGTCTGGGGTCCTGGTCTCCGGCAGCGTTATTGCGGCCCTTGTCTTGACTCCGCTGATATCGCTCTTGGGCGGGCAGCTCAGCGAGCCGCTCGCGCCGGCAATCGGGGTGCTTATCGCCGATATGAGTGCCGGCGATATTTGGTCCAACTACGTGCGCTATATTGGTGCCGGAGCTGTGGCGACAGCGGGCATTCTCACGGTCATCACCGGCATGCCCGCCATTGCGGGCGCGTTTGTGGCCGTTGTGCGTGGGCTCCGGGCCCAGAGCGGGTCCATGTTGTCCGCAGCCAAGGAGCGCGACGTACCGGGCTGGGTTGTTATGGGCGCGGTGGTTATCGTGATCCTGACGGTGGCGCTTTGGCCCAACGCCGTCGGCAACGCCCTCAGCGGGACCCAACGCCTGGTGAGCGCTGGGGCTGTCGCGGTTTTTGGCATTGCCTTTGTCGCCGTCATGGCCCGCATTGCCGGTATTGTCGGTACGTCGTCTCAGCCCACCTCGGGCATTACCATTGTCACGCTCTTGACCACCGGCGCGATGTTCGTCGCCCTGGGCTGGACCGGCATGGATGTCAAAGTAGCCGTGCTATCCATCGGCGCCATCGTGGCGATTGCGGCTTCCAGCTCTGGCGATACGGCGCAGGATTTGAAAACCGGCAACTTGCTTGGCGCGACCCCCGCCTACCAACAAGTTGGCCAACTCATCGGCATGGCCACTGCGTGTTGGATGGTGGCGCTCACCGTCCTGTTCCTGGGCCGCGCGTATGAGTTTGGCTCGCAGGAGTTGCCGGCACCGCAGGCGACCCTCATCGCCACCATCATCCAGGGGGTTCTCGATGGTTCACTGCCGTGGACTTGGCTGTTCATGGGCACCGGCGTCGCCATCGCCGTCATGCTCGCGGGCGTCAATGGCCTGGCCTTTGCCATTGGTCTCTATCTGCCTCTGCCCGATATGCTGCCCATTTTCCTCGGTGGGTGTGTGCGCATGCTCGTGGAACGTCGTAACGCGAACCGGAATCAAGGCGATGGTGCATACATCGATCCGGGAACACTGGCGGCATCGGGGTTGGTCGCTGGTGAGGGACTCGCCGGGGTTGCGGTTGCGGTCTTGGCTGGCGGCTTTAACATCCGCGGGCCCGCGGAGCCCATGATCGTCGGCGGACCAGGCATGCTCCTCAGCCTGTTCACAATATCGCTGCTGGCGTGGATGCTATACCGGGCCGGCAACTTTCGCGCTCATTCATAGAGATGCTTGCAGAGCTCATTTGCGCCAAACTCTGTGGCACTGTTTCTTCGACACAGACTGGATTGGACTGGAGAGAATCTGAGCGATGAGCGATGCAGCAACGATATTTCGCGATCCCCTCGCGCGCCGTCTCACTGTGACCGCTGCCGACGACCGGCAGCAACACCCGCGAACTCGGTGGTGTGGCATCGCCGCACTCGTCGCCGCAGTCGTTATCGGCCCGGTGACTGGATGCAACAACGAAAGTGCCCCGACAGAGTCTTCTGGCTCAACTGCCGCTACCGCAAATACCGGCTCTTCTGGAGGCAAGCAGGCCGCAACCCCGCAAGCCCGTGGGGCCACGCCCAAGGCACGCCCCCCTAAAGCCGGGGCCGCCGCAAACGCCGGGGCCGCCGCAAACGCCGGGGCCGCCGCAAACGCCGGGGCCGCCGCAAACGCCGGGGCCGC
>JAAUYH010096196.1_pt1 | contig 25699 bp, 21 predicted proteins | sample 7278061 | NCBI WGS metagenome assembly JAAUYH01 (sample SAMN14350203, study PRJNA611818) | marine sediment metagenome | isolation source: surface marine sediment (0.6m) | place: French Polynesia: Moorea | collected 2018-08 | reverse complement strand
GATATCCGCATCCTGCCGGTGCAGGCGGTGGGCAAATCGAACGAGCATCTGCACGCGCCGGGGACGCTGACCCTGACGGCCGAGACCGCGCTGAAGGCCTGGGTGGAAATCGGTTTGTCTGTGGCGCGCGCCGGGGTGCGGAAGATCGTGATCGCGAACTCCCATGGCGGAAATCTGGACCTGATCTCGATCCTGTCGCGCGAGCTCAGGGTACAGGCGAAGATGCTTGCGGTGAAATGCCAGTGGGGCGCGTTCGGCTATCCGGAGGGCATGTACAGCGACCAGGAGAACCGCTTCGGAATCCATGGCGGGGACGTGGAGACCTCGCTGATGCTCGCCTTCCGGCCCGAGACGGTGGATATGGATCAGGCTCGAGACTTCCGATCGAGCGCCGAGGAGACCGCGATTTCTCCCATTGGGCCAATCAGTTACGGCTGGATCGCGTCGGACCTCAGCGACGCGGGCACGGTCGGCGAGTCGCATCTTGCCACGGCCCAGAAGGGCCGGGCGACGGCGAAGCACCAGGTCGCCGGTTTCATCGACCTGCTCCGCAAGGTCGAGGCGACGCCGCTCTTCGAGGATTGACCGAAACCGTCTTTCGCTCCCCGTTCGGATCGCCCAAGGTGCCACCGATCAGGGAGGACGCGGCATGAGCCTTTTTCAGAAGTTGCAGCAGCGTGCGGCGGAGGCGCGGCCGATCCGGGTTGGCGTCATCGGCGCGGGCAAATTCGGGACGATGTTCCTGGCACAGGCGGTGCGGCTGCCGGGGGTGCATGTCGTCGGAGTTGCGGATCTTTCGGTTGAACGGGCGCGATCGAACCTCAAGCTCGCCGAATGGCCCGACGGGCGGTATGACGCCGCGTCCCTCGACGCCGCCTATCAAAGCGGCGCGACCCATGTGGGCGACGATACCGCTGCACTGATCCGGCATCCAGGCATCGAGATCATCTGCGAATGCACCGGCGATCCGGTCGTCGCGGTGGACCATGTCGCCGCCGCCTTCGCCGCTGGCAAGCATGTGGTCAGCGCGACGGTGGAGGCGGATGCGCTGTGCGGTGCGGCGCTTGCGCAGCGAGCGCGCGAGGTCGGCGTGGTCTATTCGATGGCCTACGGCGACCAGCCAGCGATGGTCTGTGACCTCGTGGACTGGGCGCGGACCTGCGGGTTCGAGGTCGTGGCGGCGGGGCGGGGGCATAAGTGGAAGCCGGAATATCGGTTTTCGACGCCGGACACGGTGTGGGATCACTGGGGGCTGACACCTGAGCAGGCGGCGCGAGGCAGGCTCAATCCGAAAATGTTCAACTCGTTTCTCGATGGCACCAAACCGGCAATCGAATCCACTGCGATCGCCAATGCTTGCGGGCTGGATGCGTCGTCGGATGGCCTCGCCTATCCGCCGGGGTCCATCGACGATCTGCCGGCGCTGATGCGGCCGCGAGCGGAGGGTGGCGTACTGGAGACGCCGGGGCAGGTGGAGGTGCTCAACAGCCTCGATCCAGAGGGCAACCAGATCGACTATGACATCCGCATGGGCGTCTGGGTCTGCCTGCGCGCGGTGAACGAGTACCAGAAGAACTGTTTCGAGGAATACAAGGTCACGACTGACCCATCGGGTCGGTATTTGACTGCCTACAAACGCTGGCACCTGATCGGGCTGGAGCTGGGCCTCTCGGTCGCCAATGTCGGCCTGCGTGGCGAGGCCACCGGGACGGCGCAGGAGTTCCGCGCCGATGTCGTCGCGGTCTCGAAGCGCGACCTCGCGGTGGGCGAGGTGCTCGACGGCGAGGGCGGCTATACCGTCGCGGGACAGCTGCGGCCGGCGCGGGTGTCTGTGCCCGCTGGGGCCTTGCCCCTGGGGCTGACCGGCGGAGCAAGGATGGTGCGCGCGGTTAAGGCCGACGCGATGCTGACCTACGCGGACGTCGCGCTGGACGAGACGCTCACGGCGGTCAAGCTGCGCCGGGGGCTCGAGGCCAGACTATGACGGCCAGGGCAGCGAATAGGTCTTGACGTTGGTGTAGCACTTCATCGCCTCGATCACGCCTTCCTTCACGCCATTGCCGCTGTCCTTGATGCCGCCGAAGGGAGACATCTCGATGCGGTAGCCGGGGACCTCCCAGATGTTCACCGTTCCGACGTCGAGCCCGGCGATATAGGCCTGCATGCGGTGGAAATCATTCGTGCAGACCCCGGCGGAGAGGCCGAAGGCGGTGGAATTCGAGATCGCGCGGACGGCGTCGTCCTCCTCTGGCACGCGGATGATCGGGATGACGGGGCCGAAGGTCTCTTCCATCACCAGCTCGCTTTCGTGGTCGACATGGTCGACGACGATGGGCGGCAGGAGCGCGCCTTGGCGGCCCGGGTCATAGAGCACCTTGGCGCCCTGGGCCTCGGCGGCGTAGACCCGCGCTTCGAAGGTCTCGGCAGCCTCGGCATGAGCGACGGTACCGAGCGCCGTGGTTTTGTCCATCGGGTTGCCGAATGTCAGCGCCTTGGCGCGTTCCAGCACCAGCGGCACGAAACGATCCGCGACGCTCTCTTGGCAGAGGATGCGCTTCACGGCGGTGCAGCGTTGGCCGGAGTTCTTGGTGGCCCCGGCGACCGCCAGATCGGCGGCCTTGGCCAGATCGGCGTCGGAAAGATCGTTGCAGATGATCAGCGGGTCATTGCCGCCCAGCTCCAGCGCCTGGCGTTTGTAGACTGCTTTGGCGGCGATGATCTTGCCCACGGGCACACCACCGGTGAAGGTCACAAGCTCCGCATGCGGGTTCGTCGCCATCTCCTCGCCGATATCGCCGGGCCAGCCGGTCACGACCGAGAGCATCTCCGGCGGCAGCCCGGCCTCATAGATCGCATCCGCCAGCCAGATCGCCGTTAGCGGTGTCAGTTCGGTCGGTTTGCAGACGATGCAGTTGTTTGTCGCGATCGCGGGCGCGATCTTGTGGCTGATCATGTTGAGCGGGTGGTTGAACGGCGTGATCGCCGAGATCGCGCGCAGCGGCTCGCGCATGGTGAATATCTTGCGCGCCTTGCCGTGAGGGGTCAGGTCGCAGGAGAAAACCTCGCTGTCATCCTGGATGCACATCTGCCCGGCGAGCGTGTAGACGTCGTAGGCCCGGCCGCATTCGTACATCGCGTCGCCGATCGAGATGCCAAGCTCGGCGGTGATGATCGGGGCGAGTTCCTCTTTTCGGGCGTCGATGATCGCCGCGATGTTGAGAAGGATTTTCTGGCGCTCATAACGGGTCAGCGTGGGTTTGTAGCCGGCGGCGATCTCGAAGGCCTCGCGCGCGTGTTCGGCGGTGCCGGCGGGGACGGTGCCGATGACCTCGTTGGTGAAGGGATAGCGGACTTCGACGCGGTCGGTCGTGTCGACCTTGCGGCCGGCGATGCGCATGGCTTCGTGGCGAATCTCGATGGGAGGAGCGGTTTTCAGCATCACGAGGTCTCCGCGGCGGCTGTGGTGGCGAAATAGAAGGCGTCGAAGTTTCTGAGCGTGGGTGCTTGGGGCAGGTCGAGCACCCGGTTGGCGATGAACGGCACCTCTTGCTCGGTGAGGCCTCCGTGGCTGCGCAGGGGCTCGGTCAGGGCGCCAAGATCGTGGCGGTCGGCGGAGGTGCCGATGGTCATGGTCTCGGCGGAGATCAGGACGATGTCGCCGATCCGGTCGGCGGGCAGATCGTATTTAGCGACGGCCTCCTTGCTCGTGGTGACCTCGAGCATACCGTCGAGCGAGGCGAGGCGGTTCAGGATATCGGCCCGGTCGGCGCCCTTCGGCAGATAGGCGGTTGCGAAGGAGCCGAGCGCGCCGTGGTGCACCACGTAAGGATCGGTGATCGGCAGGATCACTCGGGCCGTGCCCTCGCCGAGCCAGTCGTCGAGCAGGTCCTGGACGTAGATCACGTTGGGCTCCTCGGTCTCGGGATCATGCTTGGGCTTCATCCCGTGATCGGCTGTGATCACGATGCTGGCGCCGTGGGCATCGAGTTCGGCGAGATACCGGTCGAACATCGCGTAGAAGGCGTTGGCGACGGGTGTGCCGGGCGCGTGGGTGTGCTGGATGAAATCGGTGGTCGTGAGGTAGAGGACATCCGGCCGCCACTCGCGCAGAAGCTTCACACCGGCGGCGAAGACGAACTCGGAAAGCTCGGCGGAATAGACGTCCGGCTTGGGCATCCCGAGCCAGGCCGAGGCGTTGTCGATGCCGTGTTCAGACAGTGTAGTGACATCGGATTTCTCCGAGGAAAAACACCGCGCCCGGTCTTCGTCGAACCGCAGCCCGGCCCCCAGCAAAGCCCGCAGCTTGTCCTTGGCGGTGACGATACCGACCTTGCAGCCGGCTTCGTAGAACCGGCTGAAAAGCGTCGGTGCGCGCAGAAAGCGCACGTCGTTCATCATCACCTCTTCGCCTGTCTCGGGATCGTAGAGGTAGTTGCCGCAGATGCCGTGAATCGAAGGCGGACGGCCGGTGGCGATGGACATGTTGTTGGGGTTGGTGAAGGACGGGATCACCGAATGCGCCAGCCGATCCGTGCCCTCGGCGCGGATGTGGTCGAGCGTCGGCATCAGCCCGGCGGATTGCGCCTCGGCCAGATAGGCAGGCTCGCAGCCGTCAAGGCAGATCACCACAGCTGGGACCTTGGGGATCGGGTAGAGCCGCTCATTGGCGGCGATCGGGGCGTGCAGGTTCATGTCAGGTCCTCTGGGCGCTCAGGCCACAAGCTGATTGCGTTCGTTCAGGGCGGCGGGGCCGGGCGCGGCGCTGCGTACGCCCATCGTTTTCAAGGCGCGTTCGGCAGACTGCGCGAGCGCCGTCATCACGTGGTGGTCGAGATGCCCGATGCAGCCGATGCGGAAGCTGTCAACGGCGGTGAGTTTGCCCGGGTAGATGATGAACCCGTCGGCTTTCAGCAAGTCATAAAACCGCGCGAAGTCGAAATTCGGGTCGTCGGGGCAGAAGAAGGTCACGATGATCGGCGAGAGCCAGTCGTCAGAAAGCAGCGTCTCGAACCCACGCGCGCGCATCTCGCCCACCAGCGTGTCGCGGTTCTTGGCATAGCGTGCGCCGCGGCTTTTGATGCCGCCTTCGGCGGTGTGCTCGTCAAGAGCCTGCAGGAAAGCGGCGACCACATGGGTCGGCGGGGTAAAGCGCCACTGCCCAGTGGCCTCCATGTTCTGCCATTGGTCGTAGAGGTCGAGCGCCAGCGAGTGGCTGATCCCCTCGGCGGCCTCCAGCGTTTCGCGATGCACCAGCACGAGGCCGAACCCCGGCACACCCTCGAGGCACTTGTTGGCAGATGTCACAACTGCATCAAATGGTGTGGTCTGTGGGTCTAGCGGCAGGGCGCCGAAGGCCGACATGCTGTCGATCAGAAGCTTGGCGCCGGCGGCGGCGGTCGCCTCGGCGATTTCCTGGATCGGGTTCAGGATGCCCGAGCTCGTCTCGCAATGGATCGCGACCACGTGGCTGATGGCGTGGTCGCCTGCAAGGATGCGCGCCACCTCGGCCCCGCGCGGCGGTAAGTAGTCGCCCTTGTCGAGCACGCGGTGTTCTCTGCCCAGATAGCGAAGGGTCTTCGCCGCGCGCTGTCCATAGGCGCCGTTGGCGAGCACCAGCACCCTGGCATCGCGCGGGATCAGGCTGCCGAGCATCGCTTCGACGCAGAAACTGCCCGAGCCCTGCATCGGCACGCACTCGTAGCCGTCCTTACCGGGCCCCAGCAGGTCCACCATCCGCGCCCGGATCTCGGCGGTCATGGCGCGGAAATCCGCGTCCCAACTACCCCAGTCACGCAGCATCGCCCGTTTCACGGGGTAGGACGTGGTCAGCGGGCCGGGGGTTAGGAGATAGGGCTCTCCAAGCGCGGGCGGTGGGATCGGGCTCATGGTCGGGGACCTTGCGACTGCGATGGCGCGGTTATCGCATGGGTCCGATGGTCTAGAAAATTGATAATACGGATAGGTGTATAGGCCTTGCTTATGATAAGGTGCGTTCATGAAATACGGACAGCTCCGCGCTTTTCACCATGTGGCTCTCACAGGTGGCTTTTCGCGTGCAGCCGAGGCATTGCGGCTTTCGCAACCGGCGATCTCGGACCAGGTGCGTAACCTGGAGCGCGACCATGACGTGCTGCTCATCCGGCGCGACCGGCGGCAGATTAGCCTGACGGCGGAAGGGGAGGCTCTGTTCGCGCTGACCCGGCAGTTCTTCGATGTCGAGGCGAGGATTGCCGATCTGATATCGGAATCCCGCGCTGCGGTGGAAGGCACGCTTCGATTGGTGGTCGACTCGGCAAACCACGTGACCGACGTGCTGAATCACTACCGTCGGGCCCATCCACAGGTACGTATCCGGTTACAGACGGGGAATACCGAGCGGGTGCTGGCTGAACTCCGCAGCTTCACGGCCGATGTGGGCGTGATCGGTGCCGAGGCAAAGGAGCATGACCTCGATGCAGTGCCGCTGGGCCGAACACCGATCATTGCTTTCGCGGCGGAAGCCTTCGCGAAGGATCTCGGGGAGAGTGTCAAGCTTGCCGAGTTGGTGGCCCTGCCGCTGGTTCTGCGCGAGCAGGGGTCGAAAACCCGTGCGGGGCTCGAGGCTGAGGCAGCGCGTCGAGGCGTGCGCCTCACGCCCGCCATCGTCGCCGAGGGGCGAGAGGCGGTGCGGCACATCGTTGCCTCCGGAGCGGGCGTTGGGATCACCTCGGCGGCAGAATTCAGCCCTGTTCGTGGCCTTGTTCCTCTGCCGATCAAGGATATCAACGTGACGATGTCCGAGACGCTCGTCTGCTTGTCTCAGCGTCGTGAGGTGCGCGCAATCCGGGCCTTCATGGAGATCGCCGGGAGTCTGGCCCGAGGCCCGGACGCGCCATCCTGATCCCGGTCAGGCCGCCTTCATCCACTCGTCCAGAGTGGCGATCTGAGAATCGTCAAGCCGCAGACCCAGCTTTGAACGCCGCCAGACTACATCTTCGGCCGTGCGCGCGTATTCCTTGTCCTTCAGCCAGGTCACCTCGCGCCCCGTCAGCGTCGCGCCGAAATCCGGCCCGAGGTCTTCGGCCGCGCGTGCGCCGTCCAACATGTCGAACGCCTCGGCCCCGTAAGCTCGGATCAAGCGGCCGGCCCAAGCCTCGTCGAGAAAGGCAAATTTCGCGCGCAGATCGGCGGTGAGCTTGGCCACGCCGTCCACCGGGAAGTTCCCGCCCGGCAACGGCACACCGGCGCTCCAGGGGCCCTCGATGCCGTGAAAGACGGTGCCGATCTTGTCCATCGCGTGCTCGGCCAGCCGCCGGTAGGTCGTGATCTTGCCGCCGAAGACGTTGAGCATCGGCGCGGGCGCGCCCTCGGCGAGGGTCAGCACATAGTCCCGCGTCGCCGCCGTGGCCGAGGACGCGCCGTCGTCGTAGAGCGGCCGCACCCCGGAATAGGACCAGACCACGTCGTCCCGAGTCACGGGCTTGGCGAAATAGGACGATGCGAAACGGAGAAGGTAGTCGACCTCTTCTATGGTGCACTCGGGCTTGACGGAAGGGTCGTCATGCTCGGAATCGGTGGTGCCGATCAGGGTGAAATCCCGCTCATACGGGATCGCGAAGATGATCCGCCCGTCCTCGCCCTGGAAGAAATAGCATTTGTCGTGGTCAAAGAGCCGCCTGGTAACGATATGACTGCCCCTCACGAGCCGGATCTTTTCGCTCGAGTTGATCCGGATGGTATTGCGGATCACGCTTTCGACCCAAGGGCCGCCGGCGTTGACCAGCATCCGGGCTTTCTGCGTGCGTTCTTCTCCGGTGATCTGGTCAGTCAGCGTCACGGTCCAAACCCCGTCGTGGGCTTCGGCGCCGGTGACCTTGGTGCGGGTCAGAATGGTGGCTCCGCGCGCCTCTGCGTCGCGGGCGTTCAGCACCACCAGCCGCGAATCCTCGACCCAGCAATCGGAATACTCATAGGCTTTGGTGAACCGGTCCTGCAGCGGTTTGCCCGCCGGATCGCGGGTCAGGTCGAGCGTCTTTGTCCCCGGCAGGATCTTGCGCCCGCCGAGATGGTCGTAGAGGAACAGCCCCAGCCGGATCAGCCAGGCCGGTCGCCGTCCTTTCATCCAAGGCATCACCAGGCCCAGGATGCGCGATGTCGGCGTGTCGCCCTCGAAGCGCTGGTCCTTGTGATAGGGCAACACGAAACGCATCGGCCAACTGATATGCGGCATCGCGCTCAGCAGCACCTCACGCTCGATCAGTGCCTCGCGGACGAGCCGGATTTCCAGGTATTCCAGGTACCTGAGGCCACCATGGAAGAGCTTCGTCGAGGCCGAGGAGGTGGCCCAGGCGAGATCATTCATCTCGGCCAGTACCACCTTCAACCCGCGCCCCGCCGCGTCCCGCGCGATACCGCAGCCATTGATCCCGCCACCGATGATCAGAAGATCGGCAATATCGTCGCTGTTTCGGGCCACGGTTTTGGGTCCTTTCTGTGGATATTCGCAGTCTAGCGCGAATTTGCGCGTTATGCCTCGAAAAGTTGCAAAACCGAAAATAAACGAAAATACTGCGTGCAAGGAGATGACCACATGCCGCAGAGCTTTCGCCATCCAGAGATCCTCGCTACCGCGCGCCAGGCCGGCAAGGTGACTGTGGAGGGCCTTGCCGCGCAGTTCGGCGTCAGCGTGCAGACCATCCGCCGCGATCTGACAGAGCTCTGCGACGAGGGCGCTCTGCAGCGCGTGCATGGCGGCGCGGTGCTGCGCTCGGGCGTCGAGAATATCCACTACGAGGCTCGCAAGGCACTCAACGCCGAGGCCAAACGCGCAATCGCCGAGGCCTGCGCCTGCGACATCCCCGATGGCTCGGCGCTGTTTCTGAATATCGGCACCACGACCGAGGCCGTCGCCCGCGCATTGACGCGGCACGACGGGCTTCTCGTTGTCACCAACAACATGAACGTCGCCAACATCCTGATCGGCAACCCGAATTGCGAGGTCATCGTCACCGGCGGCACCGTTCGGCGCAGCGATGGCGGGCTGATCGGTAACCTCACCGAGCGCATGGTCTCGCAATTCAAGTTCGACAACGCGGTGATTGGCTGCTCGGCGGTCGATGCCGATGGCGACCTGCAGGACTATGACCTGCAAGAGGTCGGTGTCAGCCAGACCGCCATGACCCATTCGCGTAGGACCGTTCTGGTGGCGGACCGGTCGAAGCTCGAGCGTACGGCCCCGGTACGCATCGCGTCGCTCGAGGATATCGAAACGGTCTACACCGATGCGGTATTGCCTGCGGAGTTGGGGGCGCGCTGCGCGGAGTGGGGAACCGATGTGCGGGTGTGCGCAGCGTAGGGCGCGGGATGTACTCGAACGCCTGTAGTTTTGCGCTCACGGCGAAAAGGCGTGATGCCTTTGTGGCTTCCTCAGGCGGCGCGAGCCCCCTCCGGCGAACGCTCGGGCAGGCGCAGTACAGATCGAATTCCGGGGTTCAGTGGCGCGATCTCGAAGCTGCCCGAATGCCCCTCGGCAACGGCCTGCACGATGGACAGGCCGAGGCCACTGGACGAGGTATCGGAGACTTGGGTGAAGCGCTCCAGCGCCTTCGGAAGATCATCGCTGGGGATGCCCTGACCGTTGTCCTGCACGGTGATCGAGACCATGCCGTCGCCTTGAGAGACATCGACGTCCACCCGTGACATGTCGGGCCCGCCGTGCTGAAGCGCGTTGTTAAGAAGATTCAGAACGGCTTCGCGCAGCATGGTCGGGTCACCCTGGATCGGGCGCAGATCGTCCGCGAGGGTCAGGGTGATCGTCAGGCCCTCCGGCGCAGCGGCGCGGAACGCGGCGATCCACTCGGAAAGCGCTTCGGCCAGCGACAGAACCTCATGCGCCGATTGCGGACTGATCGACTTCGCGCGTTCCAGCAAGAGGAGCTTCTGGCTGAGATCGGCGGTTTCGCGCGCCGCGGCGAGCAGGTCCTTGGCGCGCTCCCGCGCGGCAGCTCCGTCGGGGGCGTTGCTCACCGCCTCGGCCAGCGACAGCACCCCGGCGATCGGGTTGCGGAGTTGGTGGGCGGCGTTGGCAATGAACTCCGATTGTGCGGTCATGCTGCGCGAGACCTGTTCGAAGAGACGGTTGAGGGTGCGCACGATGCCCTCGACCTCTTCGGGCACGGCGCGGCGTATGGGCGAGAGCTCATCGCCCGAGCGTGCCTCGATCGCGTGTTCTAGATCGAGCAATGGGCGCAGGCCTAGGCGGACGCCGAACCAGACGATCAGCGCCAACGCCGCAATCAAACCGCTGATCGTGATGAAAGACCGCAACACCAGGTCGCGCACGAAAGCTGTTCGCACACCGCGGTCCTGCCAGACGGTGGTGGTAAAAATGCCCGCGAATCCCTCGACCTCGGTCCGGTTCTGCAGTCGGACGCCGCTGACGTCCCGGCCCAGATAGACGGCGTCGAAATAGGTGGGGCCGGCGGCCTCGGCCTGCTGGCGCGGGATGCCGACCGGGGGCGTGGCATAGCCCGCAACGATCACGCCGTCGGGGGCATAGACGTGGTAGTAGACCGGCCCGCCAGAGGTGCTTTCCAAGATATCGCTTGTGCGGGCCGAGAGCGCGTCGCCGCCGGAAATCGCAACGTCATTTGCGACAGCAAGCGCGGCGGACAGCAGGCTACGGTCGAAAACCTCGGCGGCCGTTTCCCGTGCGTTGTTGAGTTGCCAGAGCCCCGCGACCACGGCGACCGTCATCAGCGGCAAGAGGATAATCGCGGTCAGGCGTACCCGGAGAGAGACCGCGTGTTTCACGATGGCGCCACGAGCGCGTAGCCGATGCCGCGGATAACCCTTATTCCGATCCCGAACCCGGCGAGACGCTTGCGCAGGCGCGAGATATAGACCTCGATGACCTTGTCGTCGGTCTCGCTGCCGGTGCCGTAGACGCGGTCGAGGAGTTGGTCCTTGCTGACTGCAGTGCCCCCGGCTTCGGCCAAGGCGGCGAGCACGGCAAGCTCGCGGCGGGGCACATCGAGTGGGCCGTCCGCGGCCACGAGTTGCGGAGGCTCGAGCTCCAGCACCAAAGGCCCGATCTCGACCGCGCGCCGCGGCGCAACGGACTTGCGCCGCGCCAGCGCGCGGACCCGCGCGGCCAGTTCGTCCATCGCGAAGGGTTTCACGAGGTAGTCGTCTGCGCCCGCATCGAGCCCCTGCACGCGCTCCTCAGTGGTGGACCGTGCCGTCAGCAGGATCACCGGTCGCGGGTCGTCCCGGCTGCGCATCTGCCGCAGCACCTCGAGCCCGCTCTGGCCGGGCAGGTTGATGTCGAGCACCACCAGGTCACAATCCTCCTGCCGCAGGAAATCCGTGGCCTGCAGCCCGTCGCCCAGAACATCGACCGTATGGCCATCGTCCTGCAAACGATAGGTGATGCCCTTGCGCAGGCTCTCATTGTCTTCGACGACGACGATCCGCATTGACGTATTTTTCGCGGCGATGAAGGCTTGATGCAAGCTTCGCGGGATAGCGTGCATCCGTGGCGCCGGGAATCACCGGCTCATCGAATGATGCAAGGGCACGGGCCCTTGCCGAATGGGAGGAAGCTATGACTATCATGAAAACCACGCGCCGCGTGGCGCTTGGGCTTGTGGCGGCGGCGACCGCCAGCTTTGCGACGGGTGCCGTCGCGGGCGGCCACGGAATCGATCTGGAAGGCAAGACCGTCGAATGGGTGATCCCGTTCTCGGAGACCGGCGGCTCGGCGAAATGGGCCAACTTCTACGCTCCGCTTCTGAGCGAGGCGCTTCCGGGCAACCCGACGGTCGTCGTGAAGTTCATGCCGGGCGCCGGGTCCACCAAGGGCGCAAACTGGTTCCAGGAGCAATCCTATGACGACGGGACGCTGATCTTCGGCTCGTCGGGCTCAACCCAGTTCCCGTATCTACTTGGCGATCCGCGGGTGCGCTACGAGTATAAGGACTGGAACGTCGTTCTGGCTTCCGGGACCGGTGGCGTGGCTTACCTGCCGCCGGATCTTGCCGGCATGATGAACGGGATGGACGCTTCGGCGCTGCAGGGCACCGATTTCATCTATGGCTCGCAAGGGGCCACGCGCCTTGACCTCGTGCCACTTCTGGCCTGGGAAATGCTGGGCCTGCAGGTCGAGCCGGTGTTCGGCATCAAGGGGCGCGGTGACGGCCGCCTGATGTTCGAGCGCGGCGAAGCCAACATCGACTATCAGACCTCGTCGTCCTACCTCAAAGGCGTGACCCCGCTGGTTGAGGCCGGCACCGCGGTGCCGATGATGTCCTGGGGTGCGCTGGACGCCGAGGGCAACATCGTGCGTGACCCGACCTTCCCCGACATGCCGACCTTCAAGGAGGTTTGCGAGGCGACCCCGGGCTGCGAGACCTCGGGCGAGAAGTGGGATGCATGGAAGGCGTTCTTCGTCGCGGGCTTCCCGGCGCAGAAAATGGTGTTTTTGCCAGCAGGTGCCTCGGCGGATGCGTTGGCGACCTACATGAAGGCGTTCGAGGACATCAAAGCGCGGGACGACTTCGCTGAGATCTCGGCGGGCCGCTTGGGTGTCTATCCGCAGATGACGGGCGCTGAAGCATTCGGCGCTCTCGTCAGTGCAACCGATGTGCCGGATTCGGCCAAGGCCTTCGTCGTCGACTGGCTAAAAGAGCGCTACGGCGTGTCGCTGGACAGCTGATCACTCCCCACGCCCCGGCTGCGCTTTTCCGCGGCCGGGGCGTTTTCTTTCCCCAATCTCGAAAGCCGGACCCATGGATTTCCTGTCCGTAGCGCTGCCCGCCCTTGGCGATGCGGCCTCTTTGATCCTGCAACCGATCGTTTTGGGCTACCTCGTGCTTGGCGTCGTGATGGGCCTCTGCATCGGGGTGTTCCCGGGCCTCGGCGGCATTGCGGGCCTCTCGCTCTTGTTGCCGTTCATGTTCGGGATGGACCCGGTTCTGGGCCTTGCGCTGATGATCGGTATGGTTGCTGTTGTGCCAACCTCGGACACGTTTGCGTCCGTCCTCATGGGTATCCCGGGGTCTTCCGCATCACAGGCGACAGTGCTTGACGGCTTTCCCATGGCGAAAAAGGGCGAGGCGGCGCGGGCATTGTCGGCGGCTTTTGCGTCGTCTCTGTTCGGGGGCTTGGTTGGCGCCGCGTTCCTGACGATCTTTATTCTCGTCGCGCGGCCGATCGTGCTGGAATTCCGCACGCCCGAGCTTTTGATGATTACCATCTTCGGCCTGTCGATGGTCGGCATCCTTGCCGGCCGCGTGGCGATCAAAGGCATCGTCGCGGCGGGGCTCGGCATGATGGTCGGCACGATCGGTGAGGGCGACAGCTCGGGCGAGTTGCGCATGGCGACCTACGACATGCCGTACTTGGTGGACGGGTTGAAACTGGTCATCGTTGGCCTCGGTATCTTCGCGATCCCGGAAATCGTGGCACTGCTGCGCCAGGACCGGGCCATTGCCGAGCGGTCGATCCTGGGTGGCGGTTGGATGAAGGGCGTGCGCGACTGGTTCGCGAATATCTGGCTTTCCATGCGCTGTTCGATCATCGGCGTGGTTGTCGGCGTGATCCCTGGGCTTGGAGGGTCCGTCGTCGACTGGATCGCCTATGGCCACTCGGTGCAGACCACCAAGGACAAGTCGAAATTCGGCTCGGGAGAGGTGCGCGGTGTGATCGGGCCGGAAAGCTCGAACAACGCCAAGGAGGGCGGCGGGCTTGTGCCGACGCTTTTGTTCGGGATCCCGGGGTCGGGGTCCATGGCGATCTTCATCGGGGCGATCGCGCTTCTGGGCTCGGGCAATATCGAGGTCGGCCCCTCGATGCTGAAAAACAACCTCGACATCACTTACGCGATCGTCTGGCTGCTGGCGTTGGCCAACGTCGTGGGCACTCTGATCTGCATCGCGGCGTCGGGCGGCATCGCACGGCTGACGACGATCCCGTTTGCACTGCTGGCTCCCTTTCTCTTCATGATCATTGCCTTTGCGGCGTTCCAGTCCGGTCAGGACATCATGGACCTCGTTGCGCTCTTCGCCATCGGGCTCCTCGGCATCCTGATGCGCCGGTTCGACTGGTCGCGGCCTGCGTTTCTCATTGGCTTCGTGCTGTCGAACCCGGCTGAGACCTACGCCAACCAGGCCGTGCAGATCGCGCAGTCGCGGTTCCGCAGGGGCTTCGAGGAGGGCATCGACTACATCTTCTCGCCCATCGTCATCGTGCTGATCATCATCACGGTGATCTCCGTCATCGTCGGCCTGCGCCAGGCCAAGACGATCATGGCCGAGGGCGCGGTTGAGAGCGGCGCAAAGCGCGCGCCGCTGATCTTCCTGTTGCTCGTCCTGGCCTATCTGGGCGTCGCCTATGTCAATGCCGCGATGATCCCCGATTACGCCGCCGCCGACCGGGTTTTCCCACGCTTCGTGGCGACTGTGGCGATCATCGGGGGGCTGATCCTACTGGTGCAGATGATGCTGAGACCCGAAAGCGATGCGCTCTTCGCCGACCGCGAGGCAGGGAACGCGGAGGACAACAGGCACGGGCTGTGGAGCACGCTGGCCTGGTTCGCGGGGTTGCTGATCCTGACCTACCTGATGGGCTTCATCCTGGCGCTGGCGGTGTTCCTTTTCGCCTTCATCAAGGTCCGTGCTGGTCGGAGCCTTGGCTACGCTGCGGCTTACACCGCAGCGGGTATCGCCTTCATGTGCTTCATGGCCTGGCTCTTGAACCGCGACTTTCCGGCGGGTCTGCTGCAATCCTACGTCGATCTTCCCTGGCCGCTGACATGACGCAAACCGCGATCCCGTTCCATTTCCTGCGCGGGGGAACCTCCCGGGGGCCGTATCTGAACCGCGCCGACCTGCCCAAGGACCGCGAGACGCTCGCCGATGTGCTGATCGCAATCGTCGGGTCGGGGCATCCGCTCAATATCGACGGGATCGGCGGCGGGGCGGCGGTGACCACGAAGGTTGCGATGCTGTCACCTTCCGAGGACGATTGGGCCGACGTGGACTACTTTTTCGCGCAGGTCAGCGTCGAAGAGCGGCTCGTGGACTTCAAGCCAACCTGTGGCAATATCCTCGTGGGTGTCGGCCCGGCGGCGATCGAACAGGGGTTGGTCGAGGCCACGGGCGACGTGACCGAGGTGAAAATCCGCGCCGTGAACACCGGCGCACGGGTATCCGCGAAGGTCCGGACCGAGCGTGGCGCGGTGGTCTATGACGGCGATGCCGCGATTGACGGCGTGCCGGGCACCGCGGCACCCATCGAGCTGATGTTCATGGATGTCGTGGGCGGCGCGACCGGGTCCCTGTTTCCGACGGGCAACCGGATGGACATGATCGACGGGGTCAAGGTCAGCTGCATGGACGTCGCCATGCCCATGGTCATCGCGCGCGCCGAGGATTTCGGGCTGACAGGGTACGAGACCGCGGCGGAGCTCGACGAGAATCGCGCGTTCTATGACCAAATGGAGCCGATCCGGATCGAGGCCGGGCGGCGCATGGGGATGGGCGATGTCTCGAAATCCGTGACGCCCAAGTTTGCGGTGGTCGCGCGGGCCCGAGACGGTGGCCATTTGGCGACCCGGTACTTCATGCCGTGGAACTGTCATCCGAGCTTGGCGGTCACAGGTTCCCAATGTCTCTCGGGCTGCCTGCTCTGCCCGGGCACGGTCGCCGAGGGGCTGGCGGAGTTGCCGGACAGCGGACCGACGCCGCTGAAGCTGGAGCATCCCATGGGCATTCTCGATGTGGTGATGGACTATCGCCGGGACGGCTCGGACTTCGAGGTGATCTCCGCCGGGCTAGTGCGCACTGCGCGAAAACTGGCCTCGGGCGAGGTGTTCGTTCCGCGCGCGGTCTGGGCGCGGGATTGACAGCTCGCGCCACGGTATACCATAGTATACCCACTCAAAGGAGGACTGATAGTGACCTATGAAATGGCTCTGTCCCAGGCGAAGGACAAGCTGCGTGAAGCCGACTTGATTCTACGCGACGAGTTGCAGGCCTATCCTACGCCGGTTTCGGGTTGCGACGCGCAATACAGCCACCTGATCAGCCAGCGCCGTGCGATCTCGCAGGCGCTCGCCGCCCTTGAAACCCCGCCCTTCGTCGCCTCGCCCCGCACGCTCGAGGAAGGCGCAGGGGTCGAAAGCCGGTGAAGGTCCATATCCTCGACGACTGGTTCGACACGCTGCGCCGGCTGCCTTGTTTCAAGCTGCTCGAGGGCCTTGATGTGACCGTCTGGACCGAACACGAGCCGGACCCGAAGCGTCTTGCGGGCCGCGTCGCCGAGGCCGAGGCGCTGGTGCTTTTCCGCGAGCGCACCAAGATCGGAGCGGACCTGCTGGATCGGCTGCCAAACCTGCGACTGATCTCGCAGCGTTCAGTCTACCCGCATGTCGATGTCGCCGCCTGCACCCGCAACAACGTGCTTCTCTGCTCCAACATGCATGCCGGCACGCCCTCCTACGCCGCCGCCGAGCTAACCTTGGCGCTGATCCTGGCGAGCTTCCGGCAGATTCCCGAACAAGTCGCCGCGATCAGGGCGGGTGACTGGCAGATCGGTGTTGGCCGGACCCTGCGGGGGCGCACGCTGGGGCTTTACGGCTACGGCAGGATCGCAACGGCCGTCGCGGGCTATGCCGAGGCGCTTGGGATGCAGGTGCAATGGTGGGCGTCGGACGAGGGCCGCGCGCGGGCGTCGGCGGATGGCCGAACCGTGGCGGCCTCGCGCGAGGCGTTCTTCGGAACCTCGGACATCGTCAGCCTGCATGTGCGCCTGAAACCCGCGACCCGCGGTATCGTCACGGCGGCAGACCTCGCCGCCATGCAGCCCCGCGCTTTGCTGGTCAACACCTCGCGCTCCGGCTTGATCGAACAAGGCGCGCTCGAGGCGGAGATCGCCCGGGCACGCATCCACGCCGCCGTCGATGTCTACGACACCGAACCGCTGCGCGACCCGTCACATCCGCTACTGACGCATCCCAACGTGCTGCCGACACCGCATATCGGCTACGTGACCGAGGACGAATTCGACCTGCAATTCACCGACATCTTCGAGCAAGTGAATGCCTTTGCAGACGGCGCGCCGATCCACATGATCAATCCTGAGGCCTTGGGCTAAACATCTTTGCGGCCACCGGCGCGCCCATGATCACGATGAAGATCCGCAGCACGTGGTGCGCCACGACAAAGGCGACATCTGCGCCAACGATCAACGCCAGAACCGTAAGTTCCGCCTGGCCGCCGGGCGCGAAAGCGAGGAGCGTCTCCATCCCGGGCGCAAGGCCGAGACCGTAGATTGCCTCGACGAAGATCAGTGTCAGAACGATCAGCAAGAGACAAAACCCGAGCCCGGCGCTAAGGTCGCGCCGTACCTCCTGCATCGTGATCCCGGCATATTTACTGCCGATAGACATGCCAATGAAGAATTGCGCGGCCCAGATCGCCTCGGCCGGGGGGCGGTAGTGAAGGCCGCCTGCCAGGGTCACCATCGCTGTCAGGATCAGCGGACCGAGGATCGAGGCGCCGAAGAGCCCTATGCGCTTGGCGGCCCGCCAGCCGAGGATGGCGCAGACCACCATGATGCCGAGTTCTTCCAGCGGGATCGTGGCGACAGCCTCGCCTGGCGGGTTGGAAAGGTCTGCCTGCCAGATGCCCTTGAGAATAAAGGGTAGGGCAACAACGATGACCAGAACCCGCGTGGCGTGGATCAGGCTGAGCGCGCGAACATTACCACCGGCCTCCTCGCCAAAGACTATCATATCCTGCAGTCCGCCTGGCATCGTGGCGTAGTAGGCGGTCGGGAAATCGTAGCCACAAACGCGCTGGAAATAGGGTACCCCGAGAATGCCGATGGCGGCAACCATGACGGGGACGAGGATCAGCGTGGGCCACATCGCGGGGAAGGTGGCGATGACCGCGGGAGTCAGGGTGGCGCCGACCGCAACTCCGAGGATCGTGCGCATGGACTCGTTGAGCGGTTTGATCCCGCCCAGGGGGATGCCGGTAAGGGCGGCGATCAGGCAGGCGAAGATCGGGCCGAGCAGCCACGGAAGAGGCAGCGCCAGCAGATAGAACAGTGCGACGCCCAGCCCGGCCGTGACGAAGGCGCTGGCGACCCGGATCATGGCGAAGCTCCCCGGAGGCGGTGACGGAGCGAGGTTTGCAGATGCGCCTCGGCAGCGGCGCCGGCCGCCTCGGCATCCCCCTCGCGCAAGGCGGCGACGATATCACGGTGCTGGCGCACGACTACATCGATGCGCGCGGTGTCGGTGTAGGTCGTGGGCCCGAGCAGCAGCAGCGAGTTGTTGAGCGCCCGCGCTGCCTCCATCAGAAACCGGTTACGCCCGGCCAGGTAGAGCCCTCGGTGAAAATCCTGGTTGATTGCGGCCCCGATGGCAGGCGCGTCGCGTTCCGCCTCGATTTGGTCATTGAGGTCGTCGAGCGCGTCGAACTCCGCGACCGAGCCGTGCTTCGCCGCCATCTCTGCCGCCGTGCGTTCCAGCACCATGCGCATCTCGTAAAGCTCGACGACCTCTGTGTGCGACAACGATCGGATCACAGCGCCGATCCGGGGGCGATGCTCGACGATCCCGTCGTTTTCCAGCCGCCGCAACGCCTCGCGAACCGGGGTGCGCGAAAGACCAAGGCGTTCGGCGACGTCCTCTTCGCGGAGCCGGTCGCCTGGCTCGAAAGCGCCACCGCGCAGCGCCGAGACAAGCGCGGCATAGGCAGCTTCTCCGCTGGACTGTGAGGGGTTGGGCATTGCGATCACTTTTGTATCCGATTGGATACAAGATGTCGTAGAGAAGTCATGGCGATATGTCAAAAGCGAATTGGGACCAGGTCATGACCCAATTTGTCAGCGCCAGTGACGCAGAATGTCGGTGACGCCTGCGTTGTGGTTCGGCTATCCCGGTGGAATGAATGCCTCGATGCACGCGATCAGCTACCAGCTCTATTCCTCGCGCCACTGGCCTGCCGAGGAGACCTTTGCGATGCTTGCGGGCGCCGGACTGCACGAGGTCGAAGGATTCGGCCCTTTCATTGAAGATCCGCGTGCGACGCGCGCCTTGCTCGAAAGGCATGGGCTCGCGATGCCATCGGCGCATTTTGCCCTCGCCATGGTCGAGCAAGATCCCGGCCAGATCATAGCTACGGCGCGGGTGCTGGGCATCGAAGCGGTGATCGTACCCTACCTAGCGCAGGATGAGCGACCGACCGACCGCATCGGCTGGCGGACCTTTGCGCGGCGCCTTGCGGCGGCGGGGAGGCCGATCATCGAGGCAGGTTTCACCTTCGGCTGGCACAATCACGATTTCGAGTTTGTGGCCACAAAAGACGGCTGCCTGCCGATCGAGGAGATCGCCGCTGCCTCGGATGAGATTAAACTCGAACTCGACCTGGCGTGGATACACGTCGCCGGACAGGACCCGGTGTTCTGGCTGGAACGCTACGAGGGCCGGGTTGATCTGGCCCATCTCAAGGACGTGGCGCCCGCAGGACGCAATACGGAGGAGGACGGCTGGGCAGATCTGGGCCACGGGGTGATGGACTACGCTCGCATCGCCCAGGCCCTGATGGCAACAGGTGTGCGCCGTTGGGTGCTGGAACACGATAACCCCTCCGACCATGTCCGCTTCCTGAGCCGGTCACTCGCCACAGCGGTACGGTACTGACTTGATGACCAAGACCGGCATTGGAATCATCGGCTGCGGCAATATTTCGACCACCTATCTGGCACTTGCGCCGCTTTTCGCCGGGATCGAGATCCGGGCGGTGGCGGATATCGACCTTTCCGCGGCGAAGGCGCGAGCAGAGGAGTTCGCCGTGCGCGCGGAGACGGTGGAGGCGCTTCTTGCCGCGGACGATATCGACATCGTCGTCAACCTGACGATTCCTGCCGCGCATTTCGAAGTCACCCGGCGAAGTCTCGAGGCGGGCAAGCATGTCTATTCGGAAAAACCATTTGTGTTGTCGCTGGAAGCGGGCGAAACGCTACGCAGCTTGGCGACCATATCGGGCCTTCGGGTCGGCTCGGCGCCGGACACGTTTCTCGGGGGCGCGCATCAGCAGGCACGGGCGGCGGTCGATGGCGGCAGGGTGGGGGACATCATCGGCGGCACATGCCACGTGATGTCACACGGGATGGAGTCTTGGCATCCGAACCCGGATTTCTTCTTCCGGCCCGGAGGTGGGCCGATCCTGGACATGGGCCCCTACTACATTACCAACCTCGTGCAACTGATCGGGCCGGTACGCGCCGTGACCGCGATGTCCGGCGCCGGTCTTACCACCCGGACGATCGGCAACGGCCCGCGCGTGGGCGAGGTGATCCAGGTCGAGACGCCCACCACGATCCACGCCGTCCCGGAATTCCACAGCGGCGCCCTGATGACCCTCGGCGCCAGTTGGGACGTCTGGGCGCATCGGCATAGCTACATGGAACTCTACGGAACCAACGGATCACTCTACCTCCCAGACCCGAACTTCTTCGGCGGTGAGGTGATCTGCATTTCACCGGATGGTATCCGAGAAATTCTGCCGGACGACGGTCACCCTCTTGGGGTGTCCAACATGGAAGACAGTGGCGGACGCGCCCAAGCCAACTACCGCTGTGCTGGACTCGCAGACATGGCCGCTGCCATAGCCGAGAACCGCTTGCACCGCTGCGGCATGGAGCTGGCCATCCATGTCGTGGAGGTCATGACTGCGATCCTCAGTTCTGGCGAAACACGGAAGTGGGTGGTCCTCTCGACCACCTGTGAACGGCCGGAACCGATGGAGCCAGAGCAGGCGCGCAAGCTTTTGGCCTAGGCCAACCTCCAAGCATGGCCTGCCCGGCCCACTGCCTCATGCCAAATGATGCACCTCCTGCAGCCCGTAGACCGGAGTCGGGATCCCCTCCATCCGGGCCTTGATCTGTAGCGACAGGAACTGGGAGTAGTGCCTCGACTGGTGCAAGTTGCCGCCGTGGAACCAGAGCGACTCCTGTTGGGTCGGCTTCCACATGTTGCGCTCTTCGCCCTCCCAGGGACCCGGGTCCTTGGTCGTGTTTGACCCCAATCCCCAGACCTTGCCGACCTTGTCTGCCATCTCTTGCCCCGCCAGATCCGCGATCCAGCCGTTCATCGACTTGTAGCCGGTGGCGTAGACGATGACGTCGGCGTCGAGATGGGTGCCGTCGTCGAGGATCACGCCGGTTTCGTCGACTTCGACGACCTGTCCGCGGGCGAGCTTGATCTCTCCATCGATGATCAACTGACTGGCGCCGATATCGATGTAATAGCCGGACCCGCGGCGCAGGTACTTCATGAAGAGGCCCGAGTCGTCGTCGCCCCAATCGAGCCAGAACCCAGCCTTTTCAAGGCCTTTGTAGAACTCCTTGTCCTGTTCCTTCATCGCGGCATAGGCCGGGATCTGGAATTCGTGCAGGATCGCGTAGGGCAGGGACGCAAAAATTAGATCGGCCTTCTCGGTGGTCATTCCGGCGGCGACGGCGCGCTCGGAATAGAGGTCGCCCAGACCGATCTCCATCAGCGTGTCCGACCGCACGATATGAGTCGAGCTGCGCTGCACCATGGTGACATCGACATCGTTTTCCCAAAGGGCGGCCGCGATGTCGTGGGCGGAGTTGTTGGAGCCGACGATGACCGCCTTCTTGCCCCTATAGCGGTCCGGACCGGGGTGCTGCGAGGAATGGTGCTGGTCGCCCTTGAACTTTTCCATGCCCGGGAAGCTCGGCATGTTGGCCTTGCCGGACATGCCCGTGGCCATCACGAGCTGCTTGGGCCTCAGGACGATCTCTTCACCGTCGCGTTCCACGACGACGGTCCATTCCTTGGCGTCCTCGTCATAGCTTGCGGATTTGGCGGTGGTCTCGGTCCAGAAATTGAGCTCCATCACCTTGGTGTACATCTCGAGCCAGTCGCCGATCTTGTCTTTGGGCGAGAAGACCGGCCAGTTCTCTGGAAACTTGATATAGGGCAGGTGGTCGTACCAGACTGGGTCGTGCAGGCAGAGCGATTTGTAGCGGTTGCGCCAGCTGTCGCCGGGGCGTTTGTTGCGCTCGACGATGATCGTGGGCACGCCGAGCTGGCGCAGGCGTGCTCCAAGCGCGATGCCGCCCTGGCCACCGCCGATGATCAGGCAATAGGGCTGGGTGGTATGGCCAAGCTCTGCGTCTTCCTTGTCGCGCTCTTCCTTCCAGGTGGTGCGGTGCTTGCCGGCGCCGTGCTTGGCGCCGAGGGGGCGCTGGAAGCCTTTCGGTTCCTCGTGGCCCTTGAGCTCGACCATCGTGGTCAGGAGCGTCCAGATCAGACCGTCCTTCAACCGGACCAGTCCGTAGCCGCGCGCGACCTCGGTTTCGAATTCGATCCAGGCAGTGGTAATGCCACCGTCCTCGGTGGGAACCTCTCCCTCGGCGAGTTGCCAACCCGTCGGCTTGGTCGAGGCAAGCTGACTGCGGAGCATGTCGGCAACCTGGTCCTTGCCTTCCATCGTTTTGATATTCCACGTAAACGTCACGAGGTCACGCCAGTAGCAGTCGTCTTGGAACATCGCGGTGGCGGCGTCGATATCGCCGGCCTCCAGCGCTGCGCCGAAGCTGTCCAGGAAGCCCTGTGTCTGGTCCGTTAAGGTGGTGTCGAGCATGTTGTCCTCCCAATGATCAATCTTCGAGCCCCCGCTCCTCTATAATGTCAGGCCGCGTCCCATCCCTCGCGGATTGTGCGGTAGCCCTCGCGGTAATACGCCTCGGGCGACTCGGCGAGGTCACGCCAGATGCGCGTGGCGGCGGCGAGGTCGGGCAGCGCGCGGCCGAAGCCCTCGATCGTCATCCAGCCGTCATAGCCGCTGTCCTTGATCGCCTTGAACGTCTCTGCCCAGGGCACGTGGCCCCGCCCCGGCACGCCACGGTCGTTTTCGGAGATATGCACGTGCACGATGTCCTTGGCATTTCGCGTGAACGCGCCAACGGGGTCTCGTTCCTCCAGATTGGCGTGAAACGTGTCGTACATCGTCTTGATCGCCGGGTGATTCAGTGACCGCGTATAGGCGCAGATGTCGTCCTGGGTGTTGGCGAAGTAGGATTCAAAGCGATTGATCGCTTCGAGCGCGATGACCTGCCCGTTTTTCCGTGCATGATCGCCGGCCTTGGCATGGACCTCGCGGGCATGGTCGAATTCGGCCTCTGTGGTGGGCTGGCCCGAGAAATGGCCAAGCGTCTGGTGCAGCGGCCCGCCGATCCCCTCGGCGCCGAGCGCGGTAGCGCAGTCCGTGACCCAGTTGAGATACTCCACCGCGCGTTTCCGGTCGTCGGGATCGTCGCTGAGAGGGTTCTGTTCTAGCGCCGGGATGATCGAGATCGCGGTGCGGCCCAGGCCGATCGCGTCCAGCATCTTACCGATCGCAGCGTAGTCGTCCGGTGTGCCGTCGAAGACCGGGATTTCTACCCCGTCATAGCCGGTAGCCTTGATATCCTCCAACAGCCTGGCGTGGCTCTTGTCGACGGATGTCGTCCACAAGAGCATGCAGAACCCGATCTTCATCGTTTCTCCTCCCGTTTCGGCACAGCCTACCCGGATTCTGATGATGTCAAAAGATGAGAAATGAGGGGCGTACGTCAGAATTTGTTTTGGAAACAGCACGGGCTGTGGGACACTTGCGGCAAAACAAGATCAGACCAGGGAGGAGTGAGATGGCGCCGAACGCGTATCCGAAGCTGCATAATGCGATGTGGCCCGGGCTGGTGGGCAAGGGCGAGGAGGAGCCGCCGATCAGCCTTGATGCCATGCTCGACATGACGCAAGCCGCTGAGGTCGATGGGACAAAATTCGACGGGGTTGACCTGTTTCTGGCCGACCCGCACACCTCGATCGACGTGGATGACGACGGGATCAAGGCGCTGGCGGACAATGTCGGCGGGCGCGGTCTGGATATCGGGTCGGCCGTCGCACCGGTCTGGCCACCGGTGGGTGGTGGCTCTGCCACGGACGAAGGTGAGGGGCGTGCGGCATTCCTGGAAGCGGTGCGCAAGGCCTGCGCGATCATGGCGCGGCTGAAGGAACTGGGCGTGCGCAGGGGCGGCGTGGTGCGGATCGACACTGCCACCGGCGTCGGCGAGTGGGCCGAGGATCCGGCGGGCAACACCGCGAAGATGGCCGAGACCTTCCGCCAGGCCTGCGACATCGCCGCCGACCATGGCGAGAAGCTCGCCGCCGAGGGTGAGATCTGCTGGGGCGGGATGCATTCTTGGCGCGACATGCTGGATCTGTTCGAGGCGGTGGGGCGCCCTGACGTGCTGGGCTACCAGGCCGACATGGCGCATTCGATGCTCTACACGCTCGGATACAACGCGCCGGAACATGCCCTGATCTCACCGGATCAACTGGACGATCCGGCGGCGCTGGATGCGGCCTACCAAAAGGTCGCCGACGCGCTGCGCCCTTGGACCATCGATTTCCACGTCGCCCAGAACGACGGCACGGTGCATGGGCAAGGCAGCCACGACAAGACGGGCCGGCATTGCATGGCGACCGATCCGAACGGCAAGCTCGATGTGGTCAAGCATTCCGGCATGTGGCTGACCGGCGATGACGGGCCCTTCACCCGGGGCGTGCGCCATATCTGCTGGGACGGCTGCATGTTCCCCAATGCCGTGCTGGAGGATCAGCAAACCTGGAACGACATCCTCGCCGCGATGATCCGCGTGCGCGAGGCCCATGGCTGGAGTGCGTGACATGGCGAAAGACAAGCTACGTATCGGCATGGTGGGCTACGGCTTCATGGGCCGGACCCATTCGAACGCCTTCCTGCAGGCGCCGAAATTCTTCGATCTGCCCCGTGCGCCGGAACTGACGGCGGTGTGCGCGCGCAACAAGGACCGGGCCGAGGATTTCGCGTCGAACTGGGGCTACGGTAGCGTCGAGACCGACTGGCGCGCGCTGATCGACCGGGACGATATCGACCTCATCGACATCGCCGCGCCCAACGACGTGCACCACGACATCGCCATCGCCGCGGCCGAGGCCGGCAAGATGGTGATGTGCGAAAAGCCGCTGGGCCGCACGGCGGCGGAGTCGTCAGAGATGCTGGCCGCGGTGGAAAAGGCCGGGGTGGCGAACATGGTCTGGTACAACTACCGCCGGATCCCGGCGGTGACCCATGCCAAGAACCTGATCGAGGCCGGCAGGCTTGGCCGCATCTACCACTACCGCGCGCAGTTCCTGCAGGATTGGACCATTGCCGAGGACTTGCCCCAGGGCGGCGAGGCGCTCTGGCGGCTTGACGTAAACGTGGCGGGGTCCGGGGTGACCGGCGATCTGCTGGCACATTGCATCGACACAGCGATGTGGTTGAACGGCGGGATCGACACGGTCACGGCGATGACCGAGACCTTCGTCAAGGAACGCCCGCATAACCTGACTGGCAAAGTCGAGCCCGTCGGCATCGACGACGCCAGCGCCTTCATGGCGCGGTTCGGCAACGGCTCGCTGGGGCTCTTCGAGGCGACGCGGTACGCGCGCGGCCACAAGGCGCTCTATACGCTCGAGATCAATGGCGAGCACGCCTCGCTCGCCTGGGACCTGCATGACCTGACCCGGCTGTCGTATTTCGATCATCGCGACGAGGGTACCGAACGCGGCTGGCGCTCGATCCATGTGACCGATGGCGAGCATCCCTACATG